>Ga0334901_1004028_pt1 | contig 10362 bp, 11 predicted proteins | sample GraSluR3_MG_3_FD_207216 | JGI IMG/M metagenome (GOLD analysis project Ga0334901, IMG submission 207216) | Sludge microbial communities from methane-producing bioreactor in Wageningen University, Netherlands - Granular Sludge_15_08-R3 | ecosystem: Engineered > Bioreactor > Anaerobic >...
GAGAACTTAACAATATAACATAGAAGTAAAAACCACCACTATTTTTTTATTAAATAAAATTTAGCATAGAGAAAGATTTAAGAAACAAAAAGGTTCGCTAGCCATCGCGCCAGCGATTTGGTACAATATAAGTAATATTTTAAAGGATGTGAGTAGCCATATGAGGGATAATAATTGTTTAAATATTCGTTCTTTTTTCCCATTTGAAGGACTTCATATTAGTAATATTCAAGAAAACGATAGTAGTATCGAGATAAAACTAAAATCAATAACAACTACATGCACTTGTCCAAAATGTAACACAGTATCTGAACATTGTCACGGCACCTACAAAAGAAAAGTTCAGGATCTGCCGATATTGGGTAAAAACGTTACTTTGCACATAAGAGCAAGAGAATACTATTGTGACAACGAAGACTGTGAAGTGAGTACGATTGCAGAAACATTCAATGGTTTTATTCATTACTATAGTCGAATGACTGAACGGCTAGAAGACTTCCTTTGCTCTTTAGCATTAGAGACAAGTTTCGAAGGTTCGATTCGTCTATTACTAAAGCGTTATGAAAATCAACATTCTTTCCAATGTGGACCGATTATCGGTGTCGATGATTTTGCAACAAAAAAGCGACATAATTATGGAACAATAATCGTTGATGAAGCCACTCATAAACCCGTTACGATATTGGGAGGCAGAGATGGAAAAAGTTTAAAGGAGTGGCTAAAAAATAATAAACATATCAAGGTCGTTACAAGAGATCGAGCAAGTGCCTATGCAAAAGCTATTTCGGAAGAACTCCCTGACGCCATGCAAGTGGCTGACAGATTCCACATTCATCAAAACCTCTTAGAAGCAATAAAAAAATCACTTAATCGTAAATTACCGGCTACGATAAAGATACCTAAAGAACCAGAAATTGAAGTTGATAATAAAAATGATTCAACCATACATGAAAAGTGTAGCGGTTAAAAAAACGCCACAAGCTGTGGATAACCTCCTGATTTTAGACACAAAGAGTTATCAACTTGTCCTCAAAATACAACAATTCATAAAAGAAGGTTGCACCAAATGCGAGGTAGCTAGACGGCTTGGAATAAGTCGTAATACAGTAAGTAAATATGCATCAGGCAATCCAAAAGATCTAAGTTGTTATGGAATTAGACAAAGTAAATTAGATATTTATCAAGCAACCATCGTTGAGTGCCTTGACACGGGTTATAGCAAAAGCAAGACAATAGAACGAATAACGGAACTAGGTTATGAAGGCGGATCTACAAATGTCTATGACTATTTGAAAAAGGTTGAGCAGGCTACAGGAAAGACATTTGAGCCACAGCCATATATGAGAAGTAAGACGACAGCACTAAAGAACAAAGCCGGTTCAGTAGGAAATAAATATGACTTTATCACTCGAAATGGCGTGTTCAGATATTTATGGATGAATGGCGAATTAACTGATGAACATCAAAAGTATATCTTTGAACAATATCCAGTATTATATAGAATCAAACAATGTATTGAAGAATTCAGGAATATGTTCAAAAACAAAAATGTGCCAATGCTGTACTTGTTTATCGAACGCTATTCCAATTGTGAAGTAAAAGAACTGGCTTCCTTTGCAAATGGATTAAATAAAGATATTGATGCTATCGAAAATTCAGTGGTCTATGACTTAAGTAATGGCTTTGTTGAAGGGACAAATAGCAAATTAAAGATGATAAAGCGAACGATGTATGGCCGATGCAAATTAAATCTTTTGTCAGCAAAGATGATGTTATCGCCGATAAATTCGGGATGATGGCTGACGGATATTTGCGGAAGAACCATTTCGTTCGGCGTATTCATGGATTGAGCCAAACTTGATTTTCGATAGACAAATTTCTTGTATCACCTGTCCATCGATTCATATTTTTTAATTTAGCTGTTTCATAAACCATTTCACGCTGTGCAAGCATGCTTAATCCATGATCTTCAGAATGCCTTTGGTTCGGTGTAAGAAATTTGATGCCGCTATATCGGTGATTATTGTTATACCATTCCACAAAATCATAGACCCACTCACGGGCTTCATCGATGGTTTTAAAGCCTTTGGGTTGATAGTTACATCGATACTTCAATGTTTTGAATAAACTTTCTGCATATGGATTGTCATTACTAACTCTCGGTCGACTCTTAGAAGGCATTATACCTAGATTATAAAGGGTTTCCAGCATGGTAGCACCTTTCATAGGTGATCCATTGTCTGAGTGTAAAACCAAGGGATGGTCCCGTTTGGTTAATTTTTCTGCCAAAACTGCCCGGCGTATGAGTTCGCTAGCATTTTTAGCGGACTCAACCTCCCATACTTCCCATGCGATTATTTTTCGACTGAATAAGTCGGAGATCATATAAAGATAATAATGTTTGCCTTTTATAGGACCGTTTAAATAAGTAATATCCCAGGTATAAACCCTGTTGGGCGCTGTGGCCATATGTGTTGATATCTCACGTTTTACCGGTTCTTTGCTTCTCCCTCTATGTTGCAAGAGTTTTTGTTCTCTAAGGACTCGATAGAAGGTTGATTCCGAAGCAATATATATGCCTTTATCAGCAAGTATTGGCACAATTTGGCTTGGAGGCATATGACTGTAATCGGGTTGATTTACAATATTTACTATTTGTTGAACTTCTTGCTCCGTTAGTTTGTTATGTGGTTCCGGACGAACAGCAATCGTTCGTTTATCGATATGTGCATTATGTTCTTTAAAGGATTTTAACCAGCGCTTATAGGTTCTAACACTGATTTCGGCTTCTTCACAAGCGATGGAGAGACGAGCACCGGCTTCAACAGCTTCGACAATGAGATCCATCACGTGTTTGCGCAACTCGGGTTCTGTCATTCTTCCTCGTCGTCGGTCCCCAGTAACGCATCCAGCTTTTTTCGTAGTACCAAAACGGCTGCAGTTTCAGCCAATGCTTTATCTTTTCGTTGAATTTCCTTTTCCAAAGCCTTGATTGCCTTGTTTTTGTCTTTCATCTCTTTGTTTAAGCGAGAAGCTTCTTGAGCAATACCACCATTGGCTTGCATGCAGACGTCCTTCCAATCCTTGACTTGATCAGGATAAATACCTTTTTGGCGACAATACTTTGAAAGTTCGACTTCATTCATACCGGCTGTTTCCATAACGACCATGAATTTTTCCTGGCTACTCCATCGATCTGTATCACTTGATTTAATAGGTTCACCGGATTTAATGTGTTCATTTTTCCATTTATGTAGCGTTGCGATGCTGACATTCGTTTCCTTTGCAATCTTGGAAACAGGTTCGTTGTTTGGTGGTAGCATGCGTGCAATCATACTATTTTTAAATTCTTCACTATAACTTGCCATGTGTTATTTTCCTCCGTCTTCTATAGACACTATACTATTTTTTCAACTAAATGACAACTATTCTAACACCTAGGGTGAGATCCATCACGTGTTTGCGCAACTCGGGTTCTGTCATTCTTCCTCGTCGTCGGTCCCCAGTAACGCATCCAGCTTTTTTCGCAGCACCAAAATGGCTGCAGTTTCAGCTAATGCTTTGTCTTTTCGCTGAATTTCCTTCTCCAAAGCCTTGATTGCCTTGTTTCTGTCTTTCATCTCTTTGTTTAAGCGAGAAGCTTCTTTAGCAATACCGCCATTGGCTTGCATACAGACGTCCTTCCAGTCCTTGACTTGATCAGGATAAATACCTTTTTGACGACAATACTTTGAAAGTTCGACTTCGTTCATACCCGCCGTTTCCATAACGACCATGAATTTTTCCTGGCTACTCCATCGATCTGTATCACTCGATTTGATGGGTTCACCGGATTCAATATGTTCTTTTTTCCAGTTATGTAGCGTTGCGGTGCTGACATTCGTTTCCTTTGCAATCTTGGAAACAGGTTCGTTGTTTGGTGGCAGCATGCGTGAGATCATAATATTTTTAAATTCTTCACTATAACTTGCCATGTGTTATTATCCTCTGTCTTCTATAGACACTATAGTCTTGTATAGACTGCAAAAGCAAACAACTTAAATATCTTAAAGTATCTTGAGACGGTGTTAATCTTCATGCCTTGTTATAAGAATCAATCGGAGGTACTCGATATGCTAATGCCTTGGTCCGATCACATGAAGGAACAGTGTAAAATTTAAGACCTTGTTTTTAGAGTTGAAGTATTTCGCTATCATTTAATTGTAGCTAAATACTCTCAATTAAGATAGCCGATATTATATTGAGCGCTTACGATAGAAAGGAGGTTTCAGCACATCCAAATTTTAAGGGACTCAATTACGGACTCGCACCAACCTTTTTACTCATTTTCTGGCATTGGAGTAATGTCAATTTTCATTTTTCTATCAGTAACTTCAACCATTTTTTTAAAATTATTAAGACCAAGTCTTTGAATATCTTCATCAGTTTCAATATTACTCATATTATTCAAGACCACTCCATCTGAATTAGCTAATACATTCGCAACTGCTTTAGAATCTGATTCAGGAATTGTATTATATTCTCCTTCTGCCTCTTCACTAAGCAAATCAACTTGATAACTCCTATAGGCTAAATATGAAAGAAGGCCAGACATAACCCCTACCGTCACGAATATAATTAATACTGGACTGTTCTTTTCTACCCTACGTAACTTAATTTGCCTGTCCGCCAACTCTCCATTCAAGTACATTTGTTCAGCATTAATAATCTCAAATCTATTTGTTTCTTCATCAAAAGTCCCAATTATCGGACGAGATAAACTGTTAAATAATTCTTCAAATTTTTCTTTGGCATTAGCATTCAAATCTTCAATAGTATCTTTATATTCAATTTTATATCTATCTACAATACCTTTAAATTTATATAGCAATGTATTCATTTCTTTATAATCAGGCTTCTTCTGATTTTGATAAACTTCAAGCACCATAGCTTCGATATCTTCTATCAATTCTTGCATACATTGTTCTATATCATTTTTAATTAGTGAATTATATGCATCAACTAACAAACTTGTATTAATCCTCATCTTAAAGCTAGTAGTAAATACTGAATTCAACCTTTTGAAAACTTTAAAAAGTATATTAATCTTTTGTAAGGTTTCATTAGCTTCCATAGGTGTAAAGTTACCCATATAGAATAATTTCTGGACATCAATGTAATTACCTCTATCATTCACAAAATCACCATCAAAATAAGTACTATAATTTGTATTAAATGAAAACGACTTATCCACGATAAAAATATTTTCTTATCCATACCATCACTAATTAACTTATTCATTTTATTAAGTACGTCAAATTTATTATTAGCAACTGTAAATGAATTTACCACATGAGTTATCTGCCAGTTCGACATATTAATATTACCTATATTTCTAAGTTCTACATTATAAACCTTCACAATTTACTTCCCCCTTTTAATATCCTTAATTTTAATTTCTACAGCCCATTGCCCTGCCATTGTAAAAAACAAAGCTAATAATAGCAGTACATTCGAATCAAAAGCCTCCATAAGCGAATCTATAAAATCTGTATTTTTCACATGAGGAATAATTATCGCAAATCCAATTGCAATTGTATCAAGAATGTACCTTATCACCTTTTCATACTTATTATCACCAGAAAAGGTGTCTATCGCTGCCGATACGCTTAATATTAAAGCACTTGATGTTAAAGCAAAATTAGTTTTCTCATTTATTCCCAGTATACCAAGCATATATAAAAAAACGAAAACGATAAGTATTAGCATCATAGATAACCTATAATTCTTCATATTGCTCACCTCCAATACTTTGAAACACTAAATGAATAACCCAACCAACGAAATAACTCTATTAAAAAACAATTCATCTCACGGTGCTTTTCAACTTCCATTAGATTTTTTAAGCCTCCAATTGTGACAATAATACTTTTATTTTCTTCATTAAGCTTTCCCCCATGTACTAAAAGATATGTTTTTTTTCTCCTTAAGCAATATCTTCATTTCATCTAATCCAAAAAATTCATCCAGAAACATTTCACTACTTTTCACTATCGCACTTCTAAATTCATTATTTAAGCTATCAGGATCAAGTATAAGTAACACTTTATAGTCCGCATCCATAAAAGCTTTCAACTGATTCTTTAATTATCTAATACCAAAGTTTCCATGTAACTTTATTTCTAAGGCAAATTTAAAACTATTTTGTTTAATCACTGCATCCAGTATACTACTTTCACTTTTTTCCTGTAAGTTAAACACAATCTCAACATCTGCATTCTCAGGTAAATCTCTCATGATAAAAATGCAAAAACTTTCTTATTGAATATGAGTATATACTTGACAACAGCAATCCAGGCATTAACCGTATCTACATTTTCTTTACTGTGGTAGCTCTGGAAATAAGGAATTTTCAAGTCAATCACCTACTATACTTTCTAGTCATAAAGACTTTGCTTGTGTTTCGAACAACTTTTCTATATACCTATACACAAGCACATCACTTAAATCTGCTTTAGATTTCAAGGTATAACTCCTACTTCCAGAAATATCTATTGCCAGCTGATGATAAAATGTACGATTTTCATCCAATCTTGATATTGCTTGCGGTGCAAAATAAAAAGACTGATTTTCATCTAATGTAGGAAATATTATACCTACATTTCTACAGCTATACATCAATGCATATGCAAGTATCTGCAATCTGTCGCTTCTTGCATTTTTTTTATTAGTTAATTTCTTATACTTTACATCAAATACAACTGTATCTCCACTTACTATATCTTTCAAAATAATATCCGGCTTAACAACCCCAGCAATATAATCCGCTCTCGCTTCTCCATTTAAATTAAGTACTTTCTTTTTTTCGTCATATTTTCCCAATTGAATACCTGTTGGTTCCTTGCTCTTATATGACAACACACCACACTTTTTCATAAATGCCCTAATATAGAACTCAAATAACTTTTCCATCGAAACAGAATATGGTACAACATAACTTGTTGTATTAGTTTTTCCACTTGCTTCCAATGTAATTTCACTCAACACCATTTTAGCTAAATTTAAAACAGGTTTATAGTATGCATAACATCCAGAAACTTTTGCATTATTACAATCTTTTGCCTTTAAACTCATGTCAGTAACATTTGAAAACGTTTTATTGGTATACCTTAACATTTCTGAATATCCCTTAGAACTGTTTACTTGTTTAAAGTAGCTAGCCAAATAACTTTTTGCTTTTTTTAAGGCTGCCTTTAGTAACTGGTTTTCGAGAATGTCTTCTGAATATCTTAGGTATTTGCAAAAAACCCTATCTTCTCTTCCTTTAGCGACATTTTGTCGAATATGTTTAGTAAACATTATTTTTCCACGGACTTTCCCAACCATATTATTTTCATGTGTAATCATTTTACCCATAAGTGGTTTTTTACACAGAGTATTCAACATAGTTAAAAAAATCATAGAAGTTAATACACTACTGTCTTTTGCCGTATTATCTTTTAGAAAAATCGGCTGCTCATTAAGATAAAACTTAAATATTTCATTATCTTCTATAGCATTAATCTCTGAATCATTATCATTTAACCTTATTGATTGAGGAGCTAAATAACGGTCGAATTCATCATCATCTTTTATCAACTCCAACATTTCTATCGTTGATATATCAAATCTTGGATCGATCTTAATTACTATAGGCAATCCGTCATTGTTGATAATAATATTGTCATCGTTATCCTTAAGCCAAGTAACTCCAATCCTATTTGATGTATAATAGTTATTATTGAACTTATGAATACCCAAATTGATATCGCCATTATCTGATCCTAATGCTATCTTTCTCAATTCAACTTCGTCACCAATTTCGTTAATGTAACTGTTATCATAAGTTTTAAAGACCATGCAATTATCATATTTAATCCATGTGTTTTTTTTCATGATTAACAACCCTTCATTATTCAGTTTCGATAACTTCATCACCCATAATCAATGTATCAAAAATATTTTTTATTACCACAGACTCTCTATGGATATTTGTTTTACCGGTAATGCAATTCAAAAAACCTTCCCATCCTGTCACTGCTTCATCGCTAGTATCAAAAGCAAACATTCCATCCTTAAAGTACTCTTTCAAAATTGGTAAAATTTGATGCTTAAATCGTAAATACAGTTGTTCTTCGTTATCGACCAAGAAATAAGTATGACCTAATTGTACATCATCTTGATAATACTCAGAATTGAGATTTCCATCGGTAAATAAAGTGGAAACTTTGTTGAAAAGTCTCACAGCTTTTTCATTGACATTCATAATCTCTTCGTTATTTTCTGGTTCTCCGTCATTTGTTCTATATTCACGTATAATAACTTCATCTGGAAGCAGAGGAAAAAAAAGAAACCTTCTACGTATTGCATAGTCAATTCCACCAATCGACTTATCCGCAGTATTCATTGTACCAATTATATATAAATTGTCCGGCAAGCTAAGTTTATTGTCATTTTCAACAAAATATGGTGTTGCAACTTTTTCATCTCTGTATTCTAGTCCATAAATTAACTCTCCAAAAACAGTTGCCAAATTAGCCCTATTTATCTCATCAACTACTAGGAAAAAATCTGTTTCAGTATGTTTTGATGCAAGATTCGCAATTTTCCCCAATATTTTGTCTACGGTTCTATATACTATGCTACTGTCTTGATTTCCAGTGCTTTCAGAAGTTGTTACTTCAATCCCTCTAACAAAATCTTCATATCCATACGAAGGATGAAACTGCACTATATCCCAGGCAATTTTAGCATTCTCTTCATTATTTTCTTTCTTCCACTCACTATAAGCATTTACATCTGTATAGTCAGTGATTTGAAGATGACTTAATTCAGCATCACTTAAAAAATCATTATTATCTGTACCCTTGCCCAAAAACTTTAGTAATCTCTTTGTTGTATATGTTTTTGATGTTCCTGGGGGACCTTGTAATACTATTTGATTCGTTTTCAGTTCCTTCATTGCCGTATAGTACTCTTTATATTGACTTAGCTCATTCACCTTATATACTCCTTCCATTACCGCCTCATTACTATCATAGTTGACTTTATCACCTGTATCTATCCAAAGCAATTTCAATCCACTTATTATGGTTCTAAGCTTTTCGTTTGCAGCTAAATTATCTTCAGCATCCCCAGATGCAGGAATAATACTCTTGGTCTCCTGTATAAATTGCCCTAACTCATGTCGGTAAAACAATTTCAAAAACTTAATATTAATATCATTTCCATGCTCATTTAAAAATTCATCATACTTTTTCAAAATTGCTTCATAATAATTCTTTATCATTAAAAACAATAAGCTGTTTGGTGAAGTAGACTTTTTATCATTTACATATGAATTGTCCAAAAATTCTTCTGCCCACCTGTTATATTCTTTTGGTTGCATTTCACCGGCAACACAAAAAGTGTCATCACCAATCATTAACTTATCTCTACTTTTATACAGTCTTCTCTTACCAAGTAAAAATTCATCCAACTGGTATTGTGAGATAAACAAAAATCCAATTTCTCCATTATTTCCCGTTCTGTACAAAATGTTTTTATTAAACAAAATATACTTTTCAATTTCAATATCTGTAAGCAATCCTTGTGCTTTAAACCTTCTAACTAAATTGATCAGAGGTTTATGTGTTTCACCTTCATCAAAAAAATTGGCTGCTGTAATATCTGTCTTATTAATCCTGATCCGCGTGAATTCTTCTGGATTAGTTGTTTTAGAATACTTACTTTTCAAGTCATTTTCAATTTTCATAATATTGTCATATCCAGTTGCTTCCAGTATAAAATCCTTAACATACTGCTTCATTAATGGTATAACTTGATACTTCATCTGTCTTTTATAATTCTTCTCACTAAGCATTCCATGACCAATATAAAACTCATCACTGAATTCTTTATTATTTTTGTATGCAAAGCTCAACTTCTCTTTAATTATTTCATTTGATTGATGGTAAAACCATCTTGAATCCTTCTTATCATCAGTAATTATTATTTCACCTTTATCATCTAATATGTACTCATAATTACTTTTTATTTGATACATATAAAACATCCTTTGTAATCCTGGTTGACTATTTAGATTAAGCATAGGCATATTATTTTGTGTTGCAATAATATAAAAATTGGGGGTTACAGATATTTTAAATGGACTTATTCTTTCATCCGTACCATGGCGTTCTATCAAACCTATAGCGTCACCAAAGATATCTGCAATATGGTCTTATGTCAAGATTTCGGACACATTAAATAGAAAATATTCTGATTTAGCGATTTAACTTACAAAAGTTTCTTCGTAGTCGTATGGTGATTTCATGTTACAATGGTTATGTATTCGCACGGTGT
>Ga0334901_1004036_pt1 | contig 10347 bp, 5 predicted proteins | sample GraSluR3_MG_3_FD_207216 | JGI IMG/M metagenome (GOLD analysis project Ga0334901, IMG submission 207216) | Sludge microbial communities from methane-producing bioreactor in Wageningen University, Netherlands - Granular Sludge_15_08-R3 | ecosystem: Engineered > Bioreactor > Anaerobic > Unclassified...
AGCGGCGTGAGGCGGGACGACCTTGGCGGGCGAAGCTTCTGAAGATCGGTCTTTGCCGTCGGTTGAGGCCAGGGGGGAGGCGGCGGTGGTGGAGGCTGCCCTCTTTGCGGCCGGAAGGCCCCTGACGGCGGCGGAGATCGCCGAGCTGACGGACCTGCCGATAAGGGTCGCCAGGCGCTTCGCCGACGGCCTCGTCCGGGAGTACTTCGAGAGGGCGGGCGGGATCGAGGTCCGGGAGTCGGAGGGGCGGTACGTCATGCAGGTCCGCTCCACAGTCGCCGATCGGGTGAGCAAGGTAGGCCCCCAGGAGCTGGATCCACCCCTTCTGCGGACCCTGGCTGTCATCGCCCGACACCAGCCGATCCCCCAGAGCGAGCTTGTGAGGGTGAGGGGGAACAAGAGCTATGGCCACGTCCGGGAGCTCCTGGAGCGGGGGCTGATCCGGGCCGAGAAGGAGGGGAGGACGAAGATCATCACCACCACCAAGGGCTTTGCCGAGTACTTCGGCCTCGACTTCGACGACCCCGACTTCGTCAGGAGGGCGATGGAGGGGCGGAGGCTCGGGGTCACCCCCATGTACCGGAGCCTCGCCGAACGGATGGGCCTGGAGTACGACGTCATCAACCCGTACAGCCCCGGCAGAAATGACTTGGTGGCGATGAAGGGGCTCGACCTTCTGGTCATCGCCCCCGGCTACGCGGAGAGGGCGAGGGAGCACTACTCGGGGGAGCTCTTGGAGGCCGGGGTGAGGACCTTCACCCAGCTGAAGGAGAGCGCTGCTCTCATCGCCGAGAGGTCTGGGGCCGCCGATCCCGCCAGGACCGCATCCCTCCTCGAGGAGATCGACGTCCTCCTGGCGGGTTACAGGGAGAGGGCGAGGAGCGCAAGGCCGATCAGGCCCCTATCGCCGATGGTCGAGGAGATCGCCCTGGACCTCGGGGTCCCGACGGGCGAGGACGGCGTCCCTGCCGCCCCCGACTACAAGGGCTTGGAGGCGAAGATCCAGGTCCCGACCCACCAGCCCTACGATATGGACATCCTCGAGAGGATCAAAGAAAGGTACGAGGCGATCTTGAAGGGGCTCGCGGAGAGCTGAGGCCGGTGAACGGTTGATCTCCGGGAAGATCTCCATCGCGATCGTCGGAGATCGATGGCCCTCTCCTTTAGCAGAAGCGGCATTTTTTTTATCTGGACGAAAGAGATTTGAACCTCTCGCTACCACTTTGTTCCCGGATGGATGAAGAGACCCTCGACGACCTAGCCCGCTGGTTCTCCGATTACGTACATACCTTCAAGTCCGGCGATCCCGGCGAGGAAGAGAAGATCATCCTGAAGGAGGAGCACACCGCCCGCGTTCGCCGGGAGATCCGCGATATAGGCCGGGCGCTCGGCCTCAACGACGACGATCTCCGCCTGGCGGAGGCGATGGCCTTATTTCACGACCTCGGCCGCTTCCCCCAGTATGCCGTCTACGGGACCTTCTCCGACCGCAGATCTCGCGACCACGCCGCCCTTTCCGTCGAGGTCCTCATCGATCACGGGGTTCTAGACGAAATCGACCTCTTGGAGCGGGAGCTCATCCTCCGGGCGATATCCTATCACAACCGGGCCGCCCTCCCGGAGGACGTGTCGGGACGGTGCCTCTTCTTCTCGGAGCTCCTCCGGGACGCCGATAAATTGGACATCTGGGCCGTCCTCCTCGATTACTATCAGCGGCGCGAGACGGATGGGTATCGGAACGGGGCCCTGGAGCTGGACCTACCCGACGAGCCCGGGATCAGCGAGGAGGTCCGTCGCGACATCGCAGCCGGAGAGATCGTGAAGCTCTCCGGCGTCAAACGGCTCAACGACTTCAAGCTCCTCCAGGCGAGCTGGGTCTTCGACCTGAACTATTGGCCAGCCCTGCTGGCGGTGAGGAAGAGGGGCTACCTCGAGGAGGCCCGGAAGTTTCTTCCCCGGACCGAGGAAGTAGATATGATCTTCACCCTCCTAAAATCCAGCCTCGATTGGAGGATCGAAGCCGAGGTCGCTGGCGCCGGGGATGGGGCTTGATGGACGGATGAGATCTCAGCCGGCCTGGCCGAGCTCACAAAGTCTCTCTTTTTTTCCGAGGGCTTCAAGATACTCCAGGACCGCCAGGACGAAGGCGGCGTGGGACCACATCAGGGGCAGCACCGACCTCGGGCTGCCGTCGTCGGCGACCTGCTCCGGCAACAGCCCCGTCGTCGGGTGGGCCCGATCCGCGCACCAGCGGATCAGCTCCAGGGCCCGATCGAGACTCCCCACCGCGGAGTGCCACTGGGCGAGCCATAAGGTGGTGATGATCCAGCTGTTCATCCTCCCGCCGTACTCGTCCCCCTCGTACCGGGCCACGCCCCCCCCCGGCCTCAACAGCTCCCTCTCCACCGCCTCCATCGTCCTGGCCACCCTGGGGTCGTTGGGGGGTAGAACCCCAAACCACCATACCCCAAATAAGGAGGAGTCTACGGTCCCGTCCTCCCCAGACCGCCTGAACCTCCCGAGCCGATCGTCGTAAAGCAGGTCGACGATCGCCGCCCTGACCCTCTTAGCCCCCGCGGACCAGGCCTCGAAGAGCCGGTCGTTTCCTAGGGCGAGGGCCAGCTCCGCCGCCCCCCGGAGGCCGGCGTAGACGGTGGAGGCGCTGTAGGTGAAGACTCCCTTCCTCTCCTCCCAGAGGTCGAAGCTCGCCCGCGGAAGGCCGGAGTCGTCCAGGCTCCGGAGGAGCCAGTGGGCCGCGGGAGCTGCGATGGAGCCGAAGTATCTGCCCGCGGTCCAGACGTTCCTCGCGACGAGCCAGTTGAAGTAGAGGGCGTATAGGGGCAATCCCGTCTCGTCGATCTGGATCATGGGGACGGGGTGCCAGGTGGACCCGAAGTCCCCGGCGGGGGTGTACTTGTGGAGGAAGTACCCCCGATCGGTGATGGTCTTCGAGAAGAAGCCGAAGACCTCGCAGCTGAGGTGGTGGTACCGCGCCCGGTCGAGGGCTATGGAGGCCCAGGCGGCGTCCCTGGGCCAGCAGTAGGAATAGACGTCGGCTCCGAACTGCCGGATATCGGAGTCGCAGGAGGCGATCGCCGAGCCGTTGATGTCCATATGGGCGACGGTGGCGATCAGGCTCCGGTAAAAGATCACGCGGACCCTCTCGGGGAGGCTATCCATCAGGGCGGCCTCGGGGAGGATGGAGGTCCTCTCGAGGAAGGAGTTCCAGAAGTTCAATGTAGTCCTGAAGAGGCTATCTCCCTCCCCTCGCCCGATCTGCCGGTGGAGGGAGATGACCTCCTGGTAGCTCTTCCCGAAGATGGTCCAGAGTTGGACCTGTCGAGATTCGCCGGAGAGGAGGCCGGATATGGTCCAGGCCAGGGTCGAGTCCACCGATCCGTGGGCTACGGGGTTTCCGCTGAGCCTCTCCCCCTCCAGGATCTCCTTCCAGGTCCCTTCGAGCCCCCTCCACTCCGCGGTACCGGTGGCGAACTGGTCAAAGTTCGGGCGGCTTCCGTGGAGGATGTACCGATCGCGCTTGTAGTGGATCAGGACGTCCCGGTCCACCACCGCCGTCTCGCCGATCTTGTTCTCCAGGATCCTGTAGTTCTGGTTGGAGAAGAGCCTCAGGTTCCTCTCCTCCCCGGAGACGTTCTTCACCTCGAAGATCCTGGAGAAGGCGTTGAGGGAGGGGTGGACTGCGTCCAGGACGGCCACCTCCAGACCTCCCCGGGGATCTCTGAAGATCGTCTCTCCGATGCTCGAGACGATGTCGTGGACGAAGCCCTCCCCATCGGGCCTCCTCCCCTTCCCCGGGATGGGAGATCCCCTCAAGAGGTCGGCCCGGAAGCTCGACTGGTACCTCTGGACCGGGCTCCAGCCTTCAAACCAGCTCGATCGGCGTGGTGGGTCCAGGTCGCAGATCCCGGCCCTGACGGAGTGGCCGTGGTTCTCAAGGCCGACGTGGGGGAAGTAGACGTCGCGGACCGTCCCCCTCTCGTCCTCGCAGATGAGAATTCTGCCGTTTCCCAGGATCAGAGGTCGAGTCATCCCTATCCCTCCGGGTGCGGGATGGTATTTCGGCGACCGACGTATTTTAACCTGCTCTCCTCCGCTCTCGTCTCGGATCCCGAGGTCGGGATGATTTTAAGATCAGGCCTGGCCAGCTTAACAGGTACCTAAAAATAAATGTTTTATATCAGTAAGTTGTAATGACTCCTTCAGGGAGATTGTTAGCATGAAGGCGATTAAACTATCGATGGCCGTCCTGATCATCGGCCTATTCTTGGCCTCTCCGTCCCTCGGAGTGGCGTCGTCGCCCTTCGGAGAGGGGTGGCCCCTCTGGAACGATGGGGTGGGGATCGGCGACTCGCAGGTCAAGGGCATCTCCAAGGCGGATGAGACCACTTCTCAAGAGAACGCTTCGACAGCAGACGTTTTGAAGGATGCACCTCTGGCAGAGGAGGCCTCTGCCGATGCAGAGTCGTCGGAGGGATATGATGCCGTCGTCGACGACTGGATCATCGACGAGAGCTTCTACAGTGACAGCTCCGGATACGAGGGGGAAGAGTTCGGATGGGGGGACACCATCGACCATCCTGGGATGCCGGGGCCCGATGAGAACGCCCTCTGGATAGTATTTCCCTACAGCACCAACGTCCGGACCACCAAGCTCGTCATCCAGAGGGGGAGGTTCGCGAAGGAGCTGATAATTCCAGGGATGGACGGGAAGCTAACGATCCATGAGGTGAGGCCCGACGGCACCGAGGATACTTACGTCCCCGACTGGCAGGTGAAGGCGAGAAGGGCCTATCGGGTCTGGTTCACCGCCGACTCCGTCGGCGACTACACCGTCTGGTACGAGGTCCAGAACCCGAAGACGATGGTCACCACCAAGAGCAACGAGATCAAGTACCGGGTCTTCGAGAACCTGGCCATCGTCGTCCCCAACGAGGTCAAATGTGAGGGGGAGACCGCCACCCTGAGGGCCCTGGTCTCGGGATGCTACGACCCGATATACCAGTGGTTCAAGGGGATCACCTCCGAGGATGGGACCTCGATCCCCGGGGCGACGGGGAGCGTTTACATCATAAGGAACGTCTCTCCTGAGGACGAGGGCTACTACACCTGCAAGGTCACCTGCAACGGAAACTCCGATGAAGATGCGGGATATCTCCGGGTCTGCACCAGGGATGAAGAAGGGAACAAATGCAAAGGCCGATGATCCGGCGGCCGACCCGTTTAAATGGGCGCGGGCCATGACCTGAATCAGGTCATGGCAACCTCTTTTTCTTAACCCATCTAAGCCCGGCTTCAGCCGAACTGGAGCTTGCAATCCACGGATGCCTCCACCATGTACGCCTCTCCCGGGATCAAAGGCTCGCTCCTATCGAGGTGGACCCACCGGCCGTCCCTGTAGCTCCAGAGGAAGGCAGAGACGATCCCCTCCTGGACGGCCTGGGGGTAGTCGTATCGCTTGTGGTTCGCCCTGACGGTGATGTTCGCCAGAGAGACCGTCTCGTTCGTGGGGACCCCCACCAGGTTCCACCCCTCCCTCAGATCGACCATGTAGGGGAGGTCCACGGGCTTTCCGGCTATCTCCAGGTTGAAGCTCTCGCGGCCGTCGATGACGTAACCCCTTCCCGGCTCCAGGTCGGTGATGTTGGCGGCGTGGTCCTCCTGGATGGTGTAGTTCCAGCCGTCCCCGGCGAGGGTGAATATTCCCCGGTAGCTCTTCCTATTCAGGAGCTTGGAGATGGAGGGGTCCTTCGGTTTCAGGTGGAGGGAGAAGGGGGTCCAGCCCACCGAGACGTTGACGACCTGGACCATTCCCGGGACGATCCGGTACTCGACGGTGAAGGTCCTCTCCTCCCCCAGGGCGGGGCTCAGAACTGGCCAGACCACCCGCTTCTCCGAGCCTACCAGCTCCTCGCCGTGCCATACCGCCCTCCCCCTCTCCTTCACCACAATCTCCTCGGCGTCCCTGTTGAGGAACACCTCGCCGATGAGGGCGGGGGGAGCGTTCAGGCTGAGGTAGCCGTCGGAGGAGTCCTCCATAATCCAGTAGATCCAGTCTCCGGACCAATCCGAAGTCGGCGTGATCGATACCGTGACGTCATTCGATTCGTTCGATTCGGTGACGTTCGAAGTCTCGACCTCGTAGGGGAGGTCCGGGGTCTTCGGGATCGTCGGCCGGAAGGCGGGATCTCCGAAGAGGGTGAAGATGCTCGCCGTCTGGTTGAGCATCTCTTCGATGGAGAGGTACCAGGGCTGGGATTCGTCTATCTTTTCGAGGTCGATCCCCTCGGTGGCCTGGATCTTCGATGCGTAAAGGTTGTTTGCCGCCATCATCGCCTCGCCGATGGTGGCGTTCTCAAAGACCAGGGCCTGATGCATCCTCCCCACATAGTCGTCGGATACGAAGATCCAGGAGTTGGCGCTCGGTCCCGCGTAGTTCACAGCCCCCGCCTTCAGGAAGGCCAGGGCCATGGAGTCCTCGAGCCTCGTCGGTATGTATACGTCGATCCCATCCCTGTAGGAAAAGGTCTGGCCCTTGAGCTTGGTGGTGAGGCAGGCGGAGGTGGTGGTGGTCTGAGGGGCGAGGGTCAACTGCTTGACCTGCTCCTCGTCCATGAGCTGGTCCATCAAAGCCCAGATCGAGAGCTGCCATCCCCAGTCGACGCCGTGATAGTCGAAGTACACCAGGCTCTGGCCGCTGTTCATCTTCGATGAGACCCTCTGGTAGGTCGCCTCCTCCCAGCGGAGGTTCTCGGCGTTCAGCCCCGCAGCCCTCAGGTACTCTCCGATCCGGAGGGGTATCGGCGACTGAGGCCACGTCGAGGGGTAATCGGCGGGAGAGGATATCACCAGGGCGGAGCCTCGCCATTCGCCGCCGATCCCATCGTAGGCGAAGGTTCTGGCTACCATCTGGGAGGCGTCGTAGACGCTGAGGCCTATGATCCTGCCCGTCGCCACGTCCTGATAGCCGTCGTCGTCGAGCTCGATACTGTACTCACGGCATACATCGTACTCGAAGACCCCTGCCGCCTGTCTCATCCCCGTTGATATGAAGGGGAGGGACCCGGGGCCCCCCACCACCATCAGGTACCTCGGCGATATCTCCAGGTCTTCCACCAGGGCCTGGAGGTCCCGCTCCAGGACCGATGGATTGAGGCTCTGGGGGTCGGTCGCCGCATCGAAGACGATCCCCCTCCTAGCCCCGGCCATCTGGGCTGATAGGAGAGATAGCTTCGGGATCTTGGTGTGGCTGAAGGCGGTGACGTTTATGGGGCTCGCAGATGTGGCGACGGTGACGGTGAAGTTCTCGGTCCTGTGATCCACCGTCTCAGAGGCGGTCCAGGCCTCGAGGTTGAAGGTCCAGGTACCGGGCCTCCCCAGGAGGACGGTGGCGTTCGAGACCTTCCCGGGGCGAGAGTCGGTGAAGACCTGGCTCGACTTCTCGCCCTCGGGGTTGTAGTAGTTGAGGACGACCCGGGCCGGCTGCCTCGTCACCTCCCAGGAGATCGTGGTCCATCCCGGCGAGGCTTTTGTAGGATGGGTTATGTTGATGAAGGGACCGTCGTCGATCCTCGCCCTCTCCCTTCCGTATCCACCTTCCTCCTCCTCCTCCTCTTTGTTGCCGGTGTAGTTGACGGAGATCCCGCCGTCCAAAGCCTGGGTCCATCCGGCGTCGAGGGCGTGGAGGATCAGCACCTCCAGGTTGAGGGTGGCGAACTCCCGGGGACCCAGCCGATCGATCGTCCAGCTCAGGTTCGTGCCGCTGAAGAAGGCGCTGTCGGGGGTGGGGGAGAGCCCCGTCGAGGGGTCGGTGAGGACGACCTTCCCTGAGGCGGAGCTCCACCAGGCCACCATCCGAGCGGGGAGGATCAGGTCGGTCAGAGCCAAATCCTTCAGCTCATCTTTTCCGCTGTTCTTCAGGGTTATCTTGAGGCGGACGATCTCTCCCTCGCGGTCAGAGGGTATCTCGGTGGGGTTCACCTCCACCTCCAGGACCAGATCTTCGCCGATCTTCGTCCTCCTGAGGTCCGACCTGGGCTTCGGGGAGAGGAGGGATATGTCTCGGGAGTTGGTGAGGACCACCGACTCCACCTCGTCGCCCCGGGCCCTCATCTCCCGGATCAGAAGCTCGTTATCCCCATCGATGACCGTCAGGTTCATCTCGGCGAGGCGGGACCTGACGCCTTCGGATATGGGGCCCGCTGATACGACCGTCGTCGATCCGAGCCGGGCCAGGTCGTCCTCGGTGGAGTTAGAGAGGGAGTCCCCGACGAAGAGGACGGGCCAGTTGAGGTAGGATGCGATGGCGGCTGCGGTGAGGCCTGCGCTGTAGTTGTCGCCGACCAGGACCGCTCCCGGCGACTCATCCCACTTCGCTGCGACCTTCGAGGCCATCTCGATGCTGTCGTTGTACTCGATGACGCCGTCGGGGTCCCAGAAGACCTCCCCAATCCCCAGGGTCCGACCCTGGAGCCGGTCCATCAGCCACTGGACCGAAGCGGAGGGGGGCTGGAGCTCCGACCAGAGGGGGGTGTAGACGACGTCGTACTCGAAGACCATCCCTGAGGCCCCCTCCTTCGCCAGATCTTCGATGCGGCGGACGGTCCCTTCCACGTTCTGGGTGGATATGGTGTACTCGATGTAGTCGTCGCTGAGCCTGACGAAGACGGGAGTCCCCGCCATCGACGATGCCACCTTCATATCCGCCGGCTCGACGGGGCTCACCACCACGAAGTGGGACCTGTCCGATATCTCCGCCAGGTTGTACCCCTCGCTCCGGTCAAAGGGGTCGCCGATGGCCACCCCCAGCTTCGCGGGGCCGAGCTCCCCGACCATCCGTCTAACCTCGTCGACGACCTCCAGGACCTGCTCCTCCTTCCATCGGCTCCATAGCTGGCGGTTGTAGCTGCTGGAACCTACCCTGGAGAGGTCGACGCCGGTATCGTTGTAGAACTCCTCTTTGCATACGTCGCAGAAGCAATGGTTCTCGTCCAGGAATCCGAATTTGTAGAGGACGACTCCGTCGGCGCCGTAATCATCGATCACCTCCTCGACCCGGTCGTAGAGGTGATCTCTCGCATCAGGATCTATGGGACAGAGCCTATCGGCGACGACGACCCCCTGGGATAGGATGGCGATCTGGGCCGAGTCGGGGTAAAGGTCTCTGTACTGCGGGGGGATCAGGCCGGATATGCCAGCAGCCTTCGTCTCTTGGTCCCCCAGAAGCATCTTCCCCAGGAGGCTGAGGGCTGCTCCTCTCTCCTGCGCCGCCAGGACCTCCTCCTCGGAGACGCCCGCCTTGGCCTCCTCAGGGACCTCCAGGGTGGCGGTGACGTAGGCCTCGATCCCCTCCTTCTGGGCTGCCTTAACCAGGCTCTTGGCGAGGTCCCCCTCGGCGTCGATCACCAGGGCTGAGATGTTCGCCGCCGCCATGGCGTGGAGGGCGGAGGTCGGACCGTACCTATCGAGGTCAGCCCTGTCGATCCATCCGATCCTATCCTTAGCCTGGATCTCCCGCGGCATGACGAGGAGGGGCCTCGTCACGACGCCGCCCTCCTCCGACCATACGGCCAGGGGCGTCGCGGCGACGGTGGCGCGCCAGTCGTCAGCCCCCACCAGGATGATCTCCTCCAAGGAATCCGATTTCGTCCCCCTCTCCATCTGGCCGTCGGCGGCGATCGCCAGGATCGCAAACAACGTCATGACCGTCAAAAAGCCTCTCATTCATCCCACCTCCTCGATGGTCAGCCCCGCCCCCCTCAGCGCCTCGATGGTGGCGGTATCAGCCCCCGTCCCCCAGATGAGGGCCCTGGAGAGGCCCGAACCCACCATCTCTTCCAGGGCCGCGGCGCTCGCCTCGGTCAGGGGAGTGCCGCAGATTATCAAGGGTGCCCCGATCCTCTTCGCCTCCTCGTACGCGGCGAAGGCCTCCATCTCGTCGTCTCCGGCGATCACCACCGCCTCCGTCCCCGCCGGCGAGAAGGCCGAGGCGAAGAGCCACGACGTCTCGCAGATCTCGTCCCCCGCGATCCTCTCCGTCGGCATCATCCCCGAAATGGTCCTCTCCACCTCGGAGGAGACGACGGACTCGTTGCCCAGGATCACCACCTTCGCCAGGGGCAGCTCCTCCAGCAGCTGGAGGTCGTCCTCCGATAGATCGCCACCCTGGAGGGATATGACGGGGACCGTATCGTTTGCCAGCCCCTCGGCGTAGGCGAGGGCAATGGCCCGGTATAGGAGGCCTTCCCCGGTGACGATGGCGAACCTGGCGGATTCCACCGCCAGAAACTCAGCTCTCTCCGTCGGCAGGGGTATGTTGTAGGAGTCGTG
>Ga0334901_1004038_pt1 | contig 10344 bp, 10 predicted proteins | sample GraSluR3_MG_3_FD_207216 | JGI IMG/M metagenome (GOLD analysis project Ga0334901, IMG submission 207216) | Sludge microbial communities from methane-producing bioreactor in Wageningen University, Netherlands - Granular Sludge_15_08-R3 | ecosystem: Engineered > Bioreactor > Anaerobic >...
CAGCATATTGGATTCAGCCAGCTTGTTTTTGAGGATCCCGCCAAACAACCAGGTATTGGCAAAAAGCATCCGCTGCTTGAACGGCAGGGCAGAGCCCAGATAACTCATCAGGAACTCCACCACCTCAAGATGCGCCGGCATGGGGTCCGCTTCCAGCCGGGCAATGGCGGTTGAGAGGATCCCAATTGCGGTGTCCTGCGCCGGCATGGAGGAGTGCCCGCCATCCACCTCAATAGTCAATTTGAGGCTCAGATAGCCCTTTTCAGAGATCCCGACCACAACCACGGGTGTCTCAACGCCGGGCAAGAAACCATCGATCCCGCTGCCGCCCTCATCCATCAGACTTCCCAGCTCAACGCCGCGTGATTCAAGTAATTCTGCGATGGCAACCGCGCCGCGTGCGCCGCCGATCTCCTCGTCATGCCCAAACCCCAGATAAACCGTCCGCTCGGGCTGGAATCCCTGTTTGAGCAGGTATTCCACCGCTTCCAGAATGCCGACCACGCCTGATTTGATATCCAGCGTCCCGCGCCCCCAGACAAAACCTTCAGCCAGCTCACCGCTGAACGGGGGATACGTCCACCCGCCCTCTTCGCTCTCATCTGCCGGGACGACATCAAGATGCGAGGTCAGCATGATGGGTTTCAGGTCGGGATCCTTCCCCTCCCAGGTGTAGAGCAGGGTGTAATCGTTGATGATTTCCCGGGTCAATTTCGCATGCACCTGCGGGTAAAGAGTCTGGAATAGCCGGTGCAGACCAAGGAAGGCATTTCCATCAATCTTTTCATGCTCATGATAGGCGATTGTCTTATATTGCACAGCCAGCCCCAGCCGCTCCGCCACGGATTTTCCATCAATCTTCACGAACTCACGCGGTTCAACCGCTTTTTGGGGCGGGGAATAGAGCAGGGTTTTAAGGATCACAAATCCGATGGTGAAGAACACCAGGATGCCTAAAGCGATACCAAGCGAGAGTAACAGGGTTCCGAGATTCATTATTTTTTCTCCTGAAATGAATTGCCAAAATAAGATTTCGTAGTCATAACCAGTTTATTGCACCGGGATGGATTTTGCCACAAAGTTCTGCCGGAAGGCAAGCTCCGCTGCTTCATCCTCAAATGCGCGTTTGGGGATAAAGGGATAGACCCGCTCATCCGAACGGTAAATCAAAAGGTACAACTCGGGGCCTTCGATCACCTTCTCAAAATTCTCCCAGGGAAGATCGGAGGACCGGTTCCCGACATTCATGGTGATGTGCGCGTCAGAGAAACGAAAAATCCGCTCTGTCTGAAGGTAGTCATTGCTCTTGAAGGTGCGGGCGAGCTGCCACGGGATAATGAGAAAGTAATACAGGACATAAAACACGCCCACAAACAGCGCAACCAGGGCAATATTGGCCCAGGAAGCATCTCCCACAGATGGCACGACAAGGACCACAACCGCGCCAATCATCATCAGGCCAATGACCGCTGCCAGAATGACGAAGGTCGGCGATTTACTCGCCAGCGTTCGGGAGGCCCTGACATAATCCTGTTTGTCAGGTTTGAACCGGATGATAAGAGGAGCTTCCATCGGATTGCCTTTCTCATGACGTTTTCCTAATTTTACCACTGCGAACCCCCAACTTTGACCTCAGAATTCGGTTTCTCTGAACGGCTTGCAGTTTTTCTGACAGATAAGGCATAATAGAAAGGCGTCGCGAAGAGCCAAACCTTGAAAAATAATGGTGAAATCATCATGTCGATTAACGAATTTTCCCCTTTCATCCACCTGATCTACGCCCAACCGGCGTTTCAGCTGCCTAAATTACCGGATATCCAACAGAGAATCGCTGTTGTTTCCGGGTTAGCTGCTGCCAAGATCCGGATCGAACTGCCTGATCATCCATTTGGCCATTTTTCTGGAAATATCACATACGATGAACACAAAGTCCTGGTCAGCGGCCTGCCCACGCCCTTGCCCCAACCGATCATTGACCGTACCATTCACCTCTCCCACTGGCCGGCCCAGATCCGGGCTGCCATGCGCCATCACCAGTCCCACCTGAGCCTGATCTATACCGGGGAGGACTATGACCCGGTCCGCCAGATGAGCGCCCTCTACACCGTGGCCCACGCCCTTGCGGATGAAAACCTCCTTGGCATTGTTAACGAGCAGGCCTGGACAGCTCACCCACCGGCGGATTTCCTTTTGCCGGAGAAAATCAGGTCCTATCAAACAGACCTCCCCTTTCTGATTTGGGTTGGTTATATCAAATTCTTTCTGGATAAGCAGAACTATTGGTTTGTCACCAAAGGCCATCACATTTTCGACATCCCGGATCTTGCCACTTTCATCGGTAACTCACAGGATACTGCCGAGGTTATGGACCAATTCATCACGATTTTTCATTATTTGTATAATAAGGATGTCACCCTCACCGCTGGGGACACGATGGAGATCCAACCCAGCGACCAGATATTGAGGTTCACAGAAGTCACCGAATACCCTGAATTTCTCATGGGACCCTCAGGTACATTGGTCGTGGAACCGATTACGCCTGACCAGGTCAACCCCGCCGCCTAACCGTTTAATAATTCAAAATCCCGAACAAACTGGGCCTGGCGTTCGTTTTCCACCGCGCCAGGGATAAAATTACGCACCCAGGCAATAGCTTCATCGCCATCCATGTCAAAGATAATTTTTGCCAGACAGGCGGCAAACATCCCCGTCCGACCCAGGCCGGCATGGCAATGCACCGCAATCGTCTGCTCTGACCTGGCCGCCTGAAGCGCTTCCCTCAGCGCTTGTTGAAAGATCTCCGGATCCGGCGTTGAAAAATCCTGAACGGGGGCAAGGATCACATCCAACCCTTCTTTGTGATATTCTCCGAGCAAATCCCTGCCCGTGATGCGTTCGGCTTCCTCTGCCGAAGCCAGCATCACGACTATCCCCACATCTTTCTCCCGATATGCCTTCATCACCCCCTGCAGCGGGTCAAATCCCGGACTGTAGGGCATCGGACTGCGATAGACTTTGCCAGGCAGCCCATAAGGCAATTCAGTTAATGACTCCATAGCTATGACCTCTTTATGAAAACAAATTCATAGGAGAATTATAATAGAGACCGAACCACTACCAGGCTCACCCATCACATACTAACCGGCGAAAATTGAACAGTAATGCAGCAGAAGATGACCTCCCCTCCAAAAGATAACTCGTCTTGACTTAACTTCATCTTATATGGGATAATATCGGTAATTCGATAGTTTCTCATATAAAATGTTATGAATGCAGCCATTCTAAAACGATTAGATCAAATCCACTTCTTTACAGTCGAAAGCTATATGCAAGTCGCCAGACTAAAGGAAAGTGAGAAAGCAAAAGCTCTAAACCGCCTGGCGCGGGCAGCCCGGGCAGGACAAATCCTGCGCGTAAAGAGAGGAATCTATATCACAAAAAATTTCTATGACCGCTATCACCAGGATGAACGGTTTAACTGGGTGATCAGTCATATCATCAACCCCATTTCCTATGTTTCCTCCCTAACGATCCTGCAAAAAGCCAACCTCTTGACAGAAGTCACTTATCCGACTACCGCGATCACTCAAAAAAACACCAGCAAGATCACCAACCCTACAGGGGTCTATACATATCAATTCATTAAGAAAAGCCTTTATACCGGGTTCTCAAATCTTGAGTTTTTAGGGCTGGTCTATCACACGGCTTCAATCGCCAAAGCTCTCTTTGATTTTCTTTATCTCAAACCCATCCCCCGGCCTTTGCGTTCAAAGGAAATTTCAATTGCACTTGAGTTGAGGCTGAATTTAGAGGTGCTATCTTTGAAAGATCAACAGGCTTTTGAAAAATATGTCGAAATGTCCAAATCTGAGAAAATGTGCATGATCCTGAATAATTTCAAGGAGCATAGATGGCAACTCTAGTCCAAATTTTGGAGGCGCAATTATCACAATTTGAACCTTCAGCGAACAACGCCGCTAGAAGGATCTACATAAAAGAAGTATTACAAGCTTTTGTGCTCAGCTTCCTTTACAACCACAAACATTACCGCCTCCTCAATTTCTACGGCGGATCGTGCCTCCGGATCATCAACGGACTCAATCGAATGTCTGAAGATATTGATCTGGACAATGCCCAAGGCATAGATTTGGGCAACCTTTCGACAGAGCTGAATCAGTATTTCAAAAACAACCTTGGCGCAGATTTGATAACCACGGTTCAACAGTTTTCAAGCAATAATATCTTCAGGGTCATGCTAAAATTCCCGATCTTATACGACCTGCAATTGTCCCAACATCGTGATGAAAATCTGCACCTCAAATTAGAGATCAGCCAGCATCCCCAAATTTCAATCGTCCAGCAAACGCCTGTAATTGTATATGGCCAATCTTTTGTACCCAATCATTTTTCCATCGAAACGTTAATGGCAGGGAAAATGCTGGCCTGTCTCGAAAGAAGTTTTAGAGTTGGGAATACGGAAACCGATTTCAAAGCCCGGGATTTTTATGACCTGCTCTGGCTGATGCAAAAAGAGATTGCACCATTAACAGAAAAACTAAAATCGGATGGAAAAATCGCTTATACTCCAGCAAGCGCTCTCACCTTATTAAGAGAACGTGTCAAAAAAATCAAAGTTGAAGACTTAAAACGAGACCTGGCTCCATTGTTTGAAAACACGGTCTTCATCAACGCCTGGTGTGAGACGTTTCACCAAAACTTTGAACGTTTCAGCAAAGCCTACCTTTTGCACTAGCACTCACCTCAAGGCAAAACAAATTTCAAAGCGTTGGATCACTTTGATGCTCAATGTCAGGGTCCTTTTCTCCAATATACCCTGATCACCTCCAATAGGACATTACTACTTTACCCTAACATCCAATACAAAAAACACCTTACAAAAATAGGCTGTATGGTATAATGGCGCAGCAAACCGCCCAAGCGGCGGACAATGATTCTTACGATGGATTAACCATAACCGGGTATAATCTATCGTACACTTAAACCAGAAATTACTTTTTAGGAGGATGTCTGATGAAGGTTATCGTTGATGAAGATCTGTGCCTGGGTTGCGGCATTTGCGAAGGACTGGCCCCTGAGGTTTTCAGCCTGGCCAATGAACCCTTTGCCGAAGTCCTGGTCGACCCCGTCCCGGAAGAATACGAAGAAGCCGTCCGGCAGTCTATTGAGGAATGCCCCGAAGAAGCCATTATCATCGTTGAGGAGTAATTCTCCAATAAACTGACTGACAAGACAACCTGGAGGCTGGCCTGTAAGGATCAGCCTCTATTGGTTTAAAAGCAGGTAATGGGTATTAGGTAACAGGTATTAGGCATCAGCTGGTCGGTGAAACCTCCCCAATACCTGATCCCCAATCACCTGATAACCAGCGCTCTATATTTCCGGCCTGAACAACCCCAATGCAACAGCCCGCGCCACAAGCTGCTGGATATTGTTGGCATCCAGCCTCGCCTTCATCCTGGCAACATACCCCCGGATCGTGCGGGGCCGCAGCCCCAGCTTTAGCGCGATCTGGGCCGTCGTCAACCCTTCCCCCAACAGCACCAGTACTTCATGTTCCCGCCGGCTGAGCTTCGGCAGTTCTACCGCAGGTAATGGCGCGCTGTGTGTCACAACCACCACCTCGCCCTGCTGCCTTGCAAAAAGCGGTCCGCGTTCCTCAGGTAAATAAGTCTCCCAGCGCCCACCATTGATCGCCCTGACAATCTGCTCCGGCAGCGCGTTGACATCCATCACACCAAATGAATCCGGTTCCCTGAAGATTAATGCTCTTGTCATTGGTGACAACCTCCTGAGATGAAATCATCCATACATCACGCGCTAGAACCTATGTTCTAATCATACGCAATGGACGCTTTCTTTGTCAAGAGGTTGAAACTTAAGAAATCCCCACATTTTAAAGATTTTCCACAAAGCCATCAAACAGAAAACCCCTCCGGGATCAACCTGGAGGGGTTCTTCTTTCATTTCATGCTGGGTAGACCAGCTGAAGGTGGTTTACTGAACTTCTTCCACCAAGGCGTTTGCGGTCTCGGTCACAGCTTCAAGAATCGCCCAAATCGCGTCATCATCGGCTGCATTATAAAGTTCCGCAGCGGTATCATTGAGTGTCCGGCGGACGGATGACCAGGCGGGGAAGGTCTGCGGCTCTGACGGGCCAATAGCGGCCAGCTCAACGCCGGTCGCCCAGACGGGGTTCTCTTCCACATAATCTGCAATGAGGGCTTCTGTGGAGAACTGGGTCCCATAGTAACCGCTGATGCGGATCCAGCGTGCCTGGATCTCAGGCGAGGTCAGCCATTTGACAAACAGCCAGGACGCCATTTCACGATCTGCATTGCTTGGGATCACGCCCAGCATCTGCTGGAAGGCATCCACTGCCAATGTGCCATCAGGGCCGGGAGCGGCGATAAAGCCCCACGCATCGTCATTGTTTTCCGCCTCAAATGCGGCTTCATAATAGGGCAGACCAGCGGTGGAACTCATTGTGATCAAAGCCTTACGCTGACCCTGTTCAGGGTTCGGATAGCTCTCTGTCTGCCAGACACAACCTGCTTCCTTCATATCCAGAATGTACTTTGAAGTATCAAAGGCTTCCTGGGTAGCAAAATCATAAGCTGTGTGATCCTCATTGAGTTCATTGCCGCCGAAGGCATACAGGAAGTGCAGCCAGTTGGTGGCGCTGGGATAATAGACCAAGCCGCCGGTGCCAGCAAAATCAGGCCCTAATTCATTGTTGGCTGCCGCAGCCGCGCAGGAAACATCCCGCAGCTCCTCAGCGGTCGCAGGTGCGCCTTCAAAACCCAATTCCTCAGCCCAGGTGAAGTTGTAGACCAGTACATTCGCAGACTGGGTCATGGGATAGGCAATCCAAGCGCCATCAGACATTGAACCTGCCTCACGAAGGTGAGGATACAGGTCAGCCAATCCATCTTCGGTCAGACCGTAGGTGGGATCTTCAATGTAAGGTGTCAGGTCAGCAATTGAATCCACCGAGTACCAGTCGGCAAGGGCGTTGGTGTAGGCCATCACGACATCAGGCAAATCGCCGGATTGAATGCCCGCATTGACTTTATCTTCAATATCACCATAGGAACCCTGGTTAAAAGCCTCGACAGTAATCCCGTACTCATTGGTCTCATTGAATTCATCAACAAGAGCCTGCAACCCCTCACCGGGTTCGTCAGAGTAGACATGCCAGAATTGAACAACCACATCAGCAAAGGGCGCCTCAACAACTTCAGGCTCCTCGACGACTTCCGGTTCCTCAACTTCCTCTGGCTCTTCGACAACCGGTTCTTCCACGGGTTCCGGTTCTGGTGTGGGTGCGCAGGCCGACATTACAAAAGCAAACAACAGCACGACACTTAGCAAAATACTGATTTTCTTCATAATACTTTCATCTCCTAATCCTCAATCAAGTTTATGGATATTTCACTCAAAACGGTCACATTGTTTATATTCTCCGTAAACAACCACCTCCTCTTAAAATAGTAATTCTATTTTATCCCTTCAAACCCGATCGTGCGATACTCTCTGTAAACTGTCGTTGTGTAAAGAAGTATATGATCAGGATCGGGATGATGGTAATAAACGCGCCGGCCATGGTCAGGTGGATCTCCTGACCCGCTTCGTTCACAAAGTTCATCAACCCCACTGAGATCGGCCGCCAGTCAGGGGTGTTGGTCACCAGCATCGGCCAGGCCAATGAATTCCAGGTACCGATGAAGGACAGGACAAGGATCACCATCAATGGGGCTTTGGACAGCGGCAGCACAACCTGGATCAGGAACCTGAAATGTCCCGCGCCGTCAATCTGGGCAGCATCAAAAAGCTCGTCAGGAACCTGTGCAAAGAACTGCCGCAGCAGGAAAATCGAAAAGATGCTCCCCATAAAGGGGATGGTCAGAGCCGGCCAGTTGTTGATCCACGGGATCGGACCAATCCTCCCCAGCCAGGTCACCGTCAGGAAGTTCGGGATGATAAACACCATCGCAGGGATCATGATCGTGCTTAACATGATGGTAAAAATCAGATCCCGGCCGGGGAATTTCATCCGGGCAAAAGCATAAGCCGCCAGGATGCTGAAGGTGATCTCGCCTGCCAGCGTGATGGTTGTGATCAGGAGGCTGTTCACAAAGTATTCTGAAAAGAGCGCTTTTTGCCAGGCGGTGACATAATTTTGGAAATGCAGCGTTGAAGGAAAAAATCTTGAGCTCAGCGCTTCTCCCAGGCTTTTCAGGGATGTTGACACCATCCAGACGAACGGCACAAGCGATATAAAAGCCCCGACAAGCAACACCAGATAGATCAGGATCGACTTGCGAGTCAGCCGTGAAGGACCGCGTTTGGTTTCTTGGATCATGTTCTGCGAGTTTTTATCCATAGAACACTCTTGAACCTTGTACTCGATTATTAATTAATGACAGAGCGAGGATAATGGCAAATAAAATAAAGGCTAATGCGGAGGCATACCCATATCGGAGTTTCTCAAAGAATTCAAGGAATATCGTCACGCTGAACGTGTCTGTGGTGCCCAGGGCAAGGTTGCTTCGCAGGATCCAAATCGTGTTGAAGGCTTTGAAGGTACCGATGATGCCAATCAGGGAGAGGAAGTAGGTTGTGGGCGAAAGCAGGGGAAAGGTGATCGCCCAGAAAGTCTGCCAATTACTTGCACCATCCACCTCAGCGGCATCATAAAGATCACGCGAGATGTTGCCCAATCCAGCCAGATAAATCACTGTGTTATACCCCACGTAGGTCCAGATCGAATGCAGTATGATGACCGTCAGCGCAAGGCTGGGGCCAGCCGCCCAGGCAGGCACGGTTACACCAAAATGGTTACCGATCAAAGTAATAATCCCGGCCGGCTCATAAAGCCACTGCTGCGGCGGTAGCCCCAAGAACCGCAGAAGCATATTGATCGGCGCGGATTGCCGGTTGGAGAACATCTGCTGGAAGACAACCGCGCTGGCAACCGCAGGCGTGACATACGGGATAAAGAAAATGATGCGGAAGATATTCGACCCGCGTACACTCTGAAACAACAAGACCGCCAGGAACAGTGAAATAATCAACTGGAAGGGGACCGTCCCCAGTGAGAAGAACACCGTAACCTTCAACCCTTCCCACATATTCTTGTCCCCAGCTGCAATAATTGTGGGTATTTCTCCGATCAGCAGCCACGCCCCGACCATCAGCACTGCTGCGGCAGCGATCCTTCCAAAGAAGGCCTTCCCGGACAGCACCTTTTCAGCGCTGCGCCAGATCAACCAGGAAAGGAGCAATAAAATCACACCGCTGCTGATTGTGATGAACTGTGGCCAGATCCCGGGGTCAACACCGTCGGCCATTGCTGTGGCATAAGCCAGCCCAACCTGCTGTTGGGTATAGTAAAGCAATCCGATCCCAATCCCCAACGCCAAAAAGGACATCATGAAATTCGATTGATAAAACATGTTCCGCGGGTTCCGCCATAAACGCCACACGACAAGACCCACAACCACACTTGCCAGCAAGGCAATATAAAAGAACCGCCAGGATGGAAGCACGCTTTCTGCACGCCATGCTTCACCGAGAAACCGCATCAGGACTTTCTGAGTCTGCTGGATCCCCCGCAGCTTATCCGCAATATCAAGCACTTCGGGCAGTAACCGGTAGGCCCAGTTGAACAACCCAAAGACTGTCACCGCCTGGATCAACCCGGGCAAAATAGCGATCCAGGGCTTGTCACCGTGCTCTTTGGCGGTTTTGATGATCCGCCGGATGAGAAGGTATAGACCTGCCAGCGCACCCAGACCCAGGAAGAACACCATCACATAAGCCAAATTTCCCAACGCGTTGATATAATTCCGCAAATCGATGAAGTCCGTGCGTTTGATACGCCATCTGTGAAACGAAACGAACAGCGCAAAGAATACCGGAAATATCCCAAAGATGAAAATCAGGATTGATGCTGGTGCAATAAATATGTAGGCAGTTAGATATTCTCTAAATTTTCTCCCCCGACGACCGGTAAACACTCTTTGAAAGAAGTTCCTGTTTTCCATAAGGCCTTATCATTCGTTCAGTATTGTGTCGTTATTTATTTTACCTGAACAGGGCTGTAAATTGCGAGTCATCTGCCCCAATTCTGCTGTGCTGCATCCCGGAACCGCAGCAAATTCAATTATACAGGACATCCACCGGGCAACCCAGGTATATTTTAATGTACCACAGGGCTGGCTCATTCTCGCGTCAGCCCCAGTTGGACAAATATCATAACACAGGATGCTCATTCTGCCTCTGCTGGGATTCTGCAAGGAACCAGAACGCCAGCACCGCCAG
>Ga0334901_1004040_pt1 | contig 10339 bp, 6 predicted proteins | sample GraSluR3_MG_3_FD_207216 | JGI IMG/M metagenome (GOLD analysis project Ga0334901, IMG submission 207216) | Sludge microbial communities from methane-producing bioreactor in Wageningen University, Netherlands - Granular Sludge_15_08-R3 | ecosystem: Engineered > Bioreactor > Anaerobic > Unclassified...
TTACAATTTAGAATGTAGAATTTACAATGAAAAAGCCAAAGGAAGAATAGCAAGCTACCGGAAGCAAAGTATAGGGTTCTGGCAAGCGGGAGCTTGCCAGCCCTGTTGAAATTTTACCTCGTCACCTCGTTACTCCGTCACCCCGTTACCCATCCCTCCCTCACTCAGTCTCTCCGTCCCTCTCCCCTTGCACTGCCCTGTCAGGCTGTCAGCATTGACAGTTAACAGTAGATTTTTCGAGATTATAACATTCAGAAACATATCCGGTAAGATATCGAACCAATTGCCAGAATTCTAACTCTCTTTCGAATTCAACAGGGGTGGGAAGCTCCTGCTTCCCACAGCCCCTTGTTCTACCCCCGGCAGCTTGCTCTGCCCTGTTGAAAATTTACCTCGTCACCCCGTTACTTCGTCACCCCGTCACTCCTTCTCTCCCTCTCTCAGTCTCTCAGTCCCTCTCCCCTTGCTCTGCCCTGTCGGGCTTTCAGCATTGACAGTTAACAGTAGATTTTTCGAGATTATAATATTCAGAAACATATCCGGTCAGAAATCGAACCAATTGCCTGGATTGTTACTCTCTTTGGAATTCAACAGGGGTGGGAAGCTCCTGCTTCCCACAGCCCCTTGTTCTACCCCCGGCAGCTTGCTCTGCCCTGTTGAAAATTTACCTCGTCACCCCGTTACTTCGTCACCCCGTCACTCCTTCTCTCCCTCTCTCTCCCCTTGCTTCGCTTCCTCTGGTTTGTGATGCATATATAGTAGAGGATGGTAACGAAAGAATTATTTGCCATAAGAGGCAAAGAGAATTAAATTGAGAATAGGGTAACTCAAGACAGGAGTAGTCATAGACTCATATGAAAGGAAAAGAGATGAACCTATCACTTGAAAAGTGTAACATTTGTCCCCGCTTATGCAGGGTAAACAGGTATAGAACAACAGGTTACTGTAACGCCAGAGCAGAGATAAAGCTCAATCTCTATCAGCTTCATTATGGAGAAGAGCCTAATCTCAGCGGCAGTAAAGGGAGTGGAACGATATTCTTCTCTCACTGTAATCTGAAATGTGTTTACTGCCAGAACTTCACGATCAGTCATTTCGGCTGGGGAAAGGAAGTTGAGCCTGAAGAACTCGTAGATATAATGTTTAACCTGCAGGATAGTGGTGCACATAACCTGAACCTCGTAACTCCGACCCATTATGCCCTGCAGCTGGCAGAAGTACTCCAACTTGCCAAAAAGCGAGGGTTGAAGATCCCGGTAGTCTGGAATACGAACAGTTATGAAAGGATTGAAATGCTGCAGGCACTGGAGGGGTTGATCGATATCTATCTGCCCGACTTCCGCTATTATGACAGCGAAGCTTCCGGAAAGTTTTCTGACGCTGAAGACTATCCCGGGGTGGCACAAGCAGCCCTGAAAGAGATGTTACGTCAGGTCGGACATCTGAAAGAAGAGAACGGAATAGCCCAAAGGGGTCTGATGGTCAGACTGCTTGTCATGCCGGGCAATGTTAACCGGATCGATAAGGTCCTGAAATGGATTTATGACAACCTTGGTCCAGAGACATATATCAGCCTGATGGGTCAGTATTATCCCACTTATCGTTCTGTCGCCTTCCCGGAGATTAACAGATCGATCACGGAAGAGGAGTATGAAGCAGCCGTAAAGGTCCTGACCGGTCTGGGGTTCGAGAACGGCTTTATTCAGAAAGTCGGCAGCAATGAAGACTGGACTCCGAAGTTCGTTAAGAGTCAGTAATCGTAACGATAACAACAGGGCGTTTTCAGAGGTTAGAGAGCATCAAGACCGAAAAGGAAAAAATTGTGAACAGGTGAAGTATGAAAGAAGTATTGATGTATGACATTGCTATTATAGGTGGAGGTCCGGCCGGATTGGGTGCAGCGATCTATGCAGCCCGGGGTGGCCTGAAGACTGTAGTATTCGAGAAGGGGCTGATTGGTGGCCAGATTTTACTCACAGCAGATGTGGATAACTATCCCGGATTCGAGGAGACTGTTTCCGGTTATGAACTGATGGATAAGATGAAGCGACAGGCTGAGAAGTTCCAGGCCGAATTCCGGGAGGAAGATGTTACTGCTATCAGTCTGGAAGGGATATGTAAGATCGTAGAGACTGACAAGAATACATACCGGGCCAAAGCAATTATTTACTGTGCCGGAGCTCATCCTCGCAAACTGGCTGTTCCCGGTGAAGAGCGTCTTACCGGCCGCGGTGTTTCCTACTGTGCAACCTGTGACGGGGCACTTTACAGAGACAAGAGGGTAGCGGTCATAGGTGGTGGTGATTCTGCTATTGAAGAGGCCGAATTTCTGACCCGTTTCGCCGATAAGGTGTTTGTCATACACCGACGTGATCAGTTACGAGCGGTCCATGCGGTTCAGGAAAGAGCCTTCAAGAATAAGAAGATAGAATTTATCTGGGATACTGTAGTTCATGAGATAGTGGGAGAGAACAGAGTAGAAAAACTGATCCTCTATAACAGAAAGAAGGATATCTTCTTCGAAAAGACTGTCGACGGTGTTTTTGTCTATATTGGGATCATTCCGAACAACGCTCTGGTAGAATCACGACTGAAACTCGATTCCCAGGGTTTTATAATGACCGACGAAGAGGGACATACCAATATTCCGGGCATTTATGCCGCCGGAGATATTGTGCATAAAGTGCTCCGCCAGGTAGTAACGGCTGTCAGTGATGGAGCTGTTGCAGCATTTTCGGCCGAGAAGTGGATCCAGGAGAATATAGCTAATTTCGATATCCCGGCAAAAAAACTGAAATAAAGAGCTTATAACAACCGTTTTACCTGTAAAGGAAGTACAGACAATGAGAAAAATATATCTATCTGTTGCCCTGGCTCTATTCATACTCAGCTCCAGCCTTGCTTATCCTGTCGATAATCTCGACGAATTTATGGCCGCGCATGGCGCCAAACTGGCCGAACTGGCAGAAAGGCTGGAGAGCCGTGGCTTACCGGATGACTGGTTCTGGGAAAACTTCGTGCGAGATGGTTTTCGTTTCCATGCCAGTATGGAAAACTACTTCACCAATATGACCGAACACCGTTACGACCGTGGTGAGATCGATCTCATGGACTACAAAAAGCATTTCGGGGTAGAACGAAAGATAGAACTCGGATGTAGTTTTATCGAAAGACATCGCGACCTGCTCCAACAGATAGAAGAAAGAAACGGAATAGATTACGAAATCGTGGTGGCTATACTTGGGATGGAGACTAACTTTGCCGAACAGAGGCAGCGTGGTAACTTCAACGTCTTCGATGCCCTGGTTTCACAATATCTGTTAGTCCCACGGAGAGAAAATTTTGCCGTCAATCAACTCGTTGGACTCCATACCTTCATGGAGAAGACCGGGCACGAAATCGATTATTTTGTCGGCTCTTTTGCCGGAGCAAGTGGCTGGGGTCAGTTCATTCCGACCTCTCTGAACAGTTTTTTTGTCTCTTTCGATGGAGATGATACCCATATAGATATCTTTTCAATCGAGGATAATCTGGCCAGTATCGAGAACTATCTCTATCAGCACGGCTTGAACCGCTCGACTATGGATTCAGAAAAAAACCGCCGGAACGCAGTCTTTGCTTACAATCGAAACGATGCTTACGTCCAGGCGGTTCTGTATATCTACGAGGAATTGAAGAAGCGGACCTGCTCCTGATCTCTATTCAGCAAGATTTATCGTCATATATCTGTTTACACCGTCACGGCTCAGAACGTAGATCAGGATTATGTTGTTGTCGTTCTCTTCATAATCCCTTTTAGCTGCTGCAATCAGGTTCTCGAAATCGGATACACTCTCTACATTCCGATGGTTGACCTCCATTATTACGTCGCCTACCCGAAGATCGGAACGGTGGGCTGGAGTATTACTCTCTATAGCTGATACAACTACTCCATGATCGGCACTGATCTGCTGTCGCTGGGCAAATTCACTCTGTAGTTCGACAACTTCCAGACCGAGAAGCGGTGCTTCAGCCGGTTCCCGTTGCTCTCTTACTACCGTCTCCTCCGGCAATTCGGCCAGTTCCACGTGCAGGGTACGTTCCTGACGGTTACGGATTATCGTTACCGGAACACGTCTTCCTACTTCTGAATTAGCTACTAATATCCTGAATCTCGCTACATTTTGCACCTCTTCACCATCCAGTCTGATAATTACATCTCCGTTACGTAACCCACCCCGGGATGCGGGTGTATCACTCTCTACCTGAGCGACAAGAACGCCGCCTATCCTTTCCAGCCCGAGTGTCTGCTGCAGGTCGGGTGTGATCTCCTGAGGCAGAATACCTAAATAAGCTCTGACAACCCGGCCATGCTCGAGGAAGTCGGATACGACCTTTCTGGCCAGATCGATAGGAATGGCAAATCCAATCCCGATGTTCCCACCACTTGTAGAAGTGATGGCTGCATTGATACCGATCGCCTCACCCCGAATATTCAGTAAAGGACCGCCACTATGACCGGGATTGATAGCGGCATCGGTCTGAATATAATCCTGATAGATTGGTGACCTCTCCCCGAAATTTAGCGAAGCACGACTGGTAGCAGAGATAACCCCGACAGTAACCGTCCTGTCCAAACCGAGCTGGCCAAAAGGATTTCCGATCGCTATCGCCCAGTCTCCTATCTCCAGATTCTCCGAACTACCGAGAGGTATGACAGAAACCTGCTCGTTATCGGGGACGGTTATCTTAATTATGGCCACATCGGTCATGGGATCGAGGCCTACTACATCAGCCCTGTATTTAGCCTTGTCGGCCAGAGTTATCGTTATCGTCTGATTCTCGCTCAGATCGACTACATGATTGTTGGTCAGAATATAGACATCATTACCATCCTGACGAAAGATAAAACCACTCCCTACTGAAACAGACCTTCTCGTCTCGGGCATCGGGCCAAAGAAAAACCTGAAAAGATCATCATCAAAAGGAAACCTTCCTTGCGGAACCCGAGTCTCTACTTCCGCTTCAACCTGAATGTGAACTACACTCTCCCTCACATTTCTTACTACTTCGACAAAAGGACTCTTACCTTCTGAAGTTACTGGATACTGAGCTCCAAGCGGCAAAGCCAGAAGCAGAATAAGGGTTGAGATAACTGCAATAACTGTTCTTCTTAACATCTGTTTTCCTCCGTAAATCTCCATTGTCTTTATACTTATAATATATGGTTTTTCTTGTAACAGGGAAATTATTCCCGGCTGCTGTTTTAACTATCCGGGATCTGTTCTTGTTACAAGATAAAATCGGTTGGTTCGATGATTAGGGACTCCAGCTCATACTGACGGGAAAAAGCTGTTCGCTCAGCAGGGGATAAGGAAAAAGTATCAGTCAGCAGAGTCGATCTATACAGGTCCAGCAGGAACTCAGTTCATAATGTCAGGAAACCGGCATATCTAAAACATTGACAAGCAATTGTAATCTTAAAAAAATGAATTCCATTTCAATTCGGGGAGGAAAGTCAATGAGTCTTTGGTTTATTATAGCTCCACTGGGCGCACTGGGAGCTTTGGTATTTGCTCTGATCTTCTACAGGACAATGAAGAGCAAGCCTGAGGGTGACGAGAAGATGGTCGAGATTGCAGAATGTATTAGAGTTGGTGCCAGGGCATATCTGCGTCAGCAGTATAAGATAGTGGCTATTTTCTTTCTGTTTGCATTTATCGTTTATCTCTTTTTAGCTCTCTATTTCAAGATCCAGCATATCTGGGCACCTTTTGCCTTTGTCAGTGGCGGGCTGTTTTCCGCTTTTGCCGGTTATATCGGGATGAAGACTGCTACCTACGCTTCGGGTAGAACTGCAGAGGCTTGTCGCAGCAGTCTTAATGCCGGTTTGAAGATAGCCTTTCGGTCTGGTGCTGTAATGGGACTGAGCGTTGTAGGGCTCGGGCTCGGTAATCTGGTAGTCTGGTTCTTTTTGCTACGCTTTTCTATGGGGTTTTCAGAGAGTAATCTCTTTCATATTACCGATTATACAGAGTTGACCTCTGTTATGCTCTCTTTTGCCGTTGGTGCTTCATTTCAGGCACTCTTTGCCCGTGTTGGGGGTGGTATCTTTACCAAAGCCGCCGATGTCGGTGCTGACCTGGTCGGTAAGATCGAGAGTGATATACCGGAAGACGATCCCCGTAATCCGGCAGTCATAGCCGATAACGTTGGCGATAATGTTGGCGACGTTGCCGGTATGGGTGCTGATCTTTATGAATCGTATAACGGTTCGATACTGGCTACAGCAGTATTAGGTGCAGCAGCTTTTATTGCTACGCCGCAGTTGCAGATCAATGCCATAATCCTTCCTTTATGCCTGGCAGGGCTCGGTATACTCTGTTCGATAATCGGGATATTTGTTGTCAGCACGAAAGAATCATCCAGTCAGAAAGAGTTGTTAAAATCACTGCATAGAGGTGTATGGCTCAGTTCAGCTTTCATTCTTCTGACCTCTTACCTCCTCATCAGAGCTCTGCTCCCCGCTAATACAAATCTCTGGATGTCACTCGTTATCGGACTGCTGACAGGAATAGTTATCGGCAAATCGACCGAATACTTCACTTCTCATGAATATTATCCTACTCGGGGAGTGGCCAAACAGGGAAAGACAGGGACAGCGACCCTGATCATTGACGGCATGTCGGTCGGGATGATCTCGACCAGTATACCGGTCATCACTCTCGGGATGGGTATTATTCTCTCCTTCGGTTTCGGCAGCCGCTGGAACTGGAGTGACCTCTCCAATGGCCTTTATGGTATAGGTATTGCCGCGGTCGGTATGCTCTCTACACTGGGTATCACCCTGGCGACAGATGCTTACGGTCCGATAGCCGATAATGCGGGAGGCAACGCCCAGATGAGTAACCTGGGAGAAAAGGTCAGAGAACGAACAGATGCTCTCGATGCACTCGGTAATACAACCGCTGCTACCGGTAAAGGCTTTGCTATTGGCTCAGCAGCTCTGACCGCTATGGCTCTGCTCTCTGCTTATATCGAAGAGGTTAAGATGGCTTTAGGCAGAACGGGTGTAGAATCGTTCATCATCGGTTCAAATACCATAATCGAGACAGCTACAGCCTCTATTGAACATTTTGTCGAACTATATAATATCACCCTGGTCAATCCAAAAGTCCTGATTGGTATGTTCGTAGGCTCGATGACCGCCTTTGTCTTCTGTGCCCTGTCACTGAAATCTGTCGGCCGAGCTGCCGGTAAGATGGTCAGAGAAGTAAGGCGTCAGTTCAATGCAAAACCGGGTATTCTGAACGGTTCTGACAAACCTGATTATGCCAGTTGTGTTGAAATATCTACCAAAGCAGCCCAGAAAGAGATGATCATCCCCTCCTGCCTCGCATTTATCATGCCCCTGATTGTGGGGTTACTACTCGGTGTTGCAGGGGTAATGGGCCTGTTGATTGGAGCATTAACCTCCGGCTTCACCCTGGCGATAATGCTCAATAATGCCGGAGCAGCATGGGACAATGCCAAGAAATATATCGAAAGCAACAAATACGGCGGTAAGGGTTCAATAGCCCATAAAGCTGCCATAACAGGGGATACGGTCGGTGATCCTTTCAAGGATACTTCCGGCCCTTCACTAAATATACTTATCAAGCTGATGAGTATGGTTAGTATCATCTTCGCCGGAATAGTAGTTTCCTACTCACCTTTGATAGAGGCTATCTATGATCGGCCTGCTCAGCAGCAGGAAGTTTTGATCGAGGAGGAGGAATTACCCCCTCTGGAAGAGGAGCTATAACTTTCAGGAGATCAAGATAATTTAATGATAGTTCTTTTACCTGACTATCTGGATAAAGAGATAATTTTGACACCAGTAAGAGGTGAAAGACAAGCCGAAAGTGTGTGTGTGAGTCATTGATATTATGTTAAAGAAAGCTGCTTTCCTGATCATCTTTATTACATTCCTCTTCAACCTGGAGGGAGAGACAGAAAAGATAGGACTCTCTCTCAGCGGTGGCGGTGCTCGTGGTCTGGCACATATCGGAGTGCTTAAAGTTATCGATGAACTGGGACTCGAGATAGATTATATCACCGGAACCAGTATGGGTGCAGTTATCGGGAGTCTCTACGCAACAGGCTATTCCGGACAGGAGATCGAGGATATCATCATCGAGCATTTCGACTGGAACTTGCTCCTCTTCGATGAAGTTGACCGCCAGGATTATTATATCGGAGAGAAGCGGTGGGGTAACTACTATAATATCTCGTTCCTGATTGATGATAACCTTTCTCTCTCACTGCCACAGGGCTTAATCAGCGGCAATAAGCTCATCAATCAGCTGTTCCAGTTACTCTATCCCTATAATCATATAGAGGATTTTAACCGGTTACCGATACCTTTCGCCTGTGTGGCTACCGATCTGCTTACCGGCGAAACTGTGATACTTGATTCGGGAAGTCTGCATGAAGCGGTCAGGGCTTCTATATCGATCCCTTCCGTCTTTGCACCTTTCGATTTTGAAGGACGACTCCTGATCGACGGTGGTATCAGAATGAATCTGCCATCCTCACTTGCCCGTGATATGGGTGCTGATTACGTTATCGGGGTTAAGGTAACATCAGAACTACGCGAACGGGAGAGGTTGACCAACCCCATCTCTGTTCTCGACCAGACTATCAATATAGCTTCCCGGGATAGAACAATGCAACAGATAGATTACTGTTCACTCCTGATCAAGCCTGAACTGGACGGGCTCAGAATGATGGATTTTGACCGGATCTACGAACTAATTGCTGCCGGAGAGCAGGCAGCAAGGGAGTTTATACCCGAACTTAAAAAACTGACTGAAAACCAAAGAGAGATAGAGAGGGAAAAGCCTGATATACTGCTGGAAAAGATTATGCTGAGTGATATCAGGGTGGAAGGTAACAGACACCTGAGTGCCAGCAAGATCAGAGAATACACCAAACTTCACTCCGATACTCATCTGAGTGGTAAAGAGATCAATGACGGGACCACGGCCGCTTATCATTCCAACCTCTTCGAACAGGTCTATCCGGTAATCAGGAAAGATGAGGAAGATAAATACGAACTGGTCATCAAGGTGAAAGAAAAAGAACGGGGTAAGTTCGGTATCAATCTCCGGTATAACGATCGGGACGACCTGATCCTTGAAGGGGTTATCGAGATGCGTAACTACATCGGTAACAATTCAAACTTAATGATCGGTGCCTCCGTCGGCGGAGAGAGGGAGTTTCTTGTCGATTACGTCAAGAACTTCGGCCGGGAGTGGGGTGTTTATTTCCGCATATTCCCCTATATAAATGAGCATACTCTCTATTTCTACAATGAGGAACAGGAAAAGATCGCCAGCAGTAATTCCCTCGAATACGGCGGTGTTCTCGGTGTAGGTGCCTTTGCCCTTAACAGGTTCATAGTCGAACCTTACCTCTATACCTGTAAGAAACAACTCTATCGCGATATTGCCGAAACCTATGAAAGCAGCAGCTTCTTTTCTTCAGGAATAGGGATCAAGTTCTATTACGAAACACTCGATGAACTCGTTCTACCGATGCGGGGTAATCAATACCTGATGAAGTATTCTTATGCCGATGAAAATTTAATGAGCGACTACACATATAACCGGTTTTACAGCAGATATCAGCATCTCTTTCCCTACCACAGAAACCAATCGCTCCGGCTCCAGTTCGAATATGGCTCATATCTGGACGATGACCCAATCGACTTCGATCCTTTCTATGTTGGGGGATTCGAAAGCTTTCTCGGTATGTATCCCTACGAGAGAAGTGCCCCGATCGTTAAAATCCTGACTCTGGCCAATAGAGTAAATCTCGCCAGGAATATCTATCTCGACCTGCAATTCAATGTAGCCAATGCAGGAACGAGTGACCACTGGCAGTTAGATGGGGATACGATATACGGTGGAGGAATCAAGCTCGGTTATAAAAGCATTATAGGCCCGCTGAGGGGGGGATTAGGAATAAATAAAGAGGGTAAAGTTCTTACCTATATCTCACTCGGATACGATTTCGATTCCTTTGAATTTTCGAGAAGATAAGGCCTGAATCATTTCTCCTGGATTAAAGAGAAGGGAGTCCGGCAACTATTTGGGCATATAGTCTTTCCAGAGCTTCTATGAAGCTCTCCTTATCTCCATTGTTATCGATTGTGATATCTGCCTTCTCTCTCTTAACCGCATCAGGAAGTTGATTCCTGAACCTTTTTTCTATCTCCTGTTTATTGAGTTTATCTCTTTCCTGCAACCGTTGTTTGCGAATTTCTTCTCTGGCAGCTATATTGATAGTAATATCGAAAAGGTCCTCTATACAGGCT
>Ga0334901_1004042_pt1 | contig 10338 bp, 8 predicted proteins | sample GraSluR3_MG_3_FD_207216 | JGI IMG/M metagenome (GOLD analysis project Ga0334901, IMG submission 207216) | Sludge microbial communities from methane-producing bioreactor in Wageningen University, Netherlands - Granular Sludge_15_08-R3 | ecosystem: Engineered > Bioreactor > Anaerobic > Unclassified...
ACCTCTCGTTAATATGTTATAATAATAACAAAGATTTATGCTAAAAGGAGAATAGGCAATATGCCCAGACGGGTGAAATGCAGACGGGTAGGACATATACCGAAAGCAAACTATTTTAAACCGGCGGGGATTCCTGGATGCGAGCTAGAAGAAATAATCTTAAAAATTGAAGAGGCGGAAGCACTAAGGCTTAAAGATCTTTTAGGCTATGATCAAGTTAAGTGTGCTGAAGAAATGGGAGTTTCACGGACTACTTTTCAACGTATCCTGGTGGAGGCTCGGTATAAGGTTGCTGATGCTATAATTAATTCCCGGGCAGTTGTGCTTGAGGGCGGAAATTTTGAATATACTAAAGGTTCACAATTTCGCCACCGGTGGGGTAAAAATAGGGCAAATGATTAATATCCACGGTACTTATCATAAATGAATATGGAAGAGGTAATTAAGTTTTGATTACCTCTTTTGGTGTGTTTGCGGCTGATTTTTGGTGTAATAAATTCTTATTATGGTAAAAGTATTAAAAAAACTTATAGTTTTGAAAGTCACCTGCAAAGACTTAAAATTCAATATGATGGTAAACCAGTAGGGAAAATGTTTAGATAAAGGATTTTATATAATAGTTTTTTTATATCATTTGAATGCTTGTATCATAGAGGAAAGTTTAGTCTATGGCTTGATTGTCATCTGAGGTAAAACCAAAGGAGCTAAAGATTCTTCGCTGAAGCTAAGAAGATGTTTTTAAATTATACAAAACTCTCAAATGCAATTTTTAAGAGAAAATGTTGTTAAGACAATTAAATATAGTTATGTAACAAATGAAAGATTATTATATAGTTGGAAAAAGGAAGGGGGGAGAGTACAGTATATTGAATACTAAAGATGGCGGAATATAAAGATGTTTTCAAATACTTAAATTAAAATATTAAATTTTTGAAAAGGAGGTGAACTTATGGCCAATTATAAAGATATCATTGAATCTAATAAGGACAAAGAGGGGGGGGTTATCGAGGTTTTCCATGCCCTGCAAAAAGAATTCAATTATATTCCTGAGGAAGCGCTTTTAGAGGCTGCCAGGGTATTTGGAATATCTGCAGCCCAGGCTTATGGAGTAGCTACATTTTATTCCTATCTTTCTGTAGAGAAAAGAGGAAAATACATTATCCGTATTTGTGAAAGTGCTCCTTGTCACGTAGCAGGTGCAGATGAGGTCTTGAAAGCAATGGAAAATTATTTAGGTATTAAAGCTGGGGAGACTACCAGTGATGGTAAATATACACTTGAATTGACTGAATGTGTTGGACAGTGCCAGGCAACACCAGTTATAACTATTAATAGTGAACCAATATTTAATGTTACAGCGGCCAAAATACCTGAAATACTGGCAGCTTACAAATAAAATTAGGAAAGGAGGGAATATAATGGCTGAAGAAAGACGAGTTTTGCTGGAATATGCTGATAAGATCAATCCTGAAAATGCTCAGGATTATATAAATGTTGGCGGATATAAAGGTTTGGAGAAGGCTCGCAAAATGGACAGCAAAGACTTAATTCAAGAAGTAAAAAGATCAGGACTTAGAGGCCGTGGCGGCGCAGGTTTTAATGCTGGTCTTAAATGGAGCTTTGTACCGCCGGCAGAAGTTAAATACGTAGTATGTAATCTTGACGAAGGGGAACCGGGTACTTACAAAGACAGGATAATATGTGAAAAAAATGCCCAGGCACTGCTTGAAGGAATGGCTATTTGTGGTGCTGCTATTAATTCTAACCAGGGATATATATACTGCCGGGGCGAGTATCCTTTTATAGTTGAGCTGCTCAGAAATGCGATAAACAGTGCTAAAGAATCCGGTGCCTTAGGTGATTTTGATATAGAAGTAAGAATGGGAGCCGGGGCCTATGTCTGTGGTGAAGAGACAGCCTTAATTGAGTCTATTGAAGGACACCGGGGAGAACCAAGGTTTAAACCTCCTTTTCCTGGAGTGGAGGGACTTTGGGGAGTACCTACAGTAGTTAATAATGTTGAGACATTCGCCTGTCTGCCATATATTATTGAAAATGGTGCTGATTGGTTTGCGGGTATAGGAGCTCAGAAATACCCTGGGACCAAGGTATTAACCTTAACCGGTGATATTGAGAAGGCTACTTATTTTGAAGTGCCGACTGATTATTTATTAAAAGATGTAATATATGAGCTTGGCGGCGGTATTAAAGGTGGCAAGAAATTCAAGGCAGTTCAGGTTGGGGGAACATCCGGTGCATTTATTCCGGAACAGAATCTCAATACCCCGATTGATTTTGATTCCATGGGTGCAATGGGAGCAGCACTAGGTTCTGGTGCAGCATTCGTTATGGATGAAACCAGGGATATTGTTGATATAGTCACCAGGATCTCCAAATTCTTTGAACATGAATCCTGCGGCAAATGTAATCCCTGCAGAGAAGGAACTTTCCGCTGCCGCGAAATCATGGAGAAAATTAATTCCGGCCGGGGTACCGAAAAGGATATCGATAACCTCTTATTGCTGGGGAGAGTAATGAAAAAAGCAGCTCTGTGTGGTTTAGGACAGGCAGCACCTATTCCTATTTTATCAACCATAGAGCATTTTAAACACGAATACAGCAGAAAACTGCTGCAATACGCGTAAAGGGGGGATAATGATGAATACACTAACAATAAATGGAAAAGAAATTCAAGTGCCGAAAGGTACTATGCTTGTGGAAGCATGCCGTCAGGCAGGAGCTGATATTCCCACTTTATGCTATGATCCTGACTTAAGACTGGCAGGTTCATGTCGTATGTGTGTGGTAGAAGTCAAAGGCCGGCCAAATCTGGTGGCCAGTTGTGTTTCTCCTGCTGACAATGGAATAGTAGTTGAAACCGAGAGCCCGGATGTAGTAGAAGCAAGAAAAATAATCCTGGAATTATTATTAGCCAGGCATAAACTTGAATGTCATACCTGTGAAAGCGATGGAAATTGCAAACTGCAGGATTATTGTTACCGTTATGGGGTTACTGATTCCCGGTTTACCGGAGAATTCCACGAAGGTCCCCATTTTGCCATGGATGATCCCAACCCCTTTATTGAACGGGATTATGACAAGTGCATTATGTGCACCCGTTGTGTACGTGCCTGTGAAGAAATTACCGGGGCCAGGGCTATCAATGTAGAAGATAGAGGACACCATGCCAAAATAGCGGTTCAGTTTGATGGAATGCTGGAAGATTCAACCTGTGTCTTTTGTGGGCAGTGTGTTATGGTTTGTCCGGTAGGTGCTTTAACCAGTAAAATATCAGCAGGTAAGGGCAAAGAAGCTCAGACTGAAAAGGTATTAACCACCTGTACCTACTGTGGAACCGGCTGTACCCTGGAACTTAATGTTAAAGATGATAAGATTGTTGGCGTAACTTCCAACAGGGATCCTGAATGGAGCCCGGTTAATAAAGGAGCCCTTTGTGTAAAAGGACGCTTTGGCTGGGATTTTGTCAATTCCCCTGAAAGATTGACTACTCCTTTAATTAAAGAAAACGGGGAATTCCGTCCGGCTTCCTGGGATGAAGCTTTAGATTTGGCCGCTAAGAAATTAAATGAAATTAAGGAGAAGAGTGGTCCTGATAGTTTAGCTATGTTCTCTTCAGCCAGGTGTACCAATGAAGAAAACTACCTGGCCCAGAAGCTTATGAGGGCAGCTATTGGAACTAACAATGTTGACCACTGTGCTCGTCTCTGACACTCCGTTACTGTCGCCGGTCTGGGGGCAGCATTTGGAAGTGGAGCTATGACTAATAGTATTGGCGAGCTGGAAAACGATGCGAAATGTATTTTCTTAATTGGAACTAATACTACCGAGAATCATCCGGTTATAGGCTATAAAATTAGGAGCAATGTTCGCAAGAATGGAGCGAAATTGATAGTTGCTGATCCACGCAGTATTGAACTGGCAGAAATAGCCGATGTCTACATGAGGTTTAGACCGGGTACTGATGTGGCCCTGTTAAATGGAATGATGAATGTCATCATCAATGAGGGGCTGTTGGACAAAGAATTTGTTGACACCCGTACTGAAGCCTTTGAAGACTTTGCCAAAGTAATCGAAAAATATACACCGGAATATGTGGAACCTATTACCGGAGTACCAGCAGAAGATATTAGAAAAGCAGCACGTATATATGCTGAATCTGAAGCATCTGCTCTCTGTTATGCCATGGGTATTACCCAGCACAGTACAGGAACCGACAATGTAAAATCATGTTGTAACCTGGCTCTGCTTACCGGTAATCTGGGCAAACCTGGAACCGGGGTAAACCCGCTGCGGGGGCAGAACAATGTCCAGGGAGCATGTGATATGGGCGCACTGCCGGTTGTGTATCCTGCATATCAGGCTGTTACCAATAAAGACGTACAGGGAAAATTTGAAAAGGCCTGGGGAGTAAAACTTTCCCCGAATAATGGGTTAACCCTGACGGCAGCTATTAATAAGGCTCACCACAGGGAACTCAAAGGATTATTAGTATTGGGTGAAAATCCCATGGTTAGTGATCCTGATCTGACCCATGTTGAAGAAGCCCTGGATAACCTGGAATTCCTGCTGGTACAGGATATCTTCTTAACTGAAACGGCTAAGAAAGCCGATGTGGTATTGCCAGGAGTGAGCTTTGCTGAAAAAGACGGTACCTTTTCTAATACCGAAAGAAGGGTACAAAGAGTCCGCAAGGCTATAAGCAATAGAGGAGATGCCCGGCAGGATTGGGAAATTCTTTGTGAATTGTCAACCAGGTTAGGCTATCCCATGGATTATAATTCACCGGAAGAGATCTTTGAAGAAATAAGAACTGTTACCCCTTCATATGCAGGCATGACTTATGAACGGTTAGAAGGCAAAGCATTACACTGGCCTTGCCCGGCAGAAGATCATCCGGGAACACCTTACCTGCATGTAGGTAAATTCAGCCGGGGGCTAGGATTATTCCATGCTATAGAGTTTAAAGAAGCAGCAGAACTTCCTGATGAAGAATATCCATTACTATTAACTACCGGACGCAGTTTATTCCATTTCCATACCGGTACAATGACCAGAAAGGCGGTTGGGCTGGATGAGTATATGCCGACCAATACTCTGATGATTAGTCCTGAGCTGGCTGGGAAAATGGGTATTGCTGATGGTGAAGTAGTAAAACTCACTACCAGGAGAGGCAGCATTGAAGTAAATGCTAATTTAACTGATATGGTACAGGGCAATGTAATATTCACCTTCTTCCACTTCAGTGAAGCAGCAGCCAATATGCTGACAAATGCGGAAGCACTTGATCCAGTAGCTGGAATACCCGAATATAAAGTATCAGCAGCTAAACTAGAAAAGATTTAAAGATAAAGATTTGGATTGTATGCAAAAGCTAAAATACCGGGCAGGAAACCTGCCCGGTATTTTTATATACGATACAATGGTTTAGTTTGCCAATTATTTATCAATCAAAATCATGGTTGGAATAACCTTTAGCTTTAGCGAGCATATCCAGGTAAATAGTCTCTATATTGGCTATATATAAGTCAGTAGACCTACCGGTTTGCCGTTCATCATAGGTTTTTAGATATCCTTTACACTTTTCACAGTAATATAACTGGTAGGCTTCATCATGTTCTATAGTTATATACTTTATAGTTCCAGGTTCATCATTTCCGCAGCGAACACATTGTAAGTATTTAGTTTCCCATTCGGTAAAACAGCGGTCACAAAACATAAAACGCCTGCCGTCATTCACCCTAAGGCGGCTAAAATTAGATTTTGCTCCACAAACAGGACATATCATAGGAAAATCCCATGATTCAAAACCATTATTAATTATTTCTTTCTGGTAAGGTGCAGAATAGATTCGTAAAAAAGGCCTTAGACTATGATCCAGAATAAAAACAAACAGTTCATCGGGAACATTAATAGCTAAAGCAAGTTTAGAAAAATAATCTTTATCATCTTCAATAAGTTTTCCTAAAATAACATCAAAATCAAGATGATCAATATTTTTAAACAGCGTATCAACTACCACTGAGGTTTGAGAACGCAAACGATTTAGCAAGGATAAAAACTTGCAAAAAAGTTCTCTATATTGCTCTGGTTTGATGTCAATACCTTTAATCTGTAATAGACTCAGTTTGTTGGCTTTCATTACAGGTAACAATTGATGTATATCGTGTTTAGTAAAAGAACAGCTCTTTTTTAAGATAATTTCTTGTTCATTTTCCCAACTTTCCAGATTCATATAAAATTCCAAATATCCTTCAGGAAGGTCTACAGGTGTTTGTCTGTTCATATTTTTATCCTCCATTTCATGTGGTAGCTTCTCTCTTGGCTGTAGCAGGTAGCTATGTGAAATATTTTATTAATACTATAATAATTGTGGGGAGATATAGAAATATATACCTCCCCATTAGTTCATCTAAGAATATTTATTCTCCCTCTTTTTTATCGCCATAAGTTTCTTTATACCAGATGGCATGATGATGTTTTGCCCAATCTTCTCTAACGGTACCTTTCCACATTCCCCAGAAGGATTCACCTGATCCAGGATGGAATGAACCCAGGTAAGCGTGCATACATACCATACATGTGGCTAGTACCATACATATATCATGAATCGGATAAGCAATCCTGACTAATCCTGCCGGGAATACTGCCGGAAACCACATGATATAGCCACTTAAAACCAGGAAAATAACACAGGTTGGGGTTACGATGGAATTACCTTTTTCCCCACCATTGAACCTGGTCTGTGGTGGAATTTTAACCTTAAATCCCATGAATTCCAGTGGAAACTTCATAAGAAAGACTATATCATTCATCCCAAAACGTAAAAGGTCTTTAAGCCAGGCGATCACACCTTTATAGCCAAAAACTGCGCCTATAACCAGTACTATAGTCATTCCAACTGCAGCAATCCGGTGAACCAAACCGGCCCCGGCATATCCGCCAAAAATAGCTGCTAACCAATCAACACCATTCAAGAATAAAACCAGACCGGTAAACAGACAGAGCAAAAAGGTCACAGTATGTCCCCAGTGGGAGAAACGGGCCAGGAAGTTAAACCTTTCAACTCGTGGAACATCTGCTTTATATTCGGGAATCAATTGCATTACTCATGACCTCCTTCCCCAGGGGTACTATTTTTATTGGCTAAAATTCTAGTTGAAACAAAACTTGCTGCTGAACCGGCAAGTGCCAGTGGTATCAGCCAGCCAACATAAGGTTGAATCCAGTTCTGCCAGAAGCTAATCTGTCCAGGAACTTTAGGATCAACCGGTAGATCAAATTTATCAGGAGTATCAGTTAAAATATAGAGCTTGTTTAAGCCTCCTAGTTCCACGCGCCCGTAGATAGTAGCCCGGGGAAACCCATTGGCTCTTAAAAACTTAACCCTTTCTTCAGCATATTCCAGCAGCTTATCCCGCTCTCCGAATTGCAGTGCTCCGGTCGGGCAAGTTCTGGCACAGGCTGGAGTTAAACCTTCTTCAACCCGTTCGTAACAGAGAGTACATTTAGTGACAGTGTCATCTCGCTTCCTGTATTTGGGTATTTCAAACGGGCAGGCGTATGTGCAGTATTGACAGCCTATACACTTGTCATAATCCTTAATAACAGCGCCCCATTCTGTCTGGCTTATACAATTTCTTGGACACACATCCATACAAGCTGGTTCGAAGCAGTGCATACATTGAAATTTCAAGAAATTCCAGTGTAGACCATCTACCGGATCTTCATGCTCAATAAATTTAACAATAGTATAGGTATCACCATTGGTACTTTCGTGAGTCTGGTAATTGCCTGTAAACGGTTCGATCACTGCCGGCAGTTGATTCCAGTCTTTGCATGCTACCTGGCAACCGCGGCAGGCTGTACATTTACTGACATCATATAAATTAGTCATTTTTGTCATAATTTAAGCCCTCCTTATGTCGCATAGCCATGCTTTGTATTCTGGAATCATAGTATTTCCATCACCTATGTGAGGTGTCAAGCGGTTTGCTGGATCACCGGTTGCATAACCATTAAACCCAAAATGCCATAAAACACCGATCTCATGGCGTGATTTTCCATTAATATTTAAGGGTTTAAACCGTTTGGTGACACAGGCAACAGCTGAAATATCACCTCTAGTTGTACTTATAATTACCTTATTGCCGTTATTAATGTTCTTTTCCTTGGCCAGCTCTTCACTTAGTTCAACAAAAACATCAGGTACTAATTCTGCTAACCAGGGCTGCATTCTAGTCATGACACCGGATTGCCAGTGTTCAGTTACTCGATAGGTGGTGCCGATAATCGGAAATTCATCAATACTTCCACGTTTATCAGGTTCCCATTCGATTACAACCGGATTAAACTTCTGGCTATTAAGCAGGTTTTCTGCCGGGCTTTCCCATGGTTCATAGTGTTCAGGTAGTGGACCCTCATTACAGGTGCTGTAAATACAACCCAGTTCTTCAGGCCGCATGATGAAAGCATTTCTGCCTCCCGGTCCATTTGGATCATTAGTTTTACCAAAGTCAGGTATGTCATTGCCTACCCACTCCTGGCCGTTCCAGAAAATTGAGGTTAAGTCAGGAACCCAGGGTTGCCCTTCCGGGGTGGCAGAGCAACGGTTATAGATTATCCTGCGGTTAACCGGCCAGCACCAGGACCAATTCAGGTAACTTCCTATTGGTTTTGTGCCAGGATAAGCTTCATCCTTATTATCTCTTCTTCTGGCCAGGTAATCTTCATCTTTACCATTATCTACCGGATAACATCCAGAATAAATCCAGTTACCACAAGCAGTAGAACCATCGTCAGTTAACTGGGTGAAATTAGCCACCTGTTTTCCAGGTTTACCATTAACAACCTCAAAGCCATTGATTTCACGGGCTATAACATTAAGGTCGGGATGATTTCCGTGACCATAATCCCAGGTAAGTCTGGTAATAGGTTCATCCTGTGGTTTAGAACTACTCTCATATAATTTTTTAACTCTTAGCATGAGGTCATTTACTATTTCCAGATCAGCACGTGATTCTCCTACGGGGTCACATGCCTGCCAGCGGTACTGCATCCATCTTCCACTGTTAGAAACTGAACCTGCTTTTTCATAAGAGTTGCAGGCTGGTAAGAAAAAGACCTCAGTATCAATCTCAGTCGGCTTCTTGATACCGTAAACATCTTTGTCGGTCGGTCTGTCAACTGCCTTATAAGTCCAGAATTCCGAAGTTTCTGTCTGCCACAGGTCAATAGCAACCATCCATTTCAGGTTAGCCAGTGCTGCCTGTTCCTTATTTGAATCGGGCCCGCCAACAACAGGATTAGAACCCCAAATAATTAAACCCTCTATCTCCTTATTATACATTGTTTCGAACAAAGCTATATGCTCATAATGCTTACCGTCGAGACGTTTAGGTAGATAATCATAAGATTTTGTCGGCTCATCTTCCATCCAATAGGACTTGAGTAAACTGGATAAAAATTTAGGCTTATTCTGCCAATAGCCTGTCTTCGGTGTTTCTTTCTCAATATAAGCTGCGTAGTTAGGATGTTTTTTAGCTTCCGGGGTTGCTAGATATCCTGGTAATATATGATACAAGAGAGCCCAGTCAGTTGAGCCCTGAACGTTTGATTCCCCGCGCAGGGCATTTACACCGCCGCCTGGCCTTCCAATATTACCGAGCAGAAGCTGCAGCATGGCAAAAGCCCTTACGTTTTCAGTACCCACAGTATGTTGAGTTGTTCCCATTGCATAGAGTATAGCTCCAACTTTATCAGGAGCTCCGGTTGCAGCATAAGCCTTTATTACTTCCATATATTTATTTTTTGAAGTTCCAGTTATCTTACAAACGGTATCAATATCGTAACGTGCATAGTGTTTTTTCATTAACTGCAGTACACAGCGAGGATGCTCCATAGTCATGTCTTTTACAAAAGTACCATCTTCATTTGTTTCATAAGCCCATTTACTTGTGTCATACTTACGTGCGGCTTCATCATACCCAGTAAATAAACCGTCCTCGAAACCGAAGCTTTCTTTAACAATAAAGGTAGCATTGGTATACCATTTTATATATTCTTCGTGATATAACTTATTGTCCAATATATACTTAAACATTCCTCCCATAAATGCTATATCGGTACCAGATCTTAATGATGCATAAATATCAGCACGGGCAGATGTTCTAGTAAAGCGCGGATCAACATTAATGATTTTGGCTCCTCTTTTTTCCCGGGCCTCAGTAAGCCATTTAAAAGTCATAGGATGGTTTTCTGCGGCGTTACTTCCCATTATTAGAGCACAATCGGTATTTCTCATATCAACAAAGTGATTGG
>Ga0334901_1004073_pt1 | contig 10277 bp, 9 predicted proteins | sample GraSluR3_MG_3_FD_207216 | JGI IMG/M metagenome (GOLD analysis project Ga0334901, IMG submission 207216) | Sludge microbial communities from methane-producing bioreactor in Wageningen University, Netherlands - Granular Sludge_15_08-R3 | ecosystem: Engineered > Bioreactor > Anaerobic > Unclassified...
CACCTTCGTCATTATGGAGGGACAGCCCGTCGGCCATCTCGTCGGAGGTAACGGCAATCGTAAACCACTTTAAAAATTCCTTCCGTTTGTAAAAAAGTTGTTTACAGCTTTACTCTCAACACATGCCAGTACGGTTTGAACCCCAACTCCACGATAGTCGAGACAAGCCTCAAAAAAGGCTCGTAATTATTTTTTGTATGGGCCAGATCCAAGGCCTCGTAGTACTCCAACCGCCTTTCCACAGGCAGGACAACCGGTGGAAAGCCGCTTTTCAGCAACTCCAGGTTCATGAGCAGTCTCGACGTTCTGCCGTTGCCATCCACGAAAGGATGGATTTTCACGAAATCGGCATGCACACGGGCGGCCCGTTCCACTGGGTGAAGGGCTAGAGCTTCGGTTCGATACCACTGGATAAAGCCCTGCATCTCGCTTTCCACACAAAGGGCATCGGGGGATACATGGTCGGCACCGGAAATAATAACGTTCGTCTTTCTGCAGACTCCGGCATTTTTATCGTCGATATTTTTCAGTATCAGTTGGTGAATCGACTTGATCTGCCATTCCGACAACGGTTCCCGTTTTTTTACCAGATCCTCCACAAAAAAGATGGCCTCTCTGTGGTTGATCGCTTCAAAATGTTCCCGAATGGTTTTCCCGCCGACCGTTATCCCCTCCAAGGCCACTTTGGTCTCCTTCAGAGTGAGGGTGTTTCCCTCTATGGCGTTGGAATGATAGGTCCACCTAAGGACTAGATCTTCGTGTAAATTGGAGACGATTTCCGGCGACAGAGGACGATAGGAATCAAGTTTTTGTTTGAGGTCATCAAGTCTAACAAAATCTGTCTCCCAATTTAAAGATGTAGGCCTCTACGGCTATCTCACGAAAGGTCTTCCGGAAGGGGCCAAAGCGTCGGCCAGCCATCTGGGATGCATGGACATCAGAGGCTCCGGCAGGGCGTGGGGATCGAAGAAACCGGCGTCCAGCGTCTCGGGTCCGGAGGTGATCAGAGAGCCACCCATTACTCGGCAGAGGAAACAGCTGGTCACGAAATGGCAGATGCGACTGTCCGGATAGGTTATCACCTGCGATACCGGATCGGAGTAGAGACCTATCAGCTCCTCGACCTCCACCTTCAGCCCCGTCTCCTCGCGGATTTCCCTGACCACGGCGGTCTGCACGGTCTCGCCGGGCTCGACGTGCCCCGAGGGGATGCCCCATCGTCCGTTATCGGAGCGGCGCATCAGAAGAACTCTGCCCGATTCGTCCAGCACCACCCCGGCCACTCCCGGCTCCACCGACTCAGGCCAAGGATAGGTGGGAGAGTCCCAGGCTCCCATGGAGATTGATTCGTCGAACAGGTCGCCCAATCCGTCTATCCGTCCGTCCGGATTTCTAAAGTCCAACTTGCCGGGATAGGTCTCGGCAGACCCCATTAGTATGGCGTCTATACCGGACCTGTGAGCTCCCAGGACGTCCACGTAAGGGGTATCGCCGATCATTACGGCACGTTTTCCCGGAGCCAGGGTTCTCCTGGCCTGCTCGAACATGGCGGTCCAAGGTTTGCCCACCGAGAGGGGTCTGGTTCCGCTTCCGGCGATGAGAGCGTCCACCACAACCCCAACCCCGGAGAGGACTCCCTCGGAACTGGGATAGGTGGGGTCCTCGTTGGTGGCGACGAAGAGAGCCCCCTGTCGGATCGCCAGAGCGGCCCGTCGGATCTGTCCCAAGGTGACGTCGTCGTCCCATCCCACCACGACCGCCTCGCATGGCGGGGCCTCCGCAAGGGACAGTTTCGCGTCGGTCATGGCCTTTCTCAGCCCGCCGTGGCCCAGCACCCACACAGGGCCGATGCCCCTGTCGGCCAGCACTCGAGCGGTGGCGGTTCCGGAGGTGACCACCTCTTCCTCCTTTGCCTCTATCCCCAAATCCTTCAGTCGACGGACTATCTCGCTTCCGTCGGTGGGGTTATTGGTGAGAAACCGGACGTCCTTGCCCATGGAACGGAGCCTGTCCAGAGCCGAGGCGGCGCCGTCGGTCTGACGATCTCCCACGTAGACGACCCCGTCCAGGTCGAGAAAAAAAGCGTCGTATCTATCGGCTATCATAAAAACCACTTCCTTCGATGGCTAACTGCATATGCAAGGCCATCATGATACAACGGAGGCGGTAAGTTTGCCAGAAGACCTAGGATCTGTAGACCTCCTCGTAGGCTCTTCTCAGCTCTTCGATGGGGCCCTCCCATACGAAGGAGACCTCGCCGCTTCTGGGAAGCACCAGTCTGGGGCTGCCTTTTCTGAACTTCTTGTCTCTTGCGATATGGCGCTCCAGGTCGGACCAGGGGCGATCGGGACGGCGGGGAAGCCTCAGATCCGTCAGAAGCCGGTTGAGCCTGTCCAACCTGTGTCTGTCGCACTCGCCCAGCCGACAGGAGAGCTCGGTCGCCACGACCATTCCTACGGCCACGGCGTCTCCGTGGCTCCAGTCGCGGTATCCCGAAGCCGCCTCCAGACCGTGAGCCACAGTGTGTCCCAGGTTGAGTCTGGTCCTGACGTCGTGCTCCCTCTCGTCCCGGGAAACCAGGTCGAGTTTTATGGAAGCACACCGAGCCACAACCTCCACCAGCAAACCGGGGTCGCGCCGCAGAAGGCCTTCGACGTTTCTCTCCAGAAGGTCGAAAAGCTCTGGATCCTCTCCGAGACCGTATTTGACCACCTCTCCCAGTCCCTGACGGTAGTCCTTCCAGGAAAGGGAGGTGAGACAGTTCACGTCGGAAAGGACTATTTTCGGACGATGGAAGGCTCCGACCAGGTTTTTGCCCTGAGGCAGATTCACCCCGACCTTGCCTCCTATGGAGCTGTCCACCTGGGCCAGAAGGGTGGTGGGACACTGGACGAGCTCTATGCCCCTCATCCAGGTTGCGGCGGCGAATCCGGCCACGTCTCCCACGCAGCCGCCGCCCAGGGCCAACACCACGTCGCCCCGGTCCATGCCGACGGAGAGAAAGTCGTCGTACAGTCCTTCCACCACATCCATGGTCTTGGCATCCTCGCCTCTCGGTAAAACCGAACGTCCTCGGGTCTGGCCTACCACTGGCTCGAAGAGAGGTCCCGTCATGGAGTCGGCCACCACGTAAGTGTCGGTCCGGCCGAGAAGCTCCGGAAGTTTCGACAGCACTCCCTGGCCTACCACCACCAGGCCGGTCCTTTCGTCCCCGAGGATCCTCTGATCGCAGTCGCCCTTCAACGGAAGTGATAGCCCCTCCCGGACCGCCTCCGCCACCTGGGAAACGTTAAGATGATCCGTCTCAACTCTCAGGTCGCCGTCGCTGTAAAGGGGACGCCTTATTTCCCAAAGATCCTCCAGGTTCTCCATCTTCAGAAGAGGCCTCTGTCCCGGTTGGGCCGCCACCCTGTTTTTTACCGTGTCCGCCGAGGCATCCAATATAACAAGTCTGCCCTTCTTGCGAATAAGCTCCCGACCCTTGGGATCCTTCAGGGCACCGCCACCAAGGGCTACTATGCACCGCTCGAGGTCCGATATCTCTCTAAGCGACTGGGCCTCCAGCCTGCGGAAACCTTCCTCCCCCTGAGAGGCGAATATCTCCGCCACGGAGGCCCCGGCCCTCAGCTCTATGGCCTTGTCCAGGTCGACGAAGGGAAGTCCCACCGCCTCGGCCAGCCTCTGGCCCACCGAGGTCTTTCCGGATCCCATGAACCCTCCGAGAAAAACCAGCTCTCCTCTACCCACGACGATCCCTCCCTGTCTCCAGACGAAGTTCCGAGACCCTTCGCTCCAGCTCCGCCATAACGTCTCCTCCGAACCTTTCCGTGAGGGCCGAGGCGGCCACCCAGGCCACCATGGCCTCTCCCACTACGCAGGCGGCGGGAACCGCGCAGCTGTCGCTCCTCTCGAAATGGGCCGTTGTGTTCACTCCTCTGGCCAGATCCACCGACCTCAGAGGCTTTCTCATGGTGGGGATAGGCTTCATGGCCGCCCGTATCAAAACGTCCTGGCCGTTGGTCATACCTCCCTCGAGGCCGCCGGCTTTGTTCGATAGGCGGACTATCTCTCCGTCCTCGACGGCGATCTCGTCGTGAACCAGGCTGCCGGGAAGTGCCGCGAGGTTAAACCCTCCGCCTATCTCCACTCCCTTTATGGCAGGTATGGACATAACCGCCCCGGCCAGCCTGCCGTCCAGACGTCGATCCCACTCCACGTAGGACCCGACCCCTACGGGCATGCCCCGAAGGGACACCAAGAAGGTCCCTCCCAAAGAGTCTCCCTCCTCCTTAGCCTTGGAGATCCGGGATATCAGGGCTTTCTCGTCCGCCTCTCTGGGACAGCCGAGATCGGAAGTCTCGGCCCTGGTCCACTCTTCCTCCGACAGAGGATCCTCTATGGCGACCCCTCCTATGGACGTGACCGCTCCCCTGACTGTTACCCCGAGCCTATCGAGAAGAGCCCGGGCGACGGTCCCGGCCAGGGTCAAGGCGGCGGTGGACCTGGCGCTGGAGCGCTCCAGCACGTTCCTCATGTCCGAGTGTCCGTATTTGATACCTCCGACCATGTCCGAGTGCCCCGGTCTGGGACAGTCGATCCGCCTGTCCTCCGCCTTCTCCGGATCCACCTTGTGGGGATCCAGAGCACCTCTCCAGGACTCCCACTCTGTGTTCTCCAGACAGATAGACAGAGGCGCCCCGGTGGTCACTCCATCTCTCAGGCCGCTCCACACCTCCAGGCGATCCCTCTCTATGGCCATCCTGGGACCTCTTCCCCATCCTCTGCGTCTTCGGGCCAGCTCGGACTCCAGTAGATCCCTAGGCAGCTCCAGTCCGGCCGGAAGTCCCTCTACGATAGTGACTAGACCTCTTCCGTGGGACTCGCCTGCTGTGAGAAAACGGATAGCCATGGTCCCGGTCAGCCTCTCGTCGGCACGAGGTCTTCGGAGAGTTCCTCCAACTGGGAGAAGAACTCGGGGTAGGAGATGGAGACGCAGTCGGAACCCAGTATCTTCACAGGTCCGTCCGCCGCCAGTCCCGCCACGGCCATGGCCATGGCGATACGGTGGTCCCCTCTGCTGTCCACGGTGGCTCCCCTGAGCCTCTGGGATCCCGGGATGGTCCAGCCGTCGTCGTGCTCGGTTATATCCGCTCCCATGGCCCTCAGTCCCTCGGCCACTGCGGCTATGCGGTCGCACTCCTTTACCCTGAGCTCTCCCGCTCCTCTTATCTCGGTGGTTCCCTCCGCCTGGGTGGCTGCCACTGCCAAAACGGGCAGCTCGTCGACCATGGACGGGACCATGTCGGACCCTACCGATACGGAGCTAAGAGAGGAGCTTCTGACGATCAGGTCCCCGACCGGCTCGCCTCCCTGGGCGCTCTCGTTCTCGACAGAACAGTCCAGCCCCATGGACCTAAGGACCTCCAACAACCCCGTCCTGGTGGGGTTCAGTCCCACTCCGGAGAGCCGGACCGACGAGTCGGAGCATATCGCGGCCGCGACGATCCAGAAGGCCGCTGAGGAGAAGTCTCCCGGCACCCTCCAGGATCCTCCGGGAAGGTCGTCGAAGGGGTACACCGTGACCGAGTCCCCGTCCCTCCTTATGGGAACCCCCAGATGCTCCAGCATTATCTCCGTGTGGTCCCTGGTCGACAGGGGCTCCACGACCGTCACGCTGCCCTGGGCTGAGAGTCCCGCCAGCAACAGGGCGCTCTTGACCTGGGCGCTCGCCATCGGCAGGACGTACTGGCCTCCGGTCAGCCTGGTTCCCCTTATGGAAAGGGGAAGCCTCTTGCCTCCGTCCCGGCCGTCTATCCTCGCCCCCAGAACCCTGAGGGGATCTACGATTCTGCTCATGGGACGACGTTGCAGGCTGTCGTCGCCGGTGAGCACCGAGAAGGTTCCGGGGACCCCGGCCAGCAGTCCGCAGAGCAATCTGGCCGTGGTGCCGGAGTTTCCTGCGTCCAGCGTACGGGACGCCTCGGTTATGCCCTCTCCTCTGGCGACCTTGACCCTGTCTCCCTGGCGTTCAACCGAGCAGCCCAACCTCTCCACGCAGTCCAGAGTGCTGGCGCAGTCCGCTCCGGAAGAGAAGTTGGTCACCTCTATTCCTCGGCTGGACAGAGCTCCGAGGATACCCACCCTGTGGGATATCGATTTATCTCCAGGCACCTCTACCGTGCCGTTTATGGATCTAGTCATCTCGTTTCCTCCTTAGACGGGCCAGCCAAAACGGCTTCCCTGTATCGGGCCGCTCGAGCCGCCCCTCGAAGAGCTTCCTCGGGAGATGCGTCGATAAAGGCCTCCAAAATCTTCACGGTACGACGAATAGCCGGCACCAGTTTTTCGTTGTGTTCCAGGACCGAGGCCGTCAGCCAGGAAGGTCCGGACGCCACCCGAGAGGTGTCCCTGAAGCCTCCCGCAGCCATCTTCGAGATCCCGGGAAGCCGCTCCATGGCCTCTCCGGCTCCGAGAGCCAGTGCCGAAGCCAAAACCATGGGAAGATGGCTGATCCAGGCAACTGTCTCGTCGTGCTCGTCTGGATCCATGCATAGGGTCGAAGCCCCGAGGAGCGCCGCCATCTCCTCCGCCAGAGACACCGCCTTCTCATCGACGTCGGATCCCGGAACGAGGGCGATCGTCGCCCCCTCCACCAGGTCCGGCGAGGCGTTGTCCACCCCTCCGGTCTCCTTGCCGGCCATCGGGTGAAAGCCCAGATGCCTTTTGCCCCATATACGCCCCAGGGTCCGGTGAAGGTCTCCCCTCACGCTGGAGAGGTCCAACACCGCCTCCAGTCCGTCGCCGAAGGGCGCCGCCGACAGGGAGACGGGAACCATGAGCTCCACCGGGACCGCTAGAATCAGGACTTCGGATCGTGCCGTCAGCCTCTCCAGCGAGGGGGCCCTGTAGGAGAAGAGTCCCATGGACTCTCCCAGGTCTAGGGCGGAGGGATCCCTATCCCAGGCGGCAACCGAGGCGCACCGCCCCCAGGACGTCAGCCTCCCTGCCAGGGAGCCCCCCATAAGTCCCAGTCCGACGATCCCTACATGGCGACCTTCAAGCCCCATTCGGATTCCTCCGGTTCCAAAGCCTCCATAAGCCGGGAGATCCGGTTCATCAGCCCGTCGAAGGCGGGAAGGTCCAGCGACTGGGGGCCGTCGCAGAGGGCCTCCTCAGGCCGGGAGTGGACCTCCACTATGAGACCGTCCGCCCCTGCGGCCAGAGCCGCCAGGCTCATGGGAGCCACCAGGTGCCTTTTGCCGGTGGCGTGGCTCGGGTCCACCACCACGGGAAGATGGGTCAACGATTTGACCAGAGGCACTATGCTCAGATCCAGGGTGTTTCTGGTGCTCTTGTCGAAGCTTCTTATGCCCCTCTCGCAGAGGATCACCCGAGAATTTCCCCCGGCCAGAATGTACTCCGCCGCCTGAAGCCATTCGTCCACGGTGGAGGCCATCCCTCTCTTGAGGAGTACCGGAGTGTCCACCCGTCCCAACGCCTTGAGAAGGGGGAAGTTCTGCATGCTCCTGGTTCCCACCTGGAGGATGTCCACCTGAGGGGCCAGCCATTCCACGTCCTCCGGCGACATGACCTCCGTGACTATGGGAAGCCCGGTATCCTCCCTGGCCTCCAGGAGGAGATCTATTCCCTGACTGCCCAGTCCCTGGAAGGAGTAGGGGTTCGACCGGGGCTTGAAGGCCCCTCCCCTGAGCACCGAGGCCCCGGAGGACGCCACGCCTCTGGCGGTCTCGAGAAGCTGCTCCCGGCTCTCCACCGAACAGGGTCCTGCCATGACCGCCACGGAACCGCCGCCGATGGAGAGCCCTCGGCCTATCTCGACCGGGCCCTGAGACCCCGACACCTCCAGGCTGGCCAGAGGATAGGGACAGTTCGTCCGCGAAACCGCCTTCACGGAGGGAAGTTTTTTAAGCTCTAGGTCCGTCTCGGAATGTCCCTCGCAGACTATGGTGCTGCCCCTGCGTCCCGGAACCACCCTTATCTGCATTCCTCTGCGTTCCTGATGGTCGCAGACCCTGGCTATGTCGAGACTGGAACTCCGTTCGTTCATTTGGACGACTATCATATTCGTGACCTCCCGTCAGATAATTAAAAAAATCGAATAAAAAAAGGACCGGAGCCCGGATGAAAAATCCGGATTCCGGCCCTTTAAGGCTACCTTTATTGCGATAACCCTCCTGTGGAGGGTCTACCCGACGGCAGCAGGTCCCGATGACGGATTTCCATGCGAGCTGAGACCACTGGCGTAATAGCGCCACTGGCCGTCGGTAAAGCTATAGGAGTAAGAACTATCGATGGAGATGGAGACTATCGGCTGGTTCTTATCTCGTTCCGTCACGGGTATTCCTCCTTTCGTCGTCGGATAATTTTATCGTGCTGTATTGTCGATGCATTTTACGGGGTTACGAAGAATTGTCAAGGGGCAGTTTCTATTTTTCGATCCACCGGGAGTCCCCTTATAGGAAATAACGCCTGTCATCTCCGATAAATTGTCTAGGAGAGCGGGTCATGTATTTCTTAAAGACACGGGAGAAATAGCCCACATCGTCGAACCCTACGGACATAGCCGCCTCTGTGACGTTGCAACCTTCCAGGCTCAGGAGAGCAGCCGCCTTCTCCACCCTCATGCGGTTGACGTAGTCCACGAAGGTTCTCCCGGTAGTTCTCCTAAACAGACGACAGAGGTGTCCCACCGACATATGAGCGATATCGGCAGCCTCGGGCAGAGAGACGCCCTCTCGATAGTTCTTCTCTACGTATTCGAAAACGGCCGACAGAGCCTGCCTCTTCCTCATGAGGATTTCCACGTCACTGGAGACCAGGGACATCACTCCGCAAGAGCGAAAAAGTTCCTCCAGTAAACCGAAAACTCCCCCTAAAACTCCCAGTTCATAGCCCTCGTCGCACCTACGACATTTTTCCACGACAGAGTCCAAAAACCGCCTTATGCCGTCGCCTCCGGGCCTTCGTCGAAAGGTCACGAGCCCATTCCTCAAAGGGCTCAGATACCTCTCCCCGCAGGGGAATATGCCGTAGGAAGACAGCAGATCTATGTCGATTCTGAAGACGAAATAACGAAGCTCGTCCGAAAGCCCCTCTCCATAGTGCAGTTCTCCCCTGTTCACTATCAGGACTTCGGAGGATTCCATCTCGTACCCCCTCTGATCGCAGAAGATCCTGCCCCTTCCGCTTAAAAATCGAAAGAACTGTAGGTGATGGTCGTGAAAATGGGGCTCGAACAGGGGGCCGCCTCCTATTTTCACATGTTCCAACACGGAGACGGGAAAGGACATGTCGGAGAGAGTTACAAGTTCGCCGTCCATAGCGGCCTCCATATACATCAAAATAATCCCTGTCGCCGTCAATATGCTGCATGCCAACCCCATCGTATAAGCGTATCTTACGGTGGAATATCGGACAGGGGACCGATCCGTCGAGATCCTATTATGTCAATTTTATACCATAGAAAGCGGAGTGATGCGGGATGAAAAGCCTGATACTGTACTGGAGCGCGGGAGGCAACACGAAGAAGGTGGCCGACACCATCGAGACAGTCCTGGTAGACAGGGAGATCTCCGTGAACAAGGTGAGGATAGAGGAGAATCTGGAGGTCGAGCTTTACGATTATGACTTGGTGTTCATGGGAGCGCCGTCCTACCGATGGATACCCCCTCTTCCGGTCCAGAAGTTCATCGGCAACACAATGGACCGGTACAGAGGAGGGACAAGGCCCATAGGAGCTCCGAGAAAACCTGGAAAGTTCGGGGTGGTATTCTGCACCTTCGGAGGAATCCATACAGGGGTGAAGGAGGGCTACGTAGCGGGGAAATACATGGCTCAGTTTCTCGAGCACGTCGGATTTCTCGTCCTGGACGAATGGTACACGCCGGGAAAGTTCCATGGATGGGAGGAGGGCAGCAAAAGGGGAAAAATGGGAGACATATCCGACAGGCCCAACCTAAACGACCTCAAGATCGTCGCAAACAGCGTTAGAGAGGTCCTACAGGGACTGGACTTCGAGATAAAGATAGCTAAGAGGTAATAACGTTATCCATCGTGAAAAAATTCTATGAGAACCGGCAAAAAGCTACAGAACGAGAAATTCTCCAGCTTTAAAAACTGGAGAATTTCTCGTTCAACCCTAAGGAGTTCGCTCGACAAAAGCATTAAGCTCAGTCAAGCGAAACCCCCTATAAACGCTGGCCCTCGGTTAAAATCCTAGGTTATTATTTGCCGCTGAACACAGGAAAGAAGCTGAA
>Ga0334901_1004079_pt1 | contig 10246 bp, 10 predicted proteins | sample GraSluR3_MG_3_FD_207216 | JGI IMG/M metagenome (GOLD analysis project Ga0334901, IMG submission 207216) | Sludge microbial communities from methane-producing bioreactor in Wageningen University, Netherlands - Granular Sludge_15_08-R3 | ecosystem: Engineered > Bioreactor > Anaerobic >...
GAACTGCCAAGCAGGTACTGCAGGATATCGCCTCATTCAACAATCGGTATCTTGGAGGCATTCTTGCAAACCTATTTGAATCACATCCTGAGCTGCAGGAAGAGATCGCCGATTCCATCATCGGTGCGATTGCCGCCAAGGAAAACGACAACGTCAACAAGCTTCTGGAGGAGGAGTTTCTTCCCGGGTATCCTGATCACCCCACCCTCTCCGATTTTGATGCATCCTGTCTGTCAAAGACGGATAAGGAGGTGTATGATACGTTCATGACACTCGATTGTCTCATCGACAGGAACAGGAAACCGAATCTCGTTCTCTACGGTCCTCCCGATTGCGGCAAGGAGAAGGTTGCCGTCGGATTGGGCGATCGATTGTGCAGGGAGGGGAAATCGGCGCGCTTCATCGATTTTCATCATCTGATGGAGGTGCTGCAAACCCATGGGAGACTTCCCTCCAGCAACACCCTGTATAGGATACTCACCAAGGTGGAGTGTTTGATCATCGATGATTTCGCCTGCATGAACATCCATGATGCCGATCTGCTTGACAGCCTCTATGTGTTGCTCATGACCAGGATCGACGATCATCTCAGTCCGAAGACCAAAAAGAAGATCCGCGCCACTTTTGTCACGACCCATCATCATCTAGAGGATTGGCCACACCATTTGATCGGTGACGACTTCAAGGTGCTGCAGATCATCAACATCCTCTACGGTCGCGGGACCCTGCTGTCCATCGACGAGAAGGCTACCAGAATTGAGGAGGAAGAAAACACTTCCTCAGCATCCGAGGCTACCCGGTAACCACAAACCCCGAAAATTCAATTACGTTTAAAAAGTACCTTTTCACAAAAGGCGGGAAAACCATGTCTTTTCCAATCCGGAAAATTGGAATGCTAGAAATGCCGAAAATTGCGATGCTGTCTACACTCAGCTTCCGAGGCTACCCGGTAACCCACAACCCCGAAAATTCAGTTACGTTTAAAAAGTACCTTTTTCCAAAAGGCGGGAAAACCATGTCTTTTCCAATCCGGAAAATTGGAATGCTGGAAATGCCGAAAATTGCGGTGCTGTCTACAAAATTACGCAATAATTCCTTTCACTAGTTTTAGATGGCTTATAAACTCTTTTTTCCTAATAACACCAACTAAAACAACGAACACAATATATATAATCCAACCTTGAACACCACCAATGAACCAATTGGCGGTGATAAATACTATTGCCCCCAAGATATCCCATAATACCTCAAAGGATATTTTCATATCCATCTTTTTCTGTAAATAGAAATCAGGTATTAAGCATTTAACAATCTGTAAACCAACAATAGACATTATTGCAGCTGTCAAGTTTTTAAACAGCACAGTAACTATAACAGTGGTTACTAATGAGAGAAGTACAGAGAACCCATTAATGAAGAGCATAGCCTTCTCTTCACGCAATGCTTTGAGATATGTATTAATCAATAAAGAAGTCCTAGCTTCAAACATTGAAATTGGAAACAGTATTGCAAAATATTGAATTGCCTCATAATAGTGGGGCAACCAAAGAAGGAGAATCCATTGTATTGGATAATATGCGATTAAAAATATTAGCATACCACCAGAAAGAAGAGACCCCAATGTATCATAGACTGTTGGCAATCTATCAGCTTCACTACGCTTAATAATCGGGAAAATTACAACGCTTACAGCAGCAATAAAAGTGAGGATAAAATTGGAAATACTAAGTGAAAATGATACTTTTCCAAAAGTAGTAACATCCCAATTTCTTTCAATTCCAAATCGTACGATACCAATAATCAACATGCCAGCAATATTGGCAAAGAGTAATTTTCCTCCTGTAGTGATATTGATCCAGAATTCATGAATTCCTGTAGAAAGCTTAACACCTTTTGTAAATACAATATCTCTACATACATATCCCAGACCGATAAGTGCAACTATCTTTGCAATAATATCTGCTAGTAACATGTATTCAAAGTCACGATACCCTACTGCTAAGAATCCTAATATTAAAACAATATATAGGACACGCCCAACCATAAAGTTCCTGGCGTATTCTTTGATTCTTCCTGTACTCTGAAGAATATATTGCAATACCGTTCTCGGTAATAAAAGAATACAATTCAATCCAGAGGCAATTAGGATTATCGACTTATTTGGATCTTCAATTTTATAGAGTGAAAATAAAGCTATCCCAATAAAAATTAGAATTTCCAATATAGTCAGCAACCAGTACAGGGAATGCATCAGTGATTTGTCTAGTTCATCGTAATATTTCCCACCATAACGGAGATAGATACCATCAGCTAGCCCAAAATGAAAGAAACCAGTATACCCCACATAAAAGAGGTATAGTTGCCAGTATCCATATTGTTCAAGACCAAGGAGTTTAGGGACAATGAAGGATACAACAATCGAAATTACTAAATTTAGGAAATTCGCAGAAACAGAATAATAGAGTTTATGAAAAATACTCTTTACAGAATCCTTCACAATTACTTCTTCTTTTCAAAATCAATAAGTTTCGAAAACGTTTTATCCTTCTCACTCAAACAATACTCCACTCCCACGTCCGGCCACTCTATCCCAATACTCGGGTCATTCCACCTGATGCCATCCTCATCCTCAGGGTGGTAGAACTCGTCACACTTGTAGACGAACTCTGCCTCATCGGAGAGGACCAGGAACCCGTGGGCGAAGCCACGGGGGATGAAAAACTGGTTCTTCTTCTCAGCGGTGAGGACTGCCCCTACATACTTTCCGTAGGTCGAGCTCCCTTTTCTCAGATCCACCGCCACATCGTAGACCTCACCCTTGGTCACCCTGACCAGCTTTGCCTGCGGGTACTGCTTCTGGAAGTGCAACCCCCGGAGCACGCCCTTGCTCGACTTGCTCTGGTTGTCCTGCACGAACTCACAATCAATGCCGGCCTTCTTGAAGTCTGCCTTGTTGTAGGTCTCCATGAAGTAGCCGCGCTCATCCCCGAACACCCTCGGCTCGATGATGAACACCCCTTCAATTTCTGTCTCAGTGAATGTGAACTGTCCCATTGTATGTTTCTCTCTTTCCCTTATTATCTGCCTGCGTACATCGACCGGTAGTATTGCTGGTAGGACCCACTGGTCACATGCTCCATCCACTGCCTGTTCTCCAGGTACCAGTCGATGGTCTTCCTGATCCCTTCTGAAAACATCGTCTCGGGCTCCCAGCCCAACGCTTCCCTGATCTTGGTGGGATCTATGCCGTAGCGCCAGTCATGCCCCTTCCTGTCGGTAACATGCTTGATCAGACGCTCATCTATACTTGGGTCCAGCTTCTCAGCTACATAGGCTATGATGCTCTTCACGATCTCGATGTTGGGTTTCTCGTTGTGCCCGCCTATGTTGTACACCTCACCGAGGGCTCCCTTCCGGATCACCAGGTCTATCGCCTTGCAGTGGTCTTCCACATACAGCCAGTCACGGACCTGCATGCCGTCCCCATACACGGGAAGGCTGTTTTTGTTCAGGCAGTTGTTGATCATCAGGGGAATGAGCTTCTCGGGGAACTGGTAGGGGCCGTAGTTGTTCGAGCACCTGGTGATGTTCACCGGCAGCTTGTAGGTATCCCCATAGGCTTTCACCAGGAGGTCGGCCGAGGCCTTGCTTGCCGAGTAGGGACTGTGGGGGTCCAGGGGGGTGGTCTCGGTAAAGAACCCCTCAGGCCCGAGGGAGCCGTATACCTCGTCGGTGGAGACCTGCAGGAACCTCACCCCCTCCCGGTATGTGTCCTCCCCTGTCATCCAAGAGCTCTTCGCGGCATCCAGGAGATTGAGGGTCCCCATCACGTTGGTGCTCACGAACACCCCTGGGTCGGTAATCGAGCGGTCCACATGGCTCTCTGCGGCAAAGTTGACCACATAGTCAATGTTGTACTGCTCGAACAGTCTTACCATGGCTTCCCGATCACAGACATCGGCTTGTATGAATGCATACCGATTATCATCCATGACAGCCTTCAGGTTCTCCAGGTTCCCTGCATAGGTGAGCTTGTCAACATTCACCACCAGGATGTCCTGGTGCCTCTCAAGGATATAATGAATAAAGTTGGAGCCGATGAAGCCGGCTCCTCCGGTCACCAGGTAGGTCTTGCTCATATGGTCTTCTCCTGTTCCAGGTAATGTTCCATGAAGCTGTCCAGGGCTTCCTTCCAGTCACGCATGCTGTTTCCGATGGTGTCGTGTAAATGCCTGTTCTCCAGGGCTGAGTAGGCAGGCCGCCTGGCAGGACGGGGGAACTCATCGGTGGTGCAGGATTCCACCGGGACGGATAGCCCTGCCTGCTGGATGATCCTCTCTGCAAAGGCATGCCAGCTTACCGGATTCCCTCCACAGGTGCAGTGGAAAATACCGGTCTCCGTGGAGGCTCCCAGCTGTGCAAGCTGGTAGGCCAGGTCCATGGCACTGGTGGGGTTCCCCACCTGGTCGCCTACCACCTTCAGCCTGCCGTTCTCCCTGGCCAGGCGAAGCATTGTCTTGACGAAGTTGTTCCCCACATACCCGTAGAGCCAGGCGGTACGGCAGATGCAGCTGTTCCCGCATGAATCGAGCACTGCCTTCTCCCCTGCAAGCTTGGTCCTCCCGTAGGCGGTATTGGGACTGGGGGTGTCATGCTCGGTGTATGGTCTCTCCCCATCCCCCCTGAAGACATAGTCGGTGGAGACGTGCAGCAGGCGTGAACCATGCCTCTGGGAGGCGATGGCCAGGTTCATGGGCCCGAGTGCATTGACCCTGTAGGCACTCTCCTCGTCGCTCTCACAGCCATCCACATTGGTCATGGCTGCACAGTTGAATACAAGGTCGGGCTTGTGCCGGGAAAAGAAGGAGTCCACCGCATCCGCTGAGGCGATGTCCAGTTCGTCCACATCGACCGCGAGGACCTCGCACCCTGCGTATATAGAGGGAAGATCTCCCAGTTCACTGGATCCCCTCTGGAGTATGTTGTTAAGTTCACTGCCAAGCTGTCCCCTGGCACCGGTTATAAGAATTACCATGCCTGTATCCTAATAGTGTATGCGGCCTTCGGCAACCTGCCTGAGGTGCTCGCCGTAGGGACTCTTCCCATAGCGGGAGGCACTTGCAAGCAGTTCCTCCCTGGAGATCCAACCATTGCGGAACCCGATCTCCTCAGGGGCCGATATCTTGATTCCCTGCCGCTTCTCGATCATGCGGACAAAGTCCGCTGCATCCACCAGGCTGTCCATCGTACCGGTATCGAGCCAGGCAAACCCCCTGCCCAGCAACTGGACATGCAGGTCGCCTGCTTCCAGGTAGAGCCGGTTCAGGTCGGTTATCTCGAGCTCCCCGCGTGTTGAGGGCTTCACCTGCCTTGCAAGCTGAACCACCCGTCTGTCATAGAAGTAAAGCCCGGTGACGGCATAGTTGCTTTTGGGGTTTGCTGGTTTCTCCTCAAGGGAGATGGCTTTTCCTTCCTGGTCGAACTCCACCACCCCGAAGCGCTCAGGGTCGGGTACGTAATAGCCGAATACCGTTGCCTTGCCAGCCTCTGCATCCCCCACAGCCTGCCTCAACAGCGGGGAGAACCCGTTCCCATAGAAGATGTTGTCACCCAGCACCATGGCACAGGCGTCATCCCCGATGAAATCCTCCCCCAGCAGGAAGGCCTGGGCAAGGCCGTCGGGGGATGGTTGTACCTTGTAGGAGAAATGGACGCCGAACTGGTTGCCATCCCCCAGGAGATGCTCGAACCGGGGGGTGTCCTCGGGCGTGGAGATGATCAGGATGTCCTGGATCCCTGCAAGCATCAGGGTGGAGAGTGGATAGTAGATCATCGGCTTGTCATAGACAGGTAGCAACTGCTTGCTGGTGACCATGGTCAGGGGATAGAGCCGGGTGCCGGCTCCGCCGGCCAGGATGATGGCTTTCATAGAATACTCTCCTCATCGGATTAAGAAAATCGTTTTACAATCCAATATAAAACTATATTTTCTTTATAGTAATCCCAGAATATGTTTGCTTTGGATTTAGAAATATATAAGATAAGATAATAAATAGTAATACGAAAGAATGGGTGACCCCTAAATAGGAAGCCAAAAATCCTGCTGCTGCAATTTGTAGTACAATATCATACGCAAAATAGGAAAACACCAAAACCCATAGATTATATTTTCTCTTATCTAAAATATAATAAAAAAAGACTGAAAAAAATAGTCCCTGAAAGAAATAGACAATATAACAACCAGCAATATTAAAATCTTTAATATAATGCATCAGTGCTGAATAGATGTTAGTTCTATGACCATTCGGAAAAGTGATAAACGGTTGAAAATCTAAAGGTTTGTTAGCTATTATGTCAAATCTTACAAGAAGGTTTCTAAGCCCTTTGAAGGTTTCCAAACCAAAAGCATTACTTACTTCATAAGATTTTAGCCACTCATTCAACGCAGGAAAAGGTGAAGCAAAATATATTGAGAAAGACCTCCAAATATCAGATAGAAATTCAGGATTTCTTAAGTAACCCAAAAGGAAAAAAAATGAAAAAAAACTAATTCCAAGCATACTCACATATTTAAGAAACTTACCAAAAAATTTGATTTTTTCATGGATCAAAAACCGCCTTGAAAAGATTGTGAGGAATAGTGTAATTTGAAAAAATTTTATAAATCCTACACGCCCTGTACTCAAAACTTCTTGAAGCAACAAAGACATGATGCTTAAAATGTAAAAAAACTTATTCTTTGATTTCCAGAATTGATTATTTGAAATCATAGGTACTGTTCTGAAAAGGGAAAAATAACCCAATCCGATAATTGCAAATTTGGAAATTGCTAAAGGAATGTTGGTTTGAATATCCTCATTAAAATTGCTTATTCGTGCATAATTCATCAGGTTCTCACCACTATACCCAACATATCTTACATTAGAAATAAATTGTTGTACTGACCAAATATTAATGATTATACAAAACAGTATGAGCAATAATGTTTTGAATCTAGAAATATCTTGAATGCTATATATCGGTTTTTGAAAGAATTTCTTTTTGGAATTCTTATAACTAATAGAGGTTGCTATACTTTTCCCAAACACTTCTCCCAGAATCATAAAAACAATTGAGCCAACAACGCTTACAAAGAACAATCCATGATACACAACATTCCAATAACTATTATTTATTAGGGCAATCACTGAAACAGAAAAAAACAATAGACACGTAAGAAAACTAGGTGATAATATTTCTCTATTGAACATGTTGTATGATAAGATTGTTAAGCATAAAAGAACTAAAAATGTTAAAAATAAGTACATAGCTTCTCGATTATTATTGGTCTTCAATTTCTATGATTTAAGTTAATCCGAACCGTTTCAACCATTCAGAAAATTCATAATAATTTTTGACTTCCTGTGGTATGTGTTTCATTGGAGAATGAATAAAAGTAGCTATCCTAGACAGGTCATCTTCGCCTAAAATAAATATGTTCTGCTTATCATAAAAATCATAATTCTCAATATCTTGATTATTGGTTATGAGTTTTCTATTAAGAAAAAGAGCTTCTAGAGGGCGTAGCGTTAAGCCTGTCTGTCCATCCTGTACAATATCCAAAATTGCTCTAGAAGTGCCTATCAAATCAAGCACTGATTGATATGGCATATAATTGCCGGCAGTTTTAGACAATTTCTCGTACCATTTCAGATTTTTCGAAATAAAAAAATGATTATCCAAACCTTGTCTTTTAAACTCTTGTTGAAGAAACTGTAAGTATTCTCTCCTTCCCTTGTCCCTACCAACAAACAATACATCATTCTTTATTTCATTAGAGCTAGGCTGAAAAGAATTAAAGTAGAACTGTGTATTATAATTAAGATAATATCTCTCTGCCTCAGACTTATCAAAGGTCCAAATTTCCCAATCATTTTCACGTAATGGCTTTAGATATTCCTCCCGTACAGGATTCCAAAACCAGAAAATTAATCTGTTGTTTTTTTTTCTATTTTTTTTTGAGATATAATATATTATATTAGGACTCAATAAAATATCAAAGAGTATAATTGTTGATTTTCGTGGAATATTATACTTCCAATCACCATACCAAATGTGAAAACCAAAAACATGAGATGCACAATGCAGTTTTCGAAATATACGTGACACACCATTAGTACTTGCATAAATAGAAAATGTATTACTATTCTGGTTTGCAATCTCTGCAGCAACTCTATTTTTATTTTCTGACACACTAGATACAAGCATTACAGGGGAGTCAGTCATTTTCTCTTCCGCCTATTACTTATTGCTTTCAATCCACTAGTGATTGCTTCTGAGTGTGCTTCACAACGTAAGTTATTCAAAATTGATTGTCTTTTTTGATAAGTATAAAAAAATCTGATCAAAACTCCTTTCAACAAATGTCTATCAATTCTTGATATCCATTTTCCAAAAGGAGAAAGAATATATAGATAGGTATTAATCATCTGTCTTGAAAAGACCTGATAGTTTTTTTCTACTATCTCTCTATCCAATATTTCTTTTGATCGCTTCATAAAAGATTCAATTATCTCTTTCGATTTAGCAGGGGAACTTTTTCGGATAGCTCCATTTTCTTGTTTCTCTATTGGTATGAATTCAATTTCTTTTCTTCCTTCAGGAAAAAGATGATACCGGATTAGCAATCCATTAATTGAAAAAGGATGCTTCATATCAAATACAAAATTCCCCTGCCCGTATACTATATCTCCATCTTGATAGTGCTCATAAGCACCAATGCAATGGCTGTGTTGACATACAACAAGATTTGCTCCTTTTTGAACTAAATGTCTGCAAACCTTCTGTAATCCAGGAGACGGATATTGATAATACTCCTTACCTCCATGATAAAGTACAATTAGTGTATCGAGCTTGCAGTCAGCTTTCAAAGATTTAATTACATCTCCAGTCATTAAAGCATCAAAAGGATTTGCGCCTGAAGTCTTTTCTGTAGCTATAGAAAATTCATGCTCAGCACAAGCATAGAACCCAATTCTACACCCCTTTTCTTCAACAATATGGATTGACTGAGCTGCATCTTTTAGATTATTGCCCACACCAACATATGGTATTCTATTATCAGTTAACAGAGAGAGCGTATCTGCCAATCCCTTCTCGCCATAGTCCAGGATATGGTTATTTGCCAATCCAATTATCGTAGGATCCAGAGCCTTTATACCTTTTATTGTTTCCGGGAGAGCTCTCAAGTTTGGTCCAATCTTTTTAATTGGAGTATCACTCGTAGTTAGAGGACATTCCAAGTTAACTGAAGTAATATCAGCCTTCTGAAAGATCTCATACAGAGAGTTGCCAATCAAGGAAGATACATCACCTTTAATAAAGAACCCTTCATTCGATTTGGTTGGAACCATGTCCCCTGCTATTAGTATTGATATTGCTGTATCGTTCAAGAAAGATTCCTTTTTTTATAGTCTAAGGAGAAAAAGAGATACTTCAGAAATCTTAAACAGAGGCACTTCATATCTACTTCCTAACATTGTCATCCTTTTTCTGGTTCTTTTCAACAAGGGACAGATCTATCCAACTCCCAAAAAGTTCATCATATTCCCTAGGTTCGAATACCTGAAATCCTGAGAAATGATAAAATGTCATTTCTCCAAATTTTATATACCCATTTGCATCAATATAAAAATCCACCCTAACATGTGGGAATTGCTTTGATAGTTTGCTTGCAAGCTTAATCATCTCCTCCCATTGCAAAGGTTTTTTCATATCTAAATTGCTATTAGGATAGTGTTGAGATAGAGGTAATTTATTCCATAAAATATCATAGAAATCAAATTTCGTATCCATCCCTCTATCAGAAGCAACAAATGCTACCTTCGGAATACCTGAAAAACAAAAAAGCTTATAATCCTTTGGTAAAGAGCTATCCTCTGTAGAAATAATTTCTTCACATATGATCCTAGGAAGAACCTCTTTATAGGGCCATTCCCGTCCTCTCCAATAATAGTTATCTTGCATCCATTTAGCGAGTGTTTTCTTAGTTTGTTTTAAATCTAATGAATTCTTGTCTCTACAAATTATTACACTTCCAGATGTATGCGTTGGCTTTAACACAAATTGATTTGGTAATTTAGTTAACGACCACCTCCAGAGGAGGTGGCTTGCTTGTGGCCTCTAAAAGAGGCCGAATTCCGCCTGCTGCTCTTCCTCTCGCCGCTCCGCGTCTTCCTGGTACTTCACGTATCGCCGTATCTTCTCT
>Ga0334901_1004089_pt1 | contig 10228 bp, 8 predicted proteins | sample GraSluR3_MG_3_FD_207216 | JGI IMG/M metagenome (GOLD analysis project Ga0334901, IMG submission 207216) | Sludge microbial communities from methane-producing bioreactor in Wageningen University, Netherlands - Granular Sludge_15_08-R3 | ecosystem: Engineered > Bioreactor > Anaerobic > Unclassified...
TTTTACTGCCAATGGATCAAGTATAATGCTGTATCAGGGTTCGGCAGAAATCTGCATTGATCAAACCTTCTTTAAAGGTTATGCTAAGGTTTTCTTGGAATTATCATCTCAAGCTCATATAGCAGTGTACGGGGAATTTATAAGTATTCCTCAAGAAATAGCCAAGAGTATTCATCTTGAAAAAAAAGAAGTATCCTCATTATCTATTAACAATCGTCAGATAGGGGGCTTTGCGATTAATATAGCATATAACACCGATTCTCAAAAGATAAAAATGATATGGTGTCCGATGTCTGAGCCGATAAATATAATAGGAGATGAATCAACTAAAGTATCCAATCTTGTGTTTCACATTTTCAATTATCTCGATATAATTGGAATAAAACGTTCATCAATTGTTAGAGAATCCAGGAATCATTACATTGAACATGTTAATCTATCTAATGATTCATGGGACATCGAAATTCAGTCGCTACCAGATACAAGAGAGAATATTAATAAGTTAAAAATAGAGGGAGGATATCATATAACGCATATTGGTAGGATTAAGAAGAAAGATAACACACATTTTAACGGTAAGAAAGCTCAAGAGATCATCAATACTCTTGGTAGTTTTTTATCCTTTTCTCGAGGTGAAATATGTGAGCCGGTTTGTTCAGTAGGTTTCGATTCTTCCGGCGATCCCATTTGGGAGTCTTGGTCTTCTCCTAGAGCAACCAGACATCATCATTTATCCTGGTTTGACACTCATCAAAGTACTCAGTTAGTCTCATTGTTCGCGGGTTTTTGGGAGAGATGGGATAATGAAGATTGGAAATCAGCATTAAGGGAAGTCATCTATTGGTATTTGATTTCAAATTCAAGCCAATCAATAGATAGCGGTATAATTTTGACACAAGCTGCAATCGAAAGACTATCCTTTGAATTTGCTGTAAATGACAAAAGACTTCTCACAGCTAAAGGCTTCAAAGACCTTTGGGCTTCTGATAAGTTCCGACTATATTTTTCCTCTATGAGCATCCCCCTTAATATTCAGGATGAGACTCCCAATATTAAAAGCCTTGCGGAAGAATTCAAATGGCTTGATGCTCCTCAAGCTCTAACAGAAATTCGAAATTCTCTTGTTCACCCTGATCATAGAAGGCGTGGTCAATTCAATAATGCCATATATGAAGCTTGGAAACTTGGGTTGTGGTATTTAGAATTGGGAATACTAGCGATATGCAACTATACTGGTACCTATAGCAACAGGTTAAAGCAAAGGTGGCGTGGAGAGGTTGAAAATGTTCCCTGGACTGTTAATGAAACCAGAGAGGACAATATATAACAGACTATTACATTATAATACACCAGATTACTATAAAATATCAACTGACTAAGATTGTACAGTTGAGTTAGAATGTTGTACGAGGGAAATATGGATAGACAGCAATCCATTGCACATTGTTTTTTCGACACTCATCTTATTCCAAACTATAAGGAGTGGGAAGCTAATACTCTTAATCTTAGACTTGCTATGAATGCTTCTCTCTCGTTATTTCATATGGCAGATCACTTCTGGCATTCTTTCTGTGGTTCTGATCCCGATCGTGTTTTTAATGAGAAGAATTTTAGAGGTTTTCACAATAGAATAAATAATGAGTGTAAAAATTTCAGATTGCTTAGAGATGTAGCCAACGCCCATAAGCATATGAAATTGGATCGAAGCAATAGAGCAATTACGCTATCAGAGCAGACTAGTCTGAGAAATCCCGGTTATGGAGAAAGCGGATATGGTTCCGGACCTTATGGAGGAGGTTTGTCTATAGTGATTATCTTAGACGACGGAACCCAAAGACATTTGGCTGATATATTACAAACAGTAAAAAGCTACTGGCATAATAAACTTTACGATTACTCGTAAGTGAATTTTCAGCAAAAATTGTACAAATACATTTCACTAAAACAAGATAGAACTCTTGCTCTTAGTATCAATAAAATTATCAAATCCACTAGTGTTACGAAGCCAAGTCCTAAATATTGGTGTGAGATTTCATATCATTGCTCTTTTTCTCAATGAAAGAGCCGCTACGTTTAGTACCTGGTCTTAAGCAAATTCAATCTGATGCTAATATAAGTGTAGAACAGGACACAAGTCCCATGATAACAACTGGCAAGTAATTATAAGAAGAATAGTAAATGATTTGCAGAAGGCTACTTATAGAACATCAAAAATGTTCTGCTGCTCATCTTTAGGGGGATAAAAGAGTCCAACGATAGTAAAAGGGTTCGTTGCTTTTCTGCGATGATACTGTAATGTAGTTCCTAAAATCAGATGGAAATCTTTCTTCGCCAGATCATTCATCTTTTCCAGTACCTTATCTACAGCAATTTTCTCATCATTGCTATCATCGAAGCAATTCCAATACAGCTGATGTATTCCCCAGTCAAGAACTCTCATTTTACTCTTAACACCTTGAGATTCTTTGAACTCATAACAGAAATCATAGGGAACTTTTCTGAGCATTTTCTTTTCGTTGTTCTCGAAAATATCTTGTTGTGCCATCTTAGCTTTTTCTTTCTCAGTCCAATCTCTATTGGGTGCCGGCTTATGATATGCTGAGATGATCTCTACCGGTTTGAATGTAGCAAGGGAGACATATTTTTGGGGGTCGTAAGCGTCTTTGATCAGTAAATCCATAGAGTCATAGAGATGATGAAGTACATATCTCTTTCTTTCTCTCCATTTATCTTCAGTCCCGATACTGTTGATTATCCTGATTTCGTTGTACAGGTCTGTTAGATGATAACTTTCCGGGCGAAAATCTTTGGTGCTTTTTATAACATCAACCTCGATCCAATCGTATTTCTTATACTGTTCTTCTTTCTTCCTTGATCTGAATCTGATTGGATAAAGTCTTATCCAGTTAAAACCCTCGTCTATCCCTGCTGTGCAAACAGTCTCTTGATATCCAGCAGAGGGATTAGGATATGTTTTGACAACAACTAAAATTTTCATTATCATAGGTGTGTTACAGACGGTTCAGGATCATTTGCCAGATATGAAGCCAGCATTGATCTGTGACAGTCATTATGGTTGAACTCCATACAGGTCAGCGCTACTACCGAATGCCCTTTAATGAGAGTTTTTAAATCTTTAAGGTGAATAGTGGCTTCAGGCAAGATCTCTTCTTTGTAATAAGAGAGTAACTCATTTCTATCCGGGATGTCTTTCCTCAGTTTAGATGGTATACCTAATTCCGGAATCCATCGGTACTCGATTCCAAGCAGCCGGCAATAATTCTTTAATCTTCCTCCGATGAAATCGGGTTTCATACTATAAGCACTGGCTCTCACATCAACCAGTAGTCTGATATTGTTAAGGATTAACAGATCGAGGTAGGAATCGATAGTTCTTCCCTCATAACCGATCGTGTACAAACTCTTTCGGGAATTATCCGGAGTTTTATGATAATAAGTGCTCTCTTCAGCAGGAACCTGATATCGTTCTCTAATCTCGCTTCGGGAAGCATAATAGGGGTATTTGTGATATACATAAGAGATCAATGAGTCTGTATCTTTATGAGCGTGTCGTTTTATGGTATTCTTGATCCTTTTTGAGATATCTTCACTATCTAAAAATGGTGTCTGAGTATTACAGATGATTTCCCGGTCCGAAACAGTGATCAGTTCTTTCTCAGTGAGCCTCTTCAGGTCATTATCGAGAGAGAAGGAAAAAGGACCGAATTTATAAGGAAAAAAATAGTAAGGGGGTGGCTGCAGATCTCTACAGACGAGAAACATCAGTTTCTGGATACGGGTCTTATTGCTGCTTTCCAGCAAAGTAATCAGAGATAACAGTATCTTCTGTCTTTTATACATCATTTTCCCTCTCTTTGAAGTTTGTCTTTAGATACTGCAAAGGTCTAATCTGTCAAGAATGATCTTGGCTTTTGAAACCAACAGGTAAGCATTTGATCTTAACAGAACCGGGTCGTGTAGGAAAAATGAGGAAGACAACCCGAAAAATCCAACGCATTAATTTTATCCCTTCCAAATACAGTATTGGAAGTTATCGAAAAGAAATACAACATCTAATTGAAGATCCTCTACCCAAAGATTCTAAAGAATCATTTTTTATTCAGCTCTCTGATCTGGTATCTTATATTGTATTTCTTTATTGAACTAAATCACTACTAAATGGGAAGTTTACAAATAGAATGCCTCAAGAAGTCACAGTTGATGTATTACGTAATTGGCTTGATATTTTGAAGGAATCATTAAATCTAAGAGCAAGCAATGACAATGAATATGGTATTGTAATCTATCCTAAATAAAAACACCACCTACGACGCATTCGCGTTTTCAGTGGTTCATAGATAAAATATTCAAATAGCATATGAGAGTCAAGTTTTTTTTGAAATTTTTTCGCCAAGCCTAAATCTTGGTTGAAGAATTACATTACAACCCTGACATTAACTAACCGGAAATTAATGCTAAAAAGAACATAAAACCTCAATAGTTCAAGCCGGTCAAAAGTAGATGGAAAACCCTTGACAACGATCGTATATTTTCATCTAAATAGCAGTAACTCCTGCTCCATAAAAGCCTTAGGAGTATAAATACCTGTCAAGGAGGGTAAGGTATGAATCCCAGGATTGTTGTTAGACCGGAGATGATTCTGGTTGGAATCGTTGGATGCAGTTCTGATGTCAGTTAGCTGGATATCTACGGTCTGTGACAGAGGTTTGAAACGCACAGGCTGAAAATCAAGCATCAGATAGCAGGGATATTCGGGTGTAGCAAGGGGAAAAAGGTTTAGAGAGTTGAGAAGGTTGAGAAGTTGAGAAAGTTTAGAAGGTTGAGAAGTTGAGAAAAGCCGGAGGAAGGTGACGGGGTAACGAAGTAACGGGGTGACGAGAGAAAAAACCAAAGGAAGCGAAGCAAGGGGAAAAAGGTTGAGAAAGTTGAGAAGGTTGAGATGGTTGAGAAGTTAAGAAAAGTTGGAGGAAGTCCCGGTGGAATAAGTTAAAGAGATTCCACAAGGCTGGCCCCGTGGGAGTAAATAAAAAACTCCACAGGGCTGGCAAAATATCTACTTGAAGAAAGTCTTTATCTTGTCTCTGATTTTCTTGATTTCCTCATCGCCGGACAAAAAACGATAAACAATATAGCCGACTATGAAGATACCACCCATAATGAACGGGAAAATTGATACAGGCGGCTTATCCGACCTGAAGTAGAGCAATTCCCTCCTGAGAAACATCGCTCCCAGCGCTATGAGTAAGAGGGGGATAAGACACCCTTTACTTTCTCTGGAGATGATTTTAGTTCGACCACCCAAAAAGATGAAGGCCAGTACTACTATTACCGCTAACCGTAAAAACTCTAACACTTAACCGACTCCTGTTCGTTGTTGTTGATTTAGCATTTCCTCAAGTATGCTGTATACCTGAAGAGTTACAAATATTTGTTATTCTCCCTTCTGCTGTCAAGTAATACCACTGCCACTCTGAAAGGGTTGTTCCGGTCTCCTGGAATTTTATTGACGATAATGAAATCGGAAACTCATTTGATATACTGGAGTTAGTTGCGGTAAAGGCTTAAAAAGCTATACAAGAATACCCAACTACCCGCATTTGATGAAATTGAACAGGAAAAGATCATGAAGGAGTAACAATGACACTTACTACAGGAGAGAACATGCAGGTCTCAAAAGGAAGGTACTGGCACTTTTTTGATAATCTCAAGGCTGAAGGTTCGGCTGAAATCCGTCTCTGGGTAGCATTACCCCCCAATCATCGTGGTCAGGATGTAACCATCCGGAATATCTATCCGGAACCAGAGGAGATAATAGAGGATAAGCTTGCGGGAAATCGGATTATATTCTGGCGTTTAACTGATTTCACCGATCCGGATCAGCTTTACTGCTGCTACGACTTCCAGTTCGGGAGGGAAACAGTGATTACTGATGTCGATCCCGTAAAGATCGGGCCTTATGACCAGGATTCGGAGGAATACAAACGATACACTATTTCAGAACCGTGGATCGAGGTTACTGATGAGATCAAGACCAGAGCCGGGGAGATAGTCAAGGGTGAGAAAAATCCCTGGTTTCAGGCTCTTAAGATCTTCGACTGGATCCTGGAAAACATGGTCTATGAGTATCCCGACCCCGCAAAAAGGGGTGCAGTAAATAGCTTTGCATCACTGAAAGGGGACTGCGGGGAATTCAGCTTTGTCTTTTGTGCCATGTGCAGAAGTCTCGGCATCCCGGCCCGGACAATAACCTGTATGTGGCTGAGCGAAGCAGGACATAACTGGGCCGAAATACTCTTACCTGATTATGGCTGGATTCCAGTCGATCTCTCTGTTGCTCAGGCTCTGGCAGGAAATTCAAAAGCCTTTCCCGACGAGGAGAGCACCAGAGCTTTTGCTGAATCACGGGGTATAATCGAGTACGACCCGCGCTGGCTTTTCGGTAATCTCTACCCGGAACGACTTATTATCAGTGTCGGAAACAATCTCGAAGTGAAACATTCCGATCCGAAAATATCGAAAACCTTCAGATTTCTCCAGCCCGGTGGAGTGCATGCCATACCCCCCGCAATCGAGATCTCCGGCTTTGCAGTTAAACCTGTGGAGGCCAGCTTCTTCCTGTTCGGTGATGAATCAGACAACATCGAACAGGCCAGGCAGGAGGCTTTGAAAAAAATGAGCCAGGGCTATCTTACGGCTGGTGATTATGAGATGGCGAAGAAAGGATTACAGAAAAAGCTGGAAGAAAAGCCTGATAATGCCCAGGCTCTGATGGATCTGGGACAGTGCTACCTGAATCAGGGGAGATTTGAGGAGGCTATTGAAACGTTCCAGAGAAGCCTGGCAGGTAAAGGTGGGAGTGCCAAACCGGTCCTGGATGTATGGGTCCACAACCTTCTCGGCTTATGCTATAAGGCAAAAGGTGAGTTTGACAAAGCCAGACAGGAATTCCAGTGGGTTATCGAGTCCGGTATCGATTTTCAGAATTCAGAGCAATTTGCCCGGGACCAGTTGCAGAGCTGTGAATAGTTTTTTGATATTGCAGAACTCTCCTGGATTATAAACCTTCCACAAAGAGTAAACAGAGCTATTGTCCGGAGAGTCGAGCGACCAGAGAAAAAGAGAGGCAATATGAGTTATCTTCAAAGGCTAAACAGATGAGTAAAAAGAACATTTTTCATTCCTTAATAATAATCCTGACCTTTCTGCTCGCTTTTTTTGGCAGGCGAATCGGGTCACATTATTTCACGATTACGATCTCAGCTGAGTATCTGAGAATAGCGTATTACTATTTATGGTGGCTATTGCCGACAGCTCTTGTTACCGGACTGCTCTTTGGTTTCAAGAGGTTCTTTGCTCTCCTGGGTCTGCAAAAAAACTTTATCAAAGGATTTTTGTTTGCCTTCGTAACAGTACTGCCGATGCTTGTCAGTTCAGCAGCGATTGGAAAAATTGAGGCAGATTTGAAGTTCTCAAGACTGCTTCATCAGACAGTTTTTGCCGGATTTATGGAGGAGTATCTTTTCCGGGGTTTTCTGTTTGGACTGCTGTTCAGAAAAGCAGGCTGGGGCTTTATTCCGGCTTCTCTGGCAGGAGCATTGATCTTCGGCATTGCACATATCTATCAGGGCTCAACCCTGCTGGAAACGACAGGTGTCTTCTTCATAACCTCTCTCGGTGCCGTCTGGTTCGCCTGGTTATACATCGAATGGGATAATAACTTATGGGTTCCTGTATTCCTGCATATTCTGATGAACCTCTCCTGGGCATTGTTTGCAGTAAGCAGTAACGTTCTGGGTGGAATTTATACCAACCTGTTCAGAGCCATAACGATCGCTTTAACTGTCATAATAACCATCAAATTCCATAAAAGAAGGGGATTGAGAATAAAGAGAGATAATCTGATTCTTAACACTACCAGCCACGCCTGAGACTGGAGTAATATGACTGTGTTTGAGACAGCGAGGTTGATCATCAGGAGAGGGGATCCGAATGATGTAGAATTCATCAGAGAACTCTGGAACGATCCGCTGGTGATGAAGTATGTCGGTTTCCCTGAAGGATTAGGTATAAGCCGAGAAGAGGTAGCTGACCGGTTTTCTGCAGAAACAGGGGAGCTGTTCGACCGGATATTGATCATTACCATGAAAGACGGCATAAGGATCGGGAATACCAAAATCGGCAGAATAGACGAGAAGGGGATCACCGAAACAGATATGAAGATCATACCAGCATACTGGGGCAAAGGATACGGTAAAGAGGCTAAGAAGGGATTGTGTGATTTTATATTCACCCATACGGATGCCGAAATAGTACAGGCAACACCGAACAGAGAGAATATCGCTTCTATCAGGATGCAGGAATATGCTGGAGCAAAACCTGTAGATGAAGGGATTTTCAGTTTTCATCAGAAAATGAAGATGAAGACCTGCCCGGTACCTTACATTCTTTATCAGTTAAACAGAAAGGATTGGGAGAAAATGAGACTCGAATCGGAGTGATTCAAACTTCAGATAGATAGCTCTCTTGATTTCGGTTATCAACCTTTGGGGAGGACCGGAGTCGGACGGAGCCGACTCCCAGAGTGGAGAGGGGATGGGGAGAGAATGGGAGAGGGAGAGACTGAGAGTAGCATAAGTAAGCTTACGGGAGCTGAGCATGATGTATAATTTACAATGTAGGATGTATAATTTACAATGAAAAGACCAGAGGAAGCGAAGCAAGCTACCGGAAGCAAAGTATCGGATTCTGGCAAGCGGGAGCTTGCCAGCCCTGTTTAGATAACGGTCAGGCTGTCAGCATTGACACTAATCAAAAAACTATTCGTGATTATAACATCCAGAATCTGACTCGGTCAGTAATTGAACCAATTGCTGTAATTCCTGCTCTCTTTCGGATTCAACAGGGGTGGGAAGCTCCTGCTTCCCACAGCCTCTTGCTCTACTCGCGGGAGCTTGCTCTGCCCTGTTGAAAATTTACCCCGTCACTTCGTTACTCCGTCACCCCGTCTCTCCCCTTGCTCCTCCCCATTTACTCCATCCAGCTTTATAACTAACAGCGTGAAAAAACACACGAGAAGGGGCATCGAAGGGAAAACCAGAGGAAGCGGAGCAAGCTGCCGAAGATTAGTGACGAGTTAAGAGTTATGAATTACGAGAAAAAACCAGAGGAAGCAAAGCAAGCTGCCGGGGAAAAGACTCAGAGAGAGAGACAAAGAGAGGGGGAGACTAAGAGACGAAGAGACTGAGAGATGGAGATTGTTAATATATTGACATATCCTGAAGTGATTGTAGACTTGTTGGAAGTAGAAAGAAAAAGAGGAGGTTTACTATGGCAGAGGAAAGATTGGATAAAACAATCGAGAAAGGGACCGAGCGGGAGAGTACGAAGAAATTCAACCTTCCGTTATTCATTGGGGTTCTGGTTCTGGTAGCGATAGTGGTGATCGTCATAATGACCATCATCGTCGGCCCTCCTGAACGGACTGCTGACGAACAGATCTTGACGGAAGACCAGCCACAGGCGGCGTTGATTGCGCTCAGGACAACTTATACTACCCGGCTGCAGACTCGTGGATTACCGGAAGATTATACGGTAGAGGAAGCTATTCAGGAGACGGGTATAGAACATGATGTGCTCAATCACTGGACCTTCGTTGTTGAGGGTATCCCTCCGACGAGATATATAGCCGTCTCAACTTCTGAGTTCCCGGATGGTGAAGGGCATCGGGTAATCTATGATGAGGAGACAGGAGAGTTTGTTTGCATAAGGAGAGGGGAATGGCTTCGCAACTATTAGTGACCAGTTACCAGTTACGAGAAAAAAAACCAGAGGAAGCAAAGCAAGCTTACGCGGGCAAAGCAGGAGTCTAATTTACAATGTAGGATGTAGAATTTACAATGAAAAGACCAGAGAAGAAAAGCAGGTCCATTGGAAGATTAGCAAGAAGAGTTAATAGCCACCGAAAACACCGAAATCAAGACGCTCTTGCGAAGGCAAAGCAAGCTACCGGGGCAAAGTATAGGGTTCTGGCAAGCGGGAGCTTGCCAGCCCTGTTGAAATAACGGTCAGGCTGTCAGCATTGACACTAATCAAAAAACTATTCGTGATTATAACATCCAGAATCTGATTCGGTCAGTAATTGAACCAATTGCTGTAATTCCTGCTTTCTTTCGAATTCAACAGGGGTGGGAAGCTCCTGCTTCCCACA
>Ga0334901_1004091_pt1 | contig 10226 bp, 7 predicted proteins | sample GraSluR3_MG_3_FD_207216 | JGI IMG/M metagenome (GOLD analysis project Ga0334901, IMG submission 207216) | Sludge microbial communities from methane-producing bioreactor in Wageningen University, Netherlands - Granular Sludge_15_08-R3 | ecosystem: Engineered > Bioreactor > Anaerobic > Unclassified...
TTTGTGAGGGTGAAGCCAAAAGTAATCAAGAGGAAGTTATAGAATATATTACTGCTCAAAGTAATTTTATGCAGGATCATTTAATCCTATGGGTGCCAAAATTCTGTGAAATAATAGAGAATAGTACCCGTTTAGATTTTTACCGACTATTATCTGTTATTACTAGAAACGTTGTTTCCAGAGATGCAAGTTATCTTCATTCAAAAATGGAGGGATGATCTTGTCAGATCGTAAAATTGGGGTATTAATCTGTTCCTGTAAAAACAGAATTAGCAGCAGGCTGCAGAAACTAGATTCTATTAAGGAATTTTGCAGCTGTCATCCGAACATATCCTTTATGAAGATAGTTGATGAACTCTGTATGGAACCAGGTTTGCTCAAAAAACTGAAAGGGCAGGTAGATGGAGTACTGGTAGTGCTCAGATGTACTAATCAAAAATATATTGCTAAATGGAAAGATGTTTTAGAATCTACTGGTATTCCTATATTTGCATGTGAATTTGTAGATATAGAGAAATTACCTTTAAAAACTGATGATCAAACCGATAAATATGTCAAACTATTAATAAATGCTTATACTGCAAAAATACTAGCAGGATGGGAAGTAGCTAGAGAAGCAGAACCGGTTGGAATCGTAAAAATGTTCGAGTCTATTGATAAACCGGTTGTTAATAGACGTGAATTTTTAAAAATGTCTTTAAAATTAGGCAAATATGAAGAAGTTCCTGTAATAAACACTAAAAACTGTATAGCTGCCAGCAGTAACTGCCAAATTTGTGTTGATTCCTGTTCCACGAGAGCACTTATCAAAAAAGACGGGAAAATATGTTTAAAAGAAGATAGATGCATCAAATGTGGTTGGTGTACAGTCTCATGTCCATTTAATTGTATTCAGATACCTTCTTTTACCGGGCCGGCTGGCCTGGCACTTTTAGAAAACCTGGCTGATGTAATTGAACTAAATGATGATTTTTCGCTGATAATAAGCTGTGCTGCCGGGTGTGAAAAAATAAATAAAATTAGCCCTGATTTGATAAAAAAACATGCATTATTTATAGTTCAGGTACCCAGCTTAGCTTCAATATCATATCTGCATTTGATACGAGCCGTAGAATTGGGATTCAATAGAATTATTTTATTATGTCCTGAGTCCAATTGTCCCCGGCAAAAAGCCCTTGGAAAATGGGAACCTATGTTTTCTTTTATAAAACAACTATTGGAAGCTAATGGTGTGAATTGTCCTTTGCAATTGGAAAAAACGCATAATAAAAGAGATATTGAGCAGTTTTTTTATTTATTAAAGCCAGCCAGCCGGTCAAATAGTAGGATTAAGACCCCAATAGAACTTGATCCCAAAGAAAACGACTGCAGATTAAAATTTGTCCAGAGCCTGAACAATCTAATAAAAACGGGGATTAAGAAGAATAAATACTATGATTCTCCATTACCTTTTTATTGCATTTCTATAAACCCTGAACAATGTTCTATGTGCGGTTCCTGCTGGGAAAAATGTCCCTGCCAGGCAATTACTATGGAAGAGACTTTTCAAGGAAACATAATCAAATTCAATTATATCAAGTGTATCGGTTGCGGCACCTGCATATATAATTGTGCTGAGAATGCTATTGTCATTGATAAAAAATTAGACCTGGGAAACCTTTTTGAAGAATTGAATGTAGTATTAAAGATTGATGAGTTAATAAAATGTAAAGGTTGTCCAAAAATAATTGGAACCAGGTCTTTTATAGAAAAAGTAAAACAGGATCTGATCAATAAAGGATGGCTTAATAACGTCGAAAAAATATACTATTGCAGTGATTGCCAGGTAATGGAGTTAGAACATGAAATGTTAAAAGGAATCTTTGATAAGGACATACATATTTACCGACGATAGTCAGGAAAAAGCTAGTTTTTGAGAAATCAAATAATATTACAATATTAATATTATGTTTTCGATAATGTGCTATAATATTACATAAATACCTTAAAATCTGGCTAATTCGACTAAAGGGATTATTGAATGTTCCTGTTGGCAGTATATTAAGAGGAGTATTAAAAATTTAAACCTGCTTGTATTTTCTGGTGGAATTACGATTTATTCTTTTGTCTGGTAACTGAAAGTAGGTGTAAATATAATGAATCAGTTTGTTCTGGAAAAGCAGGAATTGATGTTATCTAGATGGAGAGATTTGGTAAATACTGGAGCACTCAAACCAGTTGGAGTTAGCACGATAATAGTAGAATCATGGGAAGAATGCTATAACGCTGGATTAGATCCGTATCAGAAAATTAGTTTTATAAAGCACAAAAAAACACCTCAAAATTTATCTAACAAAGTACAAACCTATTTAACCCTCTTTTACCCTATTATGAAACAAGCCATGAATAGTATCAAAGGGGCTGGATTTCAACTGTATTTAGTTGATCAAAATGCCTGTGTTCTAGAATGTATTCCAGATTCCGGAAAGATTATTGATAATTGGAGTGAATACAGCTTAGGAACCAATGCATTAAGTATAGCTATCATAAAACAGCAGAATGCTCAGGTTATAGGTGCAGAGCATTACTGCTATGCTTTTCATAACAGTGTTAGCTCTGCAGTCCCAATTTTTGATGCCCAGGGTTATTTGTTTGGGGCATTAGGGTTGATTGGATCTATAAATGAAGATCACAGTCATGTTTTTTCAGTTTTATCAAAAGCTGCTGATAAAATGATGGATCGTATGACTATTAAAGAATTAAACAATAAGTTATCTTCTCTATCGGAGACACTTAACCAGGTAACCAGTAGTGTGACTGATGGAATAATGATACTCAATACTGAAGGAATAATTAAATCTGTTAATTCGACAACTGAAAACATTACCGGAAGAGAGTCCCAGGAAATCATTGGATTTAATTTTCGCGATTTATGTGAAAACTTTCCTTTAATTAATCAAAATGATGATGAGCCGTTGGCTAATATTGATGCCCTTTTAAAGAGTTTTAATAAAAAGTACCATTGTAAGACTTCTATACAGATGATAGAAGATAAGGATGAAGATATAGCAGGTTCAATTGTTTTTATCCGAAAAAATGATACAGCTGTGACTAAATCTACAAAATGTCCTCATTCTAAACAATACGGATTTAACAGCATCATGGGCAAAAGTAAAAAGCTGTTGGAATGTATTCACATTGCTCATATGGCAGTGAATAATATGAGTAATGTGCTGCTCCAAGGTGAAAGTGGAACCGGTAAAGATATTATTGCTCAGGCAATTCACCATGAAAGTCCCCGGCGAAATGGTCCCTTTATTGCAGTAAACTGCGGGGCTATTCCCCCTGGATTAGTGAGCAGCGAATTATTTGGTTATGTCGATGGTGCGTTTTCTGGAGCAAAACGTGGTGGCCAACCCGGCAAATTTGAAGCAGCCAAAGGAGGTACTCTTTTTTTAGACGAAATAGGCGATATGCCGCTTGAAGCCCAGGTAGCATTATTAAGAGTACTGGAGGAAAGGAAAGTAATCAGGGTCGGAAGCTTTAAAGAAATACCAGTTGATGTACGGGTTATTTGTGCCACTAATAAAAACCTTTATGCAGAGGTTTATGCTGGAAGATTTCGTGAAGACTTATATTTTCGGATCAATGTGATTTTTATTTATATTCCGCCATTACGTGAAAGAGATCAGGATATTTTATTATTAATAAAATACTACCTTGCTAGGTTAGGAGCCTCTACAGAATATATTAATAAAATCATAAAATCACCGCTGGCAGAAGAATTAATGCAGTACCAGTGGCCAGGGAATGTTCGAGAGCTTCAAAATGTAATTGAGAGATTGATGTATATAGGTAAAGAACCTGATCTAATAAGGCTGAAGGATTTACACTTAAAGATTAATAAGCTAGATAGTCTATCTAGTTCGTGTATTACCAGCACCAGTAATTATAATAACGAAAAGTATAAGGATAGAAAAAAGCAGCTTATTATGCTTGATGAATCTAATGAAATTAAGGCTCTTATGAAAAAGCATAATGGCAATGTAACCCGGGTGGCTGCAGAAATGGGCTTTTCCCGGGTTACATTATATCGTAAACTCAAACTTTATGATATTTAAATTAGAAGTAGTAATAGGCTAGCCTACAGCTACTGTGGATATTTTCGCCCAGGTATATGGTCTATATCTTTACTGAGAAGCTCTAATCCAGCAGCCAGAGCAACATAGTTCCGCTTGTCCGCACTTATCTTAGCAGTATAATTAAATGGCAGTTCAAATTTGTTCTCTATCCTGGCAATTGCTTGATATCCCAGACTATTAACCAGCCAAACAGATAATTTTTCTCTGGTTAATTCCTGATCCGAAGCAAAATTTCCCCGAGAGCAGTTAGATTTAAATTTGATATTGCTTCAGGTAAGAGTATAAATTGTTGAGATGGAAATGTACTCATACGTCAATATTTAAATATTAGGTTCTATTATGCGCCAATCCTTGGATTCAGCCAGATTAAGCAGCTGTTTATCTGGATTGACCACAATGCTTTCCCCGGTCATTTCAAGTATAGGATGATCTGAATAACTATCTCCAAAAGATCTGCTTGAAGCCCAATCAATAACGATATCGGAAAAATAATCTTCTATGTATTTTAATTTGGAGGTGCCATCTACGAATGAAATCTCCCGATTATAATCAATGTATCCATCTTGGTAATGGAGTTCGGCACCTATAACAGTATCAAAACCAAACTCTTCTGCTACTAATTCCAATAGATTGATATATGCTCCTGAAAGCAGTACCAGGTGAAATCCTTCTGATTTGGCATAATTAATCTCATCAATAATCATAGGGTTAAAATATCTGCGTATTCCCGAATATGCCTGTTTAAAAAAGTCTTGGATTTCCTTTTTTGTCATACCCTTAAAAATTGTCTGAAATGTTTTCATGGCTTTATACTTCATTAGTTCCCGGGAGATTAAATTTGTTTTATAAAAAACTACTAATGGAATTAGTGAAAGATAGATCTTGAAATATCTCAGTTTAGATCTCCCCTGCTTAATCCATTCATTTCCTAAACAAGGTAAAGTATCTTTTAAAAAAAGAGTACCATCAAAATCAAATATAGCCAGTTTCATTCTTTTCCCCCATAAAAAGTATTTGATTATTAATATACCATAAATCTTTTTGATTTATTTCCATAAAATACTATAGGGATTTTGCATAACCAGCCTATTCATATAATTATCGGCATTTTAGTATTTGTCATCCTGATGCAAAATCGAAAGATCTAAAGATCATTCTGATGTTTATGTTTTTAATTAATTAAAACATGTACAAAGTAAAAAAGCTGCCTAAAAGACAGCTTTTATGACTAGTGTCAAAGATTAAGTTATGAAAGCACCTGGACATTAGATGCTTGTTGTCCTTTGTCACCGTTAATGACATCAAACTTGACCTTTTGCCCTTCACTTAGCGATCTAAAGCCTGAAGACTGGATTGCTGATTGATGTACAAATAAGTCAGTCCCATCTTCAGTCTCAATAAATCCATATCCTTTACTATTATTAAACCATTTTACTGTGCCAATCAATATAACCCCTCCAATATTATTAAGTATGTTAACATTGTGCCCAATTAGCCCGGTGAATTTGCACTTACATTTTTCCAGTGAAGGAAATAAAGTGAACACCTTGGTAATCCTTTTTAAGCTTATGAAATTGAATAAAATAACATAATATTGCTAATATTATTAAGAAAAGGAGGTTGCATTATGCAGTTAAGTGCTAGAAACCAACTAAAAGGCCGTGTCACAGCTATTGAATCTGACAGCATAATGTCAGAAGTGGTAATCAATATAGGTGGGATAGACATCTGTTCAACTATAACAACTAATTCTGTTGAAAGGCTGGGTCTTTGTATAGGCGATGAAGCAACTGCTATTATAAAAGCAAGTGAAGTTATTATTTCCAAGTAGAATATTTAAAAAACATCCTCTAGAGGATGTTTTTTTGGTTGCTTTAGTTTTATAAGCTTTAAAATAAACCACTAAATAAGAAAAATGGTAAGGTCAGCAATGTTTATGAAATCTGGTTATATATTGAATAGGATATGATAAAATTAAAATAACTCTATCCCATAAATAAGGAAAGGTGTTAAAAAGACTACGAAAGGAGATAGTAATATGACTAAAAACGGCATGGAAAAGTATCGAGTTACACCCCCGGGATATTTTACAATCCGCTGGGGAGAGCCAGAATACACAGATTGGATGGACGAGAGTATCTCCTGGAAGAAAACCTGTTACCTGGGCGATTGGTCTTTTCTTTGGGAGAGATGGTTTAGAGGCCCGGAGGTTTTAAAACTATTTTCAGATATATCCACATCAAGTTTTCAGAATTTTGATATTGGACAGGCCAAGCACTGTATTCACACTAACGAGGCTGGAAAAGTAATCCACGAGGGCATTTTTGCCAGGCTAGGTGAGGAAGAATTTCTGTTGTTTGGTCGTGGGTGCTTTTGGGCCAACTATAATTTGGAACGCGGCAATTACAGAGTAACTACTGAGCCGGAAGACTACTTCAACCTGCAGGTCTCGGGGCCTTATGCGGTTGCCTTGATCGAGAAACTATGTGGTGAAAGTCTTAGAGATGTCAAATACATGCACATGCGCAAGATTGAGATACGCGGCAGATGGATGTGGGCATTGCGCCAGGGAATGGCAGGCGAGCCAGGTTTCGAACTGGTAGGGCCTCACGAGTGGAAGGAAGAGATAATTAAGGCGATATTAGAAGAGGGCCAGGAATTTGGAATTCGCAGATTAGGGGGGAGGACGGTTTTTATTAATCATCTAGAAGCCTGTTTTCCCACCATTATAACTGATTATATTCCCGCCATGTTTAGTGAAGATATGACAGATTACCTGGCAGCATTTAAAGCTTCTATGCCCGCATCAATGACAACCCTTAATATCTATGGCAGTTATGAAGGCAAGGATATCCGCGATTATTATCGCAGTCCAATCGAACTTGGCTGGAGTAAAGTGGTTAAATTTGATCACGATTTTCTAGGCCGGGAAGCCCTGGAAAAAGAGATGGCTAATCCCCAGCGTATTATCCGCACCCTGGTTTGGAACCCCGAAGATGTAATTGATGTCTATGCTTCCATGTTTAAAAAAGGTGACCATTATGATTATATTGAATTTCCCAGGTTCCAAAGGGGGGGCATGTATGTTGATAAAGTCATGAAGGACGGGAAACTGGTAGGAACTACATCCTCCTACGGTTACAGCTACTATTTCCGGGAAATGCTTTGCCTGGCGGTTATAGATGTTGACCAGGCGGAAATTGGCAATGAAGTAACGATAATCTGGGGGGCCCCAGGTCATCCTCAAAAAGAAATTCGCGCTACCGTTAGTCCTGCTCCTTACAAACCAGATAGATCGAAGGGTGATCTGACACAGGTGCCTTAATCTGTGCTGACTCCCTTCATAGTTTTAAAGTGATCGGTACTGTACCCCGGTTTCTATTTAGATACCGGGGTTTCACCATTTGACTATTCCTAAGATAAAGTCGAGCCGGAGACTGAAGTTTGCGTGAATCTGTGCGAAATCTGTGTTTATCTGTGGTTAATCACCTCTTTGTTTTCATAAATGATTGTGTCCTCTGGGCATGGGAGGTTAGTAAGAAAGTTGAGGGGGGCTTATGCTTAAATATAATATCCAGCAAAATATAGATATATTCAAATGCCCGGTATGTGAGAGTAAAATGTCTATCTATAATCTTAGGAGTTTAATCTGTGTAAATAATCATTGCTTTGATTTGTCTAAGAACGGGTATGTAAACCTATTATTATTTCCTGCCAAAAAACAATATGATAAAGCAATGCTGAAAGCAAGGAATAAAATATGCAACAATGGTTTTTTTACACCGGTTGTTAAACAGGTATGTGATAACATACAGGAGATAAACAACTCTGGTGTCGGTAAAAGAAGAATACTGGATGCTGGATGTGGTGAAGGCTCTAATCTAAACCACATTATAAACCAGTTGAACTGCAAGACCGGGATACACTATCAAGGTGTCGGAATTGATATTTCTAAAGCGGGAATACAAATTGCTTCCAAAAATTATCCTGATAATATCTGGTGTGTTGGAGATTTAGCAAAAAGTCCTTTTAACAATAGGAAGTTTGATATAATTCTCAATATTCTATCACCAGCGAATTATTTTGAATTCAACAGAATTCTTGTCGATGCTGGAATACTTATAAAAGTTATTCCTGGAAGGAATTATCTTAAGGAATTAAGAGATGCATTTTACAACAAAACCGCTAGACAAATATATTCCAATAAAAAGATAGTAGAACACTTTAAAGAAAACTTTAGTTTAATTGCTCAGCAACAATTATCATACACGGTAGAATTAGAACAGGAAAATCTGGGAAACTTCATAAAAATGACTCCCTTATCCTGGAGAGCCCCGGGTGAAAAAATACAAAAGCTTCTTAATATAGGATTACCTAAAATAACCGTAGATTTGATTATAATGTGTGGAAGAAAGGTTGATCCCCGGTGCCGATAATATAACAATTCTTCCATACCGGCAAAATACAACATATAGCTTTAAACCCGGTTGATTGTAAATAAAGTGAGACCTTGTTATAATGTTAACACTGTTTTAAATGAACTGGTTTTTGATATTTGAATTTTATCCGCTGAATGAGAAAGGATTACGTAGTAATGAAAGAAAAATTTCTTAGGAATATTGCAATTATTGCTCATGTTGATCATGGCAAAACAACCCTGGTTGATAAATTATTAAAACAATGTGGTTTTTTTCATAATAATAAGATTTTACCTGAACGTATTATGGACAGCAATGATTTAGAACGAGAACGGGGAATAACTATATTATCCAAAAACACAAGCATTGTTTATGCAGATACCAGGATAAATATTGTAGATACACCTGGCCATGCTGATTTTGGCGGGGAGGTGGAACGCATAGTTAAGATGGTAGATGGCGTTCTTTTGCTGGTAGATGCCTTTGAAGGCCCTATGCCCCAGACCCGCTTTGTATTAAATAAAGCCCTGGCAGCAGGTTTGAAACCTATTGTGGTGATAAATAAAGTTGACCGACCCGGGGTAAGAATTGAAGAGGGTTTAGATAAAGTACTGGATTTATTTATCGATCTTCAGGCAGATGAAGAACAGCTAGATTTTCCGGTTGTATATACTTCAGCCAAAGAAGGTTATGCCAAAACCGACCTTGATGATGTTTGTAGAGACATGGTGCCCTTATTAAATATGATAATTGAAAAAATACCGGCTCCAGAGGGCGACCCGGAAGGGCCTTTGCAGTTAGTTATTTCGTCTGTAGATTATGATAATTATGTCGGTAGAATAGGTGTGGGCAAAATAAGCCGGGGCATTATTTCTAAAGGGCAGGAAATAATTCTTTGTAATCCAAATGGCAAAAAAACGCGGGTTAAGATAAATACCCTCTATACTTATGAAGGCCTTAAAAAAGAAGAAGCACAGAGTGCTGCTGCCGGGGAGATAATAGCTGTATCAGGAATTGAAGATATAAATATTGGAGATACCATTTGTTCTCTGGACCTGGTGGAACCGGTTCCATTTGTAAACATTGACGAGCCAACTATTTCTATGAACTTTATTGTTAATGATAGTCCGATGGCAGGCAGAGAAGGAGCATATGTAACCAGCCGGCATCTAAAAAGCCGCCTTGAACGTGAACTGCTTTCCAATGTCTCTTTGCGAGTTGAAGAACTGTCTCCTGAATGTTTTAAGATTTCAGGCAGGGGAGAACTCCATCTTTCAATATTAATTGAAACCATGCGCCGGGAGGGTTATGAATTTGCTGTAACCCGTCCAGAGGTAATCCTAAAAATGATTGATGGAGCCATTAACGAACCCATAGAAAGATTATTTATTGAGGTCCCAAATGAGTTTGTGGGTACGGTTATCGAAGGGATTGGAAAACGTAAAGGTGAATTAATAAGCATGGACAATGGTGTTGGGGACACCGTAAAACTGGAATTCTTGATACCTGCACGGGGATTGATAGGGTACAGGTCTGAATTCTTAACTGAAACCAGGGGTAATGGGATAATGAATTATACTTTTGAGTGTTATCAACCCTTTAAAGGGGAAATCAATACCCGTACCCGGGGTTCGCTGGTAGCCTTTGAAGATGGTTTTAGCGTGACTTACGGTTTATACAATGCCCA
>Ga0334901_1004094_pt1 | contig 10222 bp, 11 predicted proteins | sample GraSluR3_MG_3_FD_207216 | JGI IMG/M metagenome (GOLD analysis project Ga0334901, IMG submission 207216) | Sludge microbial communities from methane-producing bioreactor in Wageningen University, Netherlands - Granular Sludge_15_08-R3 | ecosystem: Engineered > Bioreactor > Anaerobic >...
CAATTTATCGAACATCGCCTTTTTATTTTCTTTTTCTATCTTTTTTTTGCAAATTTCAAATTATATTCATGCAATAATAGATAAAAGAAAATTAAAAAACAACAAAATGAGTATCATTTTTTATATTAGAATACAAAAAAGATATAAAACGAAACAGAATATTAATCGAATTTTAATCATTTTTGAACAATGACAGGCTAAAATAGGAAAAATTAATTGAGGTACACATTAGCATAACAATTTAAAAACATATATTTGTAACAAAAAAATAACTATTTCGCTACAAAACGATAACAAACGATAGATTATGTTGAGCATTGCAGAAAGGCATAAGTATATTTTGGATGCCTTAAATAAAAATGGTTTTATAAAAGTATCGGATATTGCCAAAGAACTGGATGTTACACCGGTAACAGTCAGAAAAGATCTGAAAAATCTTGAACGTAAAAAACTGTTGTACCGAACGCATGGAAGTGCAAGCCCTGTAAATCCGTACACTTCCGATATCGATTTGCAGGAAAAGGAAAAGATGCGAACCACGGAAAAAAAACGAATAGCCTCGGCTGCGTGTCAATTGATTGAAAACAACGATACCATCATTCTGGCAGCCGGCTCCACCGTTCACACTTTTGCCCAGGAACTGAAACCCGGAAATGCTTTAACAGTTGTGAGCTCCTCGCTTAAAACCTCTTTGGTGCTCAACAGTATAAACAATATCGAGGTGATACAACTGGGAGGTTTCGTTCGCAAAAATTCATTTTCGGTGGTTGGCGATTTTGCCGAACAATTATTCAGCAATATCTCCTGTTCCAAATTATTTTTGGGTGTAGATGGAATAGATATTGAATATGGAGTCACCAATTCGAACATTGAGGAAGCCATGTTAAATAAAAGAATGATGGAAGCTGCCCACCGAACGATTATTTTAACCGATTCATCGAAGTTTGGGAGAAGAGGGTTTGGGAGAATTTGCAACCTTGAAAAGATTGACGTGATAATCACTGATTCAGGTCTCCCCGAGAAAACGGCAAGTGCCGTCGAAGAACTCGGGGTAGATCTGATTATCGTATAGGGAAACTTTTATTCTTTTTGTTTTAGTTTCCCACCAGCAGTTTTCTGATTCGGTTGGGAATATCCGTATTGTCCATTATTCCGGTAAATTGTTCAGCACCGGGGCCATAGGCAAAAACAGGAACCATAACTCCCGTGTGGCTTCCGGTTGGAAATTCGCCTTTTACCATACCGGTTTCGTTGTTGCCATCCACGATAGCCATTCCGCCCGTTTCGTGGTCGGCGGTAACAATTACCAGGGTTTGTTTGTTGCCGGCCGCAAATTCCAGCGCTTTTCCAACAGCACGGTCGAAGTCCAGCATGTCTTCCACAATATAAATGGTGCTTCCGGCATGTCCGCCCCAGTCAATCTGCGAACCTTCCACCATTAAAAAGAACCCCTTTTTATTGTTACTCAGAATGTTGATAGCTGTATTGGTGGCAACCGGCAGCATATCGCCGCGTTCGTCCATTCGTCCGTTGTGCTCGGCAGCGGTCAGTCCTGCAAGTTTGCCATCTTTAATGTTTTTTATGGTGTTGATGTCCTCTTCCACGCGGTAGCCTTTTTGTTCGAGTTCTTCAACCAGGTTACGCCCGTCTTTTCTTTCGGTAAAGTGTTTGTAGCCGCCACCAATAAACACATCGATGTCGGTTTTCAGGAAATCGGCGGCAATTTCTTCATACATGTTCCGGCTTTCCTGGTGGGCAATAAATGAAGCCGGCGTGGCGTGGGTAATTGCAGAAGTGGATACCAGACCGGTGGCCAGCCCCTTGTCTTCAGCGTCCTGAAGAATGGTTTTTATGGGATTTTTGTTCACATCTAACCCAATGGCGCCGTTATATGTTTTCTGTCCGGTCGAAAGGGCAGTCCCTCCGGCAGCCGAGTCGGTAACATATTTATCGGCTGATGAGGTATTGGCAAAACCAACATGTTTAAAGTTTTCCAAATACAGTTTTCCTTTGTTTGCGGTATAACCCGCCTGAACCTGCGAAACTCCCATTCCGTCGCCGATGAGCAAAATAACGTTTTTCGGGGTTTTGCCTTTAAATTTTTGCGGGAAGATTTTTACTTCGTGGGTTTGGCCGCCAGTGTAAATTTTTTCATTCGCTTCTGCCTGGGCATCGAGATAATCGTTTTGCGCCATTGTTGTAAATCCGGTAAGTAGCGCAATAAGTAAAATTAATCCTGTTCGTGTCATTTTTTTAAAATTTGTATTGAGTTCGCAAAAATAAACATAAAATCAGGCCATATGTTTTGAAATAAATAAAAAAGTGTAAAAAGTTTGTTAAAGCAAGAATCATTTGAATTTTTCAATTTCGGCTTTATCGAAATCGCCGTTTAGAGTAAAAACGGTTCCTTCTCGCGTGGTTTGCATTTTTACCACGTTCATTACCACAAAATTGCTAAGTACTTCTTCAGCTTTTTTCCGGGAGATATGGGCCAGGCGAATAAATTTTGAGTAAGTAATTTCTTTGTTATTTTGAAGATATTCGATCAGAAATTTTTCATCGTTAGAATAAGAAAAGTGGATGCCTTTCGAACTGTTTTGTTTTTTCCATACCACCAGTTGAATGTTGTGGGCTAATACATTTTCGTCGTTTATACGAATGTAGGCCAGCCATTTGCCGCTTTCGTCCTTTGCAAAATGTGGTTTTTTATCGCTGGGCTGCACCGAAATCTCCAAAACGGTTTTTCCGTCGGAGTTCCATTGTTTGGTAGTAAAACCGATGGGCGGGTTGCTGTAGATTTTTGCTGCTGATTCCACCATGTAATATTCTTCATCGGTACTGATGCCCACCACTTTACCATTGTCTTTTACCCCGATTAGTAACCGTCCGCCATCGGTATTGGCAAAGGCCACCAGCGATTTGGCAATCTTTTTCGAGTCGTTGATGCAGAACTTAAAATCCTGCTGCTGGTGCTCGCCCTCTTCAATTAATTTGTACAGTCCTGTGTTCAAAACTCCGTTTATTTTAACCATTCAAAGGTAATGTAATGATCGGGAGACATACCCAGTTTTTGGTAAACTTTGTGCGCTGCCGCGTTTGTTTTATCGGCGTACAAACGGATGCCCTTCAATCCGGCATTTTCCAGCACAAGGTTTTTCACGTGTTCGTATAACCTGCTGTAAACGCCTTTTCGCCTGAGTTCGGGGACAACATACACCGACTGAATCCATAAAACAGTTCCGTTGCGCCAGTCGCTCCACTCAAAGGTGGTGAGCAGCGAACCTATAACTTTTCCGTTTTTTTCAGCCACGTAATAGTTACCTTTGGAAGAATCTTCCAAAACGGCAGCAACTCCTTTTTCCACCGTTTTGTGTTCTAAATCAATTCCTTCCGTTTCTTTGGCCATGGCCAGTTGAAATTCCAGAATGGAATTAAGGTCTTTTGATTTTGCTTTTCTGACTAACATTTTTCAATTTTATCTGGCGAAAATAATAATTCCGGCTTAAAAGTTTAATTCAAAAATAAAATAGTAACATATTGCCGGTTGAGATGAAAAAGACCAAAAGCATGAAAATTGTAGTTGCATCTGAAAATCCGGTAAAATTAAAAGCGGTTGAAAAAGGATTTAAGGCGTTTTTTAGTGAAGTGGAGATTGAAAGTGTGCTTGCAGGATCGGGTGTGTCCGACCAGCCGTTAACCGACAGGGAAACATTGATTGGAGCGCGCAACAGGGCAACGGAAGCCCGGAAAAAAATACACGACGCTGATTTTTGGGTAGGAATTGAAGGTGGAGTTCAGGCCGAAGAAAACGGACTGACTGCCTTTGCCTGGATTGTAATCTATGGTGCCGGAAGAAAAGGAGAAGCCCGTACGGCCACTTTTTTACTGCCAAAAAAAGTTGGTCATCTGGTTGCCGGCGGACTTGAGTTGGGCGCAGCCAACGATTTGGTTTTTAGCGCATCCAACTCCAAACAAAAAAACGGAGCAGTAGGGTTACTGACCCACAACCAGATTGACCGCACCGAACTTTACCGGCAGGCGGTTATTCTGGCACTCATTCCGTTTGTAAATTCAGGGTTGTACTGAAACCGGATTATTTCTTCAAACGTTCAATAATTTCTTCAATTTTAATTTTTTCCTCGTGAAGAAGCACCAATTGTAGTTTCTCCTTTTCGAGCAGACTGCTGACCATTGGCCCGACTTCGCCGGTGATAATGGTTGAAACACCTTCGTTTTGCAGAAATTTTACCAGCTGAACCCCGCTGTGTTCCGCATTTTTGTAAGGGTTTTCAAGAATACTAAAATGTCCTGTGTCTGAATTGTATAAGACCACATTTTCGCACTTTCCGAAACGCAAATCGAGAAACGATTTTTCGGATTTGCCGGTTGAAGAGATGGCAACTATTTTACTCATATCACTGAAAGTTGTTTTTAATAATAACAAATTAAAACACAAAAGTTTTATTTATTCATTTTCGAACGGTATTCCCGAAATTCTTTTATCATTTTTCCCATTGGCAATTCAGTAAACATGTGTTTTATATTTATGCAAATTAACGAAATTGGTTAAATAAATATCAACCTTTTCTTTTTTTATTTAATTTCGAAAATTATGATTTACGGCAAACTATTTTTGCCTGAAAGTTGTTGTGGGAATTGAAATTTTGATTAAAAGTAATTGAAAAATAAAATGGAACACATCATAAAAAAAGTTCTTGTGCCTGTCGATTTTAATGAACCTTCGGTTCAGGCTGTAAACTATGCCGGAAGCCTGGCCGAAAAAGTTAATGCTGAGGTTTTTTTATTGCATGTAATATACACACCCGGCTTGCTGGCACAGTTTTTTTCAGACAGTGATAATTTGGTAAAAATTACCGAACAATCTAAAGAAAAGCTGGTACAACTGGCCGGAATATTGAAGGATAAATACCCTGGGATTATTGTGAACACCGGTGTAGAGAGCGGAAAACCTTACGAAAAAATATTGAATAAGTCAGAAGAATGGGGCGCCGGAATGGTAATTCTGGGAGAAAACCACCAGTGCGGAAATCCGGAGGATGAATTGGGAACAACGGTATATCACGTCACTTTAAAGTCAAAGGTGCCGGTGATGACCATTAAAGGCAATATTTCGGGAATGATGGAAAATATTGTTGTACCATTGGATTTAACGAAAAAAACAAACGAACAGCTGTCGGCAGCACTCTATTATGGATTGGAGTATAATGCTGTAATTCACCTGATTTCGGTGTTGGCAGGCGGTATTAAAAAGAAGAAAAGCCGCATTTACAAAAAATTAAAAGAAGCAAAAGAGACGCTTGAACTCAACGGAGTTCATTGTAAAATGAAACTTTATAAACGTTCTGAAATACAGCCGTTTAAAAGAGTTTTGGAGTATGCTGACGCCGTTGATGCAGGAATGATTCTGTTGATGACTCACCAGGAAGGATATACCTACGACAATTATATAGGCGCTTTTGCACACCACATTATGAACCTGTCCAAAGTTTCCGTTTTAAGTATCACTTCTGTTTCGAACAATCACGATTTTGCGCCTTTTTTTAAAGCTTTGGTGGATCCGATCGGTGTTTTAATAAATAAATAGCAAATGCATTTGATTTTGATTGTCTTTTTGATTGTATCACTGGGAATTTTTCTGATACCGGAGCGGTTGAAAAACTGGAAGCCTTTTCTGTTAAGCATTGTTCAGGGCGCTGCTTTTTTCTATTTTGTCGTTCGGATTCCGGAAATTACAACCGCTGAAGCAAAATACCTTTTTTTTGAATGGATTCCGCCGTTGGGCCTGAACTTTGAGTTTTTGCTCGATGGATTGAGCATGGTATTTGCCCTGCTGGTTACCGGTATTGGTGCACTCATTTTTTTGTATGCCAAAGCTTATATGAAAAGTTACACCGGTACCGATAAGTTTTACCTGTACCTGATGCTTTTCAGTGCCGCTATGCTCGGTTTAGTATTATCGGCCAACCTCATTCAATTGTTTGTTTTCTGGGAATTAACCAGTTTTTTATCCTACTTTTTAATCAGTTTTTTTCACGAAAAAGAATCGGCCCGGAAAGCTGCTTTCCAGTCGTTATATATTACAGGTTTTGGCGGACTTGCCATGTTGGCGGGCATTATTCTTTTGGGCAGTGTTGTTGACAGTTATTCACTTCACGACTGGATAAACGGAGCCGAAAGCATCAGGCAAAGTAAATTTTATCTTCCCGGATTATTGTTGATTCTGACTGGTGTTTTTACCAAATCTGCCCAGTTTCCCTTTCATTTCTGGCTGCCCGGGGCAATGCAGGCGCCTGCTCCGGTCAGTTCATACCTCCACTCTGCCACCATGGTTAAGGCCGGTATATTTCTGCTTGCCCGACTAAGTCCCGTATTAGGCGGAACAAACGAGTGGATTTATATTGTTTCACTGATTGGGGTACTCACCATGCTCACCGGTTCTTATTTTGCCATTACGCAAACCGATTTAAAAGGAATTCTGGCCTACACTACCATCAACGCACTGGGGGTGTTGGTTTTACTTTTGGGAATTAATACCGGTGAATCGATAAAAGCAGCTATGCTTTTTTTATTCATTCATGCATTTTACAAGGCAACTCTTTTTATGGTTGCAGGCCTTATTGAAAAGAAAACAGGTACCCGCGAACTTTCAGAACTTGGCGGACTTGTGAAATATATGCCATTTACATTTATTATCGCCTTACTTGCTCTGCTCTCGATGGCCGGGTTGCCGCCGTTGCTGGGTTTTTTGGGAAAGGAATTAATTTATGAAGCAAAAGTACAGTCTCCGGGTATTGCATCGTTAGTGCTCATTTTGGGTGTAACTTCAAATGTGTTTATGGTGGCTGTGTCGTTGTTTTTTGCCCGTAAAGTGTTTCTTGGGAAACCAAAAACCTACAAAAAAAAGCCTGACGAAAAAGGTGCTGCATTTTTAATAGGACCCGGAATACTGGTGTTGCTTAGCCTGGTTTTGGGATTATTCCCGGGTAATCTCGGAACAGCTGTTATAAAACCGGCACTTGGTGTAGTTTCAAACGAAATGATTGATGTGAAACTGAAATTGTGGCACGGGTTTAATCAGGTTTTCTTTTTGAGTTTGCTCACCGTTATCCTTGGACTGCTGCTTTACCGGGCCATGGTAAAAAAGAAAAAGCTGACCGAAACCTGGCGTAAGGTAAACAGCGTGATTTTTTCGGTCGAGTTGGATGAAGTATTTGCCTGGGTAATGGATAAGTTTGTGAAAATTGCGCAGTTAAAAACAAAAACCGTTCAGCACGGATATCATCGCTTATATATCTTAACCATAATTGTATTTACTTCCCTTTTGCTGTGGTTTCAGGTATTTGTTATCCGGTCGTGGGAATTTGGGATTCCCTTTTCACTGAAGCCTTTTTATATTTCAGGGCTGGCAGTGGTTATTCTCGGAGCTGCCATAACAAGTGCCGTGTCGAGATCTCGGATTGTAACAATCATTTCCATGGGAGTGGCAGGCTATGGTATTTCCCTCATTTTTATGTATTACAGCGCCATCGATTTGGCGATAACTCAAATAATTGTTGAAACACTTACCGTGGTTATGTTTATGGCCATTTTACAGCGACTACCGCGTTTTGCAGTTTTATCTTCCCGACGAACCAGGCTTCGCGATTTTATTATCGCCCTAAGTTTTGGAGCAGTTATGACTATTTTGGCGATAAAAGCGGTGAATGTAAATCTTAACCCAACCATTTCCGATTTTTTTATTGAAAACAGTTACAGCAGGGCTTTTGGCGAAAATGTGGTGAATGTAATTTTGGTAGATTTCAGGGCACTGGATACGCTTGGAGAAGTTACAGTGCTTACAATTGCAGCCACCGGTGTTTTTCTTCTTCTGAAAACTAAAAACAAAAAGTTATGAATTCGGTGATTTTACAACTTGCAGCAAAATACCTGAGATGGTTGCTTATTGTGTTTTCCGTTTTGGCACTTATCAGAGGGCACAACAACCCGGGAGGTGGTTTTATTGGTGGATTGATGGCCGGTTTGGCTGTTGTTTACAGGGGGTTTGCTTATGATGCTTTTCTAATTAAAGAGCGTATGCAGAATTGGCCCGAGTGGATGATTGCCGGAGGATTATTTGGTATTTTGCTGAGTTTCCTGCCCTCCCTGTTATCAGGAAAAACCCTGATGGCGGGAGTATGGTTAAAAATACCACTCCCGCTTATTGGTGAATTAAAACTTGGTTCTCCCTTCCTTTTTGATATAGGAGTATTTTTTACAGTAATTGGTGTAACGCTAATGTTTGTTTTTTCTTTAACACAAAAAAGATAATGGAATTACTTTTAGCCATAGTAGTAGGAATTTTATACACTGCCGGAGTTTATCTGATGCTGCGCCGAAGTATATTAAAATTTATTATCGGGTTGATTTTTATGAGCAATGCCACCAACCTGCTGGTGTTTCTGTCGGCCGGATTGGTTTCGGGGAGTCCGGTTTTTGTTGACGGCCAAAAAGTGAATGCCGGAACAATGGCCGATCCGCTTCCGCAGGCATTGGTGCTTACTGCAATTGTAATCGGCCTGGGAATTGTAGTTTTTACGCTGGCACTTAAATATAAATTTTTTGAATTAACCGGCACTGACGATCTTGATCAGTTGAAAAAAACCGACGATTGATGATAACACTTGTTGCGCTTCCCATATTGATTCCGTTTATGCTCATTATCGGCATGCTTATTTGCCGGTCGGATAAACTTGCCCGCTGGCTGGGACCGGTTGCATCGGGGTTGCTGTTACTGCTCTCGGTAATTTTGTTTGTACTGGTACAAAAACACGGAGTACTGGCCCTGCAAATGGGAGGGTGGGAGGCTCCGTTCGGAATTACACTCGTGGTGGATTACCTGAGTGCACTTATGCTTATTGTTGCAGCTGTGATTCTTTTTGCTGTTGCTGTTTATGCGCTTCATTTTTTACCCGAATCCATCAAAATTAACCGCTTTTTTATCTTTTTTTTCGGGCTTGCTATGGGAATGAACGGCTCATTTATTACCGGCGACGTATTTAATCTTTTTGTGTGGTTCGAGGTGATGCTGATGTAGTCTTTTGTGCTGATAACCCTGGGGCGTTCCAAAGAACAGCTCGAGGGCGGAATTAAGTATCTTGCCCTCAATCTGGTCGGGTCGCTTCTTTTTCTGGCAGGGGTAGGGCTACTCTACGGAAAAACGGGCACGCTGAATATGGCACATTTGGCGCATATACTGAAAAATGACGACCAGGCAATTTTGATGAATACTTCTGCTGTATTGTTTTTTATAGCTTTCGGAATTAAAGCAGCCGTATTTCCACTCTATTTTTGGTTACCTGCATCGTATCACACTCCCAATATTACCGTTTCATCGTTGTTTGCGGGGTTGCTTACCAAGGTCGGTGTTTACACGTTCATTCGTTTTTTTACCCTGTTTTTTGTACACGATCCGCAGTTCTGGCACCAGATGTTACTTGTAATTGCAGGGTTGACGATGGTTGCCGGAGGGTTGGCTGCAGCGGCGCATTACGAAACCCGTCGTATTCTTTCCTATCATATTATCAGCCAGATAGGTTATATGATAATGGGATTGGGTATCTTTACGCCACTTGCCATTGCCGGCGCGGTGTTTTTTACCCTGCACAACATGATTGCCAAAACCAATACATTCTTGGTTTCGGGGATGATAAACAAAGCAAGGGGTACTTTTGAGCTCAAAGAAATAGGAGGATTGTTCAAAGAGAGTCCGCTCACTGCCATTCTTTTTATAGTTCCCGCTTTTGCCCTGGCCGGCGTTCCGCCCATTTCGGGGTTTTTTGCTAAATTTATACTTATAAAAGCCGGCATTGAAAATGGTAATTACATCATTACTGCTGTTGCCATCCTTACCGGAATGCTCACGCTCTATTCCATGATAAAAATATGGAATGAAGCTTTTTTAAAAAAACAACCCGACAATGGTAATCCGGGCAAAAAATACACATTTGGGTTTGCCGGGTACTTTCCGTCGGTATTGCTGGGAATTATCAGTATTTTAATGGGAGTTTTCGCCATGTATGTTTTTGGTTATACCATGGAAGCTGCCCATCAACTTATTAATCCTGATTTGTATATTGAAACGGTTTTGAAAGGGGGAAATCCATGAAAATAATAAAGAAAATTTATTTTACGCTCGAATTTATAGCGTATTACCTGTATAACC
>Ga0334901_1004095_pt1 | contig 10219 bp, 9 predicted proteins | sample GraSluR3_MG_3_FD_207216 | JGI IMG/M metagenome (GOLD analysis project Ga0334901, IMG submission 207216) | Sludge microbial communities from methane-producing bioreactor in Wageningen University, Netherlands - Granular Sludge_15_08-R3 | ecosystem: Engineered > Bioreactor > Anaerobic > Unclassified...
CTCTCCACCGCCGAGGCAAATCCCGCCGCGCTGGCCGGAGCCGACCTCCTCGTGGCAGGGTCTCCCGTCTTCGGCTTCAGCGTGCCTTCCGACCAAGCAATAGATGGCATCCGTGCCAATCCCGGTAACGGACCGGCGCCCGATGTCTCTCAGCCCTCCATGCGTTCGTGGCTCACTACGGTTCCCCAGGGGAAGGGCCGGGCCGCCGCCTTCGAGACGCGAATCTGGTGGTCGCCGGGCGGAGCTACGAGCGGCATCCTCCGCGCCCTCGAGAAGGCCGGGTACGAGCCCGTGGCGAAAGGGCAACGCTTCATCGTGAAGGGCAAACACGGCCCCCTGCGCGACGGAGAGGTCGACCGCGCCCGCAGGTGGGGAGAGGAACTGGCCGCCAAAGCCTCCTGAACGCAGCGCCACAAGCAAGAATGCAATAGAATTGTCCTAGACAGAAGACAGCGCGTGCACTCCGGGGGCAACCTCTGTCGACACCGGCGCGTGAACAAGAGTCTGGGGGAAGGCACCATGAGCGACAACGGCCGGGATCCCGAGCAACAGGTGGAACCCTCCTTCGGCTACCACATGACGGCCGAGGAGTTCCGCATGTTCGGCAGGATGGCAATCGACTGGATCGCCGACTACTGGAGTGAAGTGGAGTCCTTGCCGGTTCTGTCCCAGGTGAAACCGGGAGAGATACGGGCGCAGCTGCCCCCTCACCCACCCGAGGAAGGTGAACCGTTCGAGCTCATGCTCGCCGACGTCGATCGCATCATCATGCCCGGTATCACCCATTGGCAATCGCCCAACTTCTACGCCTTCTTCCCGGCCAACACCTCCGGACCGGCCATTCTGGGCGAGCTGCTCTCCGCCGGACTGGGCATCCAGGGCATGCTGTGGGCCACCAGCCCGGCCTGCACCGAACTGGAGACCCACGTGCTCGACTGGATGGCCCACATCGTCGACCTGCCGCCCAAGTTTCTGTCTTCGGGTCGAGGAGGCGGGGTGATTCAGGATTCGGCCTCGAGCGCCACCCTCTGCGCCCTGCTCGCCGCCCGCGAGCACGCCACGGGTGGCGCCGGCAACCTCAAGGGTTGCGACGGCCGCCTCACCGCCTACACGTCCAGCCAAGGCCACTCCTCCATCGAGAAGGCCGTCATGATCTCCGGCCTGGGCAGGGAGAACCTGCGCTTCGTCGAGGTGGACGACACCCTCGCCATGCGCCCCGACCGCCTGGAGCGCATGATTGAAGCCGATATGGCAGCGGGTCTGCTCCCGGCCTTCGTGTGCGCCACCATAGGCACCACCTCCTCCAACGCCATGGATCCGGTGGGCGAGATAGGCCGGGTCTGTCAGCGCCACGGCGTATGGCTCCACGTCGACGGAGCCATGTCCGGCACAGCCGCCGTGTGCCCCGAATTCCGGTACCACTTCGCCGGCCTCGAGCTGGCAGACAGCTACGCCTTCAATCCCCACAAGTGGATGTTCACCAACTTCGACTGCAACTGCTTCTGGGTGTGGGACCGGGCCATGCTCATTCAGGCTCTCAGCATCCTGCCGGAATACCTGCGGAACCAGGCCACCGAATCGGGTGCGGTCATCGACTACCGCGACTGGCAGGTGCCTTTGGGCCGACGGTTCAGGGCGCTCAAGCTGTGGTTCGTCATCCGGCATTACGGAGTGGAGGGGCTGCGCTACCATGTGCGCCGGCACGTGGAGCTGGCGCAGCGCTTCGCGGGCTGGGTGGAGGAACACCCCGACTTCGACCTGGCCGCACCGACACCGCTCAATCTGGTGTGCTTCAGGCACCGCGGGGGCGACGCGGCAAACCAAGCCCTCATGGACGCGTTGAACTCGAGGGGAGACCTCTACCTCACGCACACCCGCATCGACGACCAACTCACCCTGCGACTGGTGGTGGGGCAGACCCACACAGAAGAGCACCATGTGGAACGGGCTTGGGCGCTCATTCAGGAAGAGGCGGGCCGGCTGAGCGCCTAGCTGTAATGCCCGTACACCCAGTCGACCAGAGGTAGTGGCCCACGAAGTACTCCCTGCCCTCCCGCATGGCGAAAGTCTGCCGGCAGGCGAGCAAGAACAACCGCCACTCCGCAAGAGCGGTGTCGGCGGAGCCTTTGCCGTACACCCCGGCCAACACTCCTGCCGCCTCCCGGCGATGTGCGTCGAGATTGTCGAGCCAAGCCTGGAGGGTGCGGGCGTAGTGCCTTCCATTCACCATCCACACCTTTTCGAGCTGAAGGTCGTGGTTCATGGAGGGGAGCAGGGCGAATGAGGGCATCGTGCCCCCGGTGAAGAAACGGCGGGCCATCCACGCCCCTTGATCGCCGGCCTTGAACTCGTAGGCGTAACGCCGGTGGCAGAACACATGCACGAAGAGGCTTCCGCCAGGGTTGAGCCAGGCGGCGATGCGGGAGAAGAGTTCCGAGTAGTTCTTCATATGCTCGAACATCTCCACCGACACGATACGGTCGAAGCTCTCCTCGGGCTGAAAGTGCCGGGCATCGGCGAGAATCACCCGGAGGTTCTTGAGACCACGCTCGTGCGCGCACGCACGTACGTACTGCGCTTGCCCGCGGGAGTTCGTCACCGCCGTGAAATCGCTTGCCGGGAAACGTTCCGCCCCCCAGAGACTGAGCGAACCCCAGCCGCACCCCAACTCGAGTATTCGCCGCCCCGGCCCCAGCCCGGCCCTCTGCGCCGTGAGTTCCAGCATGGCTTCCTCGGCTCCGCCCAGGTCGGCCACTGTCTCCGGCCACAGACACGCGCTGTACTTGAGGCGTGGTCCCAACATGAGGCGGAAGAGCTCATGCGGGAGCTCGTAGTGCTGCTCGTTCGCCGCGTCGGTCGCCACCGCGATGGGGGCGGCTGCCAAGGTGGTTTGAAGTCTTGAGTCGTGGGCTGCGAGCTCCTCCCATGTGAGGCAATCGAAGCGGGACAGTACGCGCCGGATGCGGGCGTCTATCGCCGCGGAGAGCAGGGCGTCGGGAACGAGGCCTCTCGCCACCGCCCACGCGGCTCCTCTCGGCAAGGCATTCTGCGTGCCGGCATTCCGGCGTCGAACGATCGCACCCACCCATGACCTCCTCTGTTCTTCACGGGAGCGCGGCGGCCTCTGCTTCGCACAACCCCTCACCGGGTACCATGCGATGAGACCTTGCCGCCGACCGTTCTCGAGGTGCAGCAGTGACCCGAATCGCCATAGTCACCGATTCTGCGGCCAACATACCCGCAGACATCCGCCGCGACACCGGCGTCACCGTGGTGCCGGTGAAGCTGCACCTCGACGGGCAACTCTATCGGGACGAAATCGACATGAGCGCCGGCCGCTTCTACAGCCTACTCAGAGCCTCGCCCGACATGGACATCAAGACGGCCAGTCCCTCGGTGGGTGACTTCGCCGGTGTCTACGGGGAGCTCGCATCCCGGGCCGACGCCATCGTCTCCATTCACGTCGCCGGCGCACTGAGCGGCACCTTCGCCGCCGCCACACAAGCGGCGGCGCTGGCCTCCAGTTCCCTGGAGGGGATGCCCATTCGCGTGATCGACAGCCGCTCGGCGAGTATGGCCTGCGGATTTGCCGTCCTCGCGGCAGCGAAGGCGGCGGCAGCCGGGAGTACTCTTGATGAGGTGGTGCAACGGGCAGAAGAGGTGGCATCAAGAGCTCTGGTTGTAGCCGCCCTCGACACAGTGCGCTACGTGCAGAGGACCGGCCGGGTGCCGGCCATCGCCGGGCTTGCCGGTTCGGTGCTCCACATCCGTCCCTATCTGTGCATCAATCGCGGACGGGCTGTGCTGCTCGGCGTCAGGCGCACCATGCGCCGCGCACTCGAGCGCATTCTCGATCTCACCGAGACGCGGGCTGGCGGCCGCGCTCTCCATGCTGCGGTACTCCACGCCGACGCGCCCGACAGCGCCGCCTTCCTGCACAGTGAGTTGGCCCGCCGCTGCCACTGCCGCGAGCTTCTCACAACTGAGTTCACCCCGGTCATGGGCGCAGCGGCAGGCCCCGGCCTCGCCGGCGTCGCCTACTACCCGGAGGACCCGGCCTAGACGCACCCCGCACCCTCGCTGTGGCCACTCGCCGGAGACCTGTGGCACTCGCGGGCGGCGCCGGTGGGACGGAGGGCGGCGCTCAGCGCCGCCAGAAAGCCGCTGTGAAGGGCAGGAGAATGGCAAAGAGTTCCAAGCGGCCGATCACCATGAGCGCCGTCAGCACGATCTTAGCGAAGGGGTCGAAGAACGCGTAGTTCATGCTCGCGCCTACCGCCCCAAGCCCCGGTCCGATGTTGTTCAGGGTAGCCGCCACCGATGTCGCCGCCGTCACCAGATCGACGTTGCTCGCCGCCACCAGGAGTGTGCCCACCGCGTAGATGCCCACGTAGAGCACGAAATACCCCAGCACGTTGAGCCGCACCGATTCCGGGACCACACGGCCGCCGAGCTTGAGGGGCAACACCGCCTGGGGATGCATCTGCCGGGTCAACTCGTGCCGCGCACTTTCGAACAGCACCATGATGCGGGCCACTTTGAACCCCCCGCCGGTGGATCCCGCCGAGCCCCCCACGAACATCAAGAGCACCAAGAGCACCTTGGCAAACGTGTTCCATAGATCGAAGTCGGCGGTGACGTACCCCGTGGTGGTCTGGATCGACACCACCTGGAAGAGCGCTTCCCGGAAAGCGTGCCCTGCAGTGAAGTGGCTCTTGCTCGCCATGAGGCTCACGGCCACCGCCGCCACACTCACCCCCATGATGCCTGCGTAGACTCGGAACTCGGGGTTCTTGAAGAGCCGCACCGGCTCGCCCCGAATCACGGCGAAGTACAGCGCGAAGCTACCTCCGGCCACGAACATGAACACAACGATGATGAGTTCGAAGGCCAGGTTGTTGTACGCTGCGATGCTCGCGCCCAGAGGAGAGAAACCACCTGTGGCCATGGTCGAGAAGGTGTGACAGAAGGCCTCGAAGGCATTCATGCCGAAAGCCATCAGCAGAACGACCTCGAGCAGCGAGAACCCCACGTAGATGAGCCACAGGTTGCGAGCGGTGTCGCGGATCTTGGGAGTGAGCCTCTCCGGCACCGGGCCGGTGGCCTCGGCGGAGAAGAGTCTCATCGCACCCGCCCCCAAAGGACGCAGAACCGCAATGAACAGAACAACGATTCCCACCCCCCCGTACCACTGGGTCAGGCTGCGCCAGAACATAAGACCGTGGGGTTGGTCGAAGTCGTTGAGAACACTGGCTCCGGTGGTGCTGAACCCGGACATGCTCTCAAAGAGTGCGTCCACCGGCCCAAAGAGGCCATAGGCGAGATAGGGCACGGCCCCGAACACCATGGCCGCAATCCACCCCAGTCCGACCGAAAGAAAGCCCTCCCGATACCCAATATAGGTGCGGGCCTTCAGACGGGTGGCCAAGAAGAGAGGCCCTCCCACAGCCAGCGCCACCGCCGCAGAGAAGAGCAGCGCCCACACGTCGGGGTCGCCATAGAGGGCCGACACACCGGCGGACACCAAGATTCCGGCACCCACCGCCACGATGACGAGCCCCAGCAGATGTCCCACGAAACGAAGGTTCATGATCCTTCAGTGCAGCATGGTGTGATCAGCGCGCCTCGAGCAGCTTTTCGACCGCCGTGACAGAATCCGTGGCGGCGAACACAATGGCGATGTCTCCCGGCTCCGGCACTGTGTCGCCACCGGCCACGTGCACGGTGCCGCCGCGAACAAGCACTCCCAGTATGGCCCCGCGGGGGAAGCGCACCTCACGCAGTGGAACTCCCGCGATGGGGCTTCCTTCCGCTACTATGAACTCGAGTACCTCGCCCGCCGATTTGTCGAGAAGGGCGGCGCTCACCACCTCTCCCGCCCGGACGAAGCGCAGTACCGCCGAAGCCGTAAGACGGCGGGGACTGATAGCCACGTCAACCCCCATGGCCTCCAGGATGTCGGAGAACTCCGCCCGCTCGACTATGGAGATGGTGCGTTCGGCGCCCAACCGCTTGGCTTGCAGCGAGGCAAGGATATTGAGGCGGTCGTCGCCGGTGGCGGCGATGAAGAGATCGACGTCCTGAATGCCCTCGGAGAGGAGGATGCTCTCGCCCAAACCCTCATCGTGAAGGACGAGTGCCCGACTCAAGACCGAAGCCGCTTCCACCGACCGCTCGTAGTTCTTCTCGAAGATGGTGAGCCGCATGCCCCGCGCTTCCAACGCCCGGGCCACCCGCAGGCCCATCTCACCGCACCCGAGCAGTATGGCGCTCTTGGGAGTCTTCATCTTCAAGGAGAGCAGGCCCGCGGCTTCACGGACGGCCGCCGGCTGACCGGCGAGAAACACCCGGTCGCCCGCGGACAGCACCGTGTCGCCACGGGGAATGGTGATGGTGTCGCCTCTCAACACCCCGGTGACCAACACCTCGCGGGGCAGGCCCATCTCGACTATCGCCTTACCGGCGCCGGAGCTCTCCTCATCGACCTGGATCTCGAGCATCCTCACCTGGCCGCCGGCAAAACTCTCCACTTCCAGCGCCCCCGGGAAATCCGCCAACTTGCCGATCTCCTCCGCCACCGCAGCCTCCGGCTGGATAACGTAGTCGATGCCCGTGAGCTCCGAGGACACCGCCTCCGCCGATTCCAGGTAGTCGGCGTTCCGTACCCGCGCGATGGTGAGTGGCACCCCCACCCGCTTGGCCACCATACAGGCGATCATGTTGACCTCGTCGGAATCGGTGACAGCGATCAGGATGTTCGCGTGCGTGACGTCCGCCTGCAGGAGCACACGCTTGCTGGCCCCGTTGCCCATGACGGAGAGGGCGTCGATCTCCTGGGCCGCCTTGCTCAGACGGTCGAGGTCGCGCTCGATGAGCGCGACGTTGTGCCCCTCTTGACTCAGGATGGCGGCGATGTGGAGGCCTACTTCGCCCACACCCACGATGACGACGTACATGGCTCGGTAGCATAGCAGGAGCCATGCACAACATGGCACAAGACTGCGGGACAATCCGTGCGGCCGGTACTACTATGAGAGACGGCAGCCGGAGCGAGAAGCGCCGGTTGACGTTCAGGGACATGGCGCACTATGGAGGAGGCCCGGCGGGGCATGAAGCGCAACCTACCACGTAGTGAGGGCCTGAGGGAGAACCTCCAGGTCCTCCTGTCCCGGCGCACACCCCAGGGCCTCCTCATACTGTCGTTCGCCGGGCTCATCCTGCTGGGGAGCGTGCTTCTATCGTTGCCCATCGCCCACGCGAGCGGCGCCGTCGGTTACGTGGACGCGCTGTTCACCGCCACCTCAGCCGTGTGCGTCACCGGCCTGATAGTGGTCGACACCGCCACCGACTACACGCTATTCGGCCAAATCGTCATCTTGGTGCTGATTCAAGCCGGCGGTCTCGGGGTCATGACCTTCGCCGCCCTCGTCTTCCGCCTCATGGGCCGACGACTCTCGCTCTCCTCGCGGGCGGCCCTGCACGACGCCTTCTTCCAGGAGGACCGGGCGGGTGAGTTCAGGCGCCTGTTCGCCCGCATCCTCCGCATAACTCTCTTGATCGAGACGGCCGGCGCTCTTGCCCTCTTCCTCGCCCTCGTGCGCCGCACCTCCGCCGGTGACGCAGCTTACTCGGCCGTCTTCCACTCCATCTCCGCCTTTTGTAATGCCGGCTTCTCCATATACACCGACAACCTCTACGAGCTACGGGAGAGCGTGGTCATCGTGTCCGCCGTCATGGTGCTCATCATCCTCGGAGGACTGGGGCACACGGTACTCCAAGAGCTCTCCAGCCGTCTCGGGGCGTGGACGAAGCGCGGGGGGCCTAGGAGGGGAAGTGTAGCGAGGAGTGTGGACCTCGGCGGAAGAACGCCGGACGGCGGGACGGCCGCCGATCCCCCGGCACCCGGTGACTCACGCCGGCTCCGCCCACTGAGTCTGCACACCCAGGTGGTACTCCGCGCGACCCTCGTGTTGATCGTCGGCGGAACCATCCTCCTCTTCCTGTTCGGGATGACGGGAGAACAGACCTCTTGGAGTTCGAGGCTCTGGACGGCCCTCTTCCAGTCGGTGACCGCAAGGACGGCCGGCTTCAACACCGTGAGCATTGGGATGCTTCCCTACGCTTCGTTGCTGCTGCTCTGCATCTTGATGTTCATCGGCGGTTCCCCCGGCTCCTGCGCCGGCGGCCTGAAGACCACCACCGCCGCCATCTGGGTGGCCCGTCTCCGCGCGAGGCTGGCCGGCGACGACGAGCCCCGTCTGCTCGGCCGACGCGTGCCCAACGAGGTGTTGCGCAGAACCACCATCCTGGTGGCCCTCGCCGTGATCTGGAACACCGTGGGTGTGTTGCTGCTTCTTGCCACAGAACTCGGCACCACCGGACCGTTCGCCTTCGGACTCCAAGATGTACTGTTCGAGCAGCTCTCCGCGTTCGGAACGGTGGGATTGTCCACCGGCCTCACCCCGGTACTGTCGACCGCAGGGCGGGTGTGGATCATCGCTACCATGTTCGTCGGCAGACTGGGACCGCTCACGCTTGCTACTTGGATGGTGAGCCGGGATACCATACGTGTGCGCTACCCTGAGGGAAAGGTCATGATCGGATGAGCCGCAAGAAGCAGATATGCGTGATAGGACTGGGGCACTTCGGCAACGAACTCGCCCTCTCCCTGGCTGAGGATTCCGAAGTCTTGGCCCTCGACATCTCCGACCAGAAGGTGAATGATGCCGCCGGACAGGTGCAGCGGGCACTGTGTCTCGACGCCCGGGACTTCACAGCACTCTCCTCGGTGGTCTCTCCGGACTTCGACGAGGCCATCGTCAGCATGGGAGAGAACCTGGAGGCCAGCATCCTCTGTACCCTACACTTGAGCCGCATCGGCGTACCCGTCATCCGCGCCAAGGCGGTGAGTGAAGACCACGCCTCCATCCTCAGGATGGTGGGCGCCTCGTACACCATCTTCCCCGAGCGGGAAACCGCCCGCCGGGTGGCGGCCGAGATCCTGAACCCCAACATGCTCGACTTCGTTCCCCTGGAGGGTGAGTACCTCGTGCGCGACGTGACCTTCCCTCCTGCTCTGCACGGCATCAGCCTGGGGCAACTCAACCTGCGCGCACTGCTCGACGTATTCGTGCTCGCGGTGAGAAGGCAGACGGAGCCGCGCTTCACCTTCTTGCCCGGCCCGGGCTATGTGAACGTTCCCGGCGATGTGATGGTCATGATCGGCCGCGGGGCCGACCTGGAGAAGATCGAGAAGATGACCGAGCCACCCCCTCCTCCCATGCCGCCTCCCTGTAACGAGACCCCGGCCCCGTGAGCGCCGCAAGCAAGGCGGCGGCCCCGTGACGGCCGGCCGAGCCGAAGACGAGCAGTTCATGCGCCTCGCCCTGGAGGAGGCGCGGGCGGCAACCACCCACGGCGACGTCCCCGTGGGCGCGGTCCTCGTGGGCCGGGGCGGCCGCCTCCTCGGCTCCCGCGGCAACGAGCGGGAACTGCGTCACGACGCCACCGCTCACGCGGAGATGCTCGTGCTGCGCGACGCGGCGGCGTTACTCGGCGGCTGGCGCGTGCTCGAGGCCACCCTCTATGTGACCCTGGAACCCTGCCCCATGTGCGCAGGCGCTCTCGTGCAGGCCCGTGTCTCGCGGTTGGTGTACGGGGCGCCCGACCCCAAGGCGGGCGCCGCCGGCTCAGTGATGGACCTGGTGCGGTATCCGCTGCTCAACCACCAGCTGGAGGTGCAGGGCGGCATACTCGCCGAGGAGTGTGCGGACGTCCTGCGGGAGTTCTTCGCCGCCCGGCGGTAACCCCGGTGGTCCCGCTACGCGGGTCGCTGCGGTGGGGAACCACGCCGATCCACCACGCCCGACCAAGACACGGGGTCGCGCCGTTGTCCTGTAGCACCGGCCCTCCTACTCCATCCGTTCGCCCCCGTACAGGTTGTTGATCAACCGCTCGGCCAAGGCCACGCTGGTCTCCTCGAAGTCCAGCTCGGCGTAGACCTCGGGGCTGAACTGGATACGCAAGCACACATCCCCCCTCAACACGAGGATGGCCACCATGTCGTCAGCTCCCGCGGCCATCCCCCCAAGAAGAGCCTTGTCCCAGAACGGATTGGACACTTCCACCGCGTCGTTCACATACCCGGACACCCGCTCGAAGTTCGCCTCTCCGTCGTTCGTGTAGACGAGAAAGTTGATCTTGGAGAGCGCCAAACTGC
>Ga0334901_1004099_pt1 | contig 10201 bp, 9 predicted proteins | sample GraSluR3_MG_3_FD_207216 | JGI IMG/M metagenome (GOLD analysis project Ga0334901, IMG submission 207216) | Sludge microbial communities from methane-producing bioreactor in Wageningen University, Netherlands - Granular Sludge_15_08-R3 | ecosystem: Engineered > Bioreactor > Anaerobic > Unclassified...
ACCTTACACTGGTGGTGAAACAGAATATACTCTGGAAGGAGTGCACGTGGAAAGGTTTCACTATTTCTACCCTCGAAGATTTGAAAAACTCTCGGGAAGAGCTGGGATGATAGATAATGTTAAAGAGGGGTTTTTAGTAAAGATTCAAGTTTTTACTTTCCTATTTTTCAATGTTTGGCACTCATTACGAAAACTTAAAAATATGGATATTATACATGTTCAGTGGCCCATACCCAATGGATTGGGGGCCATATTCCTGGAAAAAATTCACGGAATTCCTTATATTGATACCATACATGGCGAAGAAGTACATCTTTCCAAACGTTACCATATGCTATTTGCCCTTCGCTGGTTGGTAAATAATTCATCAAAAACCATAACCAACAGTACTGCCACTAGGAAATTCTGCCTGGATGGGGGTTTGGATGGTAAGAAGATTGAAGTTATACCTTTTGGGGTGGATACGGACTTTTTTCGGCCACTGGATGTTCATAAAGATGAAGAAATCTTTCAGATATTATCAGTTGGTTATTTAATTGAGAGAAAAGGATTCGAATACCTAATTCGGGCAATGCCCCATGTTTTAAAGGAACATGAAAATGCCCGGTTGAATATAGTTGGATCCGGGCCACTGGAGTCTAAATTAAACGAATTAATCAATGAACTGGATCTTGATGATGAAGTGGAGATTTTGAAAAATGTTTCGGATGATGAATTATTAATGATTTACAACTCAGCTGACCTTTTTGTCTTACCTTCTATCGTGGATTCTCAGGGAAACACTGAAGGATTAGGAGTAGTTTTGCTTGAGGCAATGTCTTGCGGACTACCTGTAATGGGGTCTGATGTTGGAGGGATTTCAGATATTATTGTCAATGGTGAAACTGGTTTACTGTTCAATGAAAAGGACAGCGAAAAGATTGCTGAAAAAATAAAGTTTGTCATTGAAAATAAACCGCAAATGGAGAAAATTGCAGAAAATGGAACTAAGGAAGTAAAAACAAATTTTAGCTGGGAAAGAATTGCGGGATTATATTTAGATCTCTATAAATCATTAATATCTTAAATTGTTCATGATGTAGAGTGAGGTTAATGACCTAAATCATTATTTTTTTTTTTAAAACCGTATTTTAATATACTAAGATTGCTTTTTACTATAAATCAGGATGATTGTTTTTTCTATTTAGGCTTATTTAAATGATTATTTATTCCATTAAGTATTCAAGTTATAATTAATATGATATTTATCTTAAGAGTAATAAGAGGAAAAAAATCTCATTGGGTTTTAAATCATTTTTTATTTATTTAATATGAAGATAGCTTGATCACCTTCCTGATTTTTGTTTAATATTTCAGCTTTTCTTTTTAAATTTTTAACATGCTTTGAGGGAAACATTATTTTTTTAAGACTAACTGAGTGTGAATTATCCGCATTCAATGGTATGCCTTGTTTATATTGTTCACTGCCTAAAAATTGAAATTCTGTAGAATTAAATATTGTATTTTCAATAGAAAAATTAACTATTTCACAAAGAAACTGAAAACTTTTCAATGTATGGATAAAAAAATGCCTTGGAGCATCAATTTGAACCCAATCTGTTCCATAAAGATTCCAAATATAATCTGTTTTAACAGGCATACTAATTATACAACGGCCATTTGGAGATAATAATTCGTATGCTTTATTAAGGGTTTCTTTTTGTTCTTTAATATGTTCAAAGGAGTGATTGAAAATAATAATATCAAAATTTTCGTCATCAGAAAGTTGATCAATAGTTTTTTTGAGGATATTCAAATTTTTTCCATTTACTTCTTTTTTAATATGTGGATCAATACCTGTGAGGTTTTTGAAATTTAGTTCAGCTAAATTATGGAGAAAAGTGCCATGACCACAGCCCACATCTAATATCTTGGAGTCACAATCTATTTTTAAACAACCTAAAATCGGAAATAAATCTTCAGGATAAAATTTATTTATTATCTTACCCACGAAACTGTTTTTAAATAAACAATATCCATTTCTTCTATTTGAAAGGTTTTTTAATATAAAATTGAGCTTATTCCGCTTAAATGAATAATAATTGTCTTCAGGATAATATTTTCCCATTTCCTCAGGAATATCTGTAATCTGGAGGCATCCACAATTTGAGCATTCCAAATAATCGAAGGACTCATTTAACCCATACATCATTTCTTTGATGGTAAAAGTTCGATTATATTTTTCGTTACCACAAATTTGACATTTAATCTGAATTCCTCCTAAATATGGATTTAATCATTGAAATTTCATTTTTATCAAAAATTTTCATGATTGATAATATCACAATATACACAATGATACCAATTGAAATTAGTAAAAATACATTCAAGAATTTTAAATAATCAATAACTAATCCCATCATCAAACTAGCTATCAATATTTTTATTAGGCTTATTTTTGTATTTTTTGAAATTATAATATCCTTACTTTTCTTGACTGCGAAGAATAATAATCCAAATACTAAGATATCAGTTAGAACGGTTATTATTGCGGCTCCAACATAACTGAAGTGGGGTATAAATATTATATTCAAAATCGTATTGAATATAGCGCCTAAAATAAAAATTTTGGTAACAGATAACTGTTTGTTGCTCGATTCTAACAATCTTTCAAAGGGACTTCTCGCAAAAATCAATAATGTGGACCAGATTAATATTTGCATAGGTATCAATGCCTCTAAATATTGGGCGCCGTAAATTAGAAGGATTAGTTTGTTACCAATTATCACTACTCCAATTGCTATTGGGAAACCGATAAGAATCATGATTTTGAACAATTTATCAAAAGTAAAATTGAGGGATTCCTTTGAAGATATAAAATATCGGGACATTAAAGGAAATAAAGCATTATTGAAAATTATTGGTATAAATAAAAGTACTAAAATAAAGCGATATGCTGCATTGTAGAACCCCACAGCTTCCTGTCCTTGGAATAGGGATAAAATAATGCTATCAATATAAAGATATAAATTAATAGAAATTCCGGTTATAGCAAAAGGCCAAGCTTCTTTTATCAAACGTTTCCATACAATCCATTCAAATTTTATTTTAGGTAAATTAAACCGCCATGAATAAGTTAATACAGCATAAATCAAAATTATAGCACCAGTAAATGCATAAATTTGGGAGTATTGGCAGATGTTTAAACCATAATGGATGGCTGCAAAAACGCCAATAAGAAGCAGAATACTATTTATGATATTACCTAAAGATGGATATTCCATCTTTTCATTCGCTTGGAAAACGGCATAGAAGAGTTGTGAAAAAGCAAAAAAAATCGTATAAAGGGCGATAAAAGCTACTATTTCAATTGTCTGCAGATTATAACCTAAGATATGTGCCATAATAATGATTAAAAAAAATGTGATCGTTCCTAAAATTATTTTTATTAGACTAATATTGGCAATATAATCTTTAGCAAGGGACTTTTTTCGAGCTACCTCACGTACGGTGAATGTGTTAAGTCCTAAATCCATTAAAACACTGAAAATTTGAGTAAATGCTAGTGCAAATGATAGTGTACCATAACCAGCAACACCAAAAAATCGTGCAGTGTATGCTAATGTAAAAAAACTGAATATGTAGGTTAATATCTGTGAAACGAATAATATGCTGATATTTTTCGAAATTCTTTGTATCGTGTTCATTAGAGCACCATTACACACCCATCAAAACTAATCTAGTGAATGTTCAAATTTTTTGTTATTAAATATACTATTTATAATAGAAGATTTGGATTAAATTAACTTTGTAGATTTTCATTATTTTTAAATCATTTTTGATAACTTTCATCAAGGCTTTTTTTGGGGCTTGTGATAATCCCAGTTTCTAATTATATCTCTTAGTTTCATCCCTTGCACTGGGGTTTTCCCGATGTTTATATTTTGCTATTGTTTTCCTGATAATCTAATAGACTTTATAAACTGAATACAGGTTGCAACTGGAGTTCTAGCTCAAGATGTGACAAAATAAGCCATTCCGCAAAAAAGATATTAATCATCACACTTCGGAAAGTTGGCCTGTGGTCACGTTTCTGCAATTATGTATGGGCAATGATAGCCTGGAATTTCTCACAATCAATCACTTGATGTATTTGCATATTTCATGATTTAATACCTTCAATTAATCCGTCATAATATGTAAGAAATAGTCTTTTATTCCTGTAATAAATACTGAGGATAATGGGTAATATTAACGCTCCAAAAAATTGATAAATAACAAAGAAGAAATAATCGTCTTTTTTACTCCATTTTTTCATGAAAATCCATCTATTTCGGGTTATATAATACAAACCGATTGGGTTAGTTATACCACCACCAGAACGGGATACTTTATGCCAAATCAGGGCATTAGGGACATATAAACTTTTATAGCTTACTTGGGTTGCACGTAAAGTCCAGTCTGTTTCCTCAAAGTATAAAAAGTATTTTTCATCCATTAAACCTATCTTCTGGATGACTTCTGTTTTTATCAGAAATGCAGAACCACTGACGTAATCAACTTCCCTTTGCTTATTATACTGGCCATGGTCTGGTTCATTGCATCCTATCTGGATCCCTCTAGAGAGTTTCCAAGATATCTTGCATCCTGCACTCCATATGGTTTCTGGTTCATCATAGAAGTAGATCTTAGGGCCCAGGATGCCAACATCCTCTCGGGACTCCCCATTTTTCACTAATTCCCCTAAAAAATTTTCATCAACCACGGTATCATTGTTCAGGAGTAAGATATAATCCGGATCAAAGAATTCGAAGGCGAATCTGATCCCTACGTTGTTTCCACCTGGGAAACCCCTGTTTTCACTATTTTTGATGAGGTAAATCTGTTTTTTATTCAAATTTTCAGTTTTCAGAGGATTTTTATCTCTTTTTAAGGTTTTGTTGTATTCATAGAGTTTAATTGGTTTATTATGGGGATTGTACTTATAAAAACTGGATTCAACTGGCAAGGTGCCTGAACAATAGTCTCTGATTTTCTTAATAGAATCATCTTCTGAAGCATTATCCACTAAAACTACATCAAAATTAGGGTAATTAATTTGAAGTAATGATTCCAAGCATTCAATGGTGTCTTTCCAACCATTCCAGTTTAAAATTACAATCGATACTTTTGGGTGGTTCATAGAAAACACCAAGAATGATTGATTTATGAAAGATTTAAAAAGAGATCATATCTATTTATTTCATTTTTTTACTCAGCTTTTTGTTCTCTTTTTGAATAATATAAATTTCACGTTTCAAAAGACTGATCTGGGTGGCCACAAATCCGAAAATAAGGATCTGTATCCCGGAAATTATCAGTAAAACCATGACAAACATTAAGGGTCTGGTTGGATCCAGAGCACCTATCAAATACTCATAAAATAGATATATTGCAATTATAATGCCTATAAGACATAATATGAGGCCAATTAATCCGAAAAGAATCATTGGTCTTTCGTAAAAAGTGAATAATAGATGTGAAATGGTGGTAGATTTGAACTGAACTTTGGATTCTCCTAGTTTTCTACCTTTCAGTTTCACAGGAATCTCTTTAACTTTGAATCCTATTGCAATAGCTTTTGAAAGTATTTCGGGGTTAATTTCTGTTCCGTTTGATTCAATTTCTATTGAATCAATAACTTCTTTACGATAAGCGCGTAGTATTCCCGTAACAGTACTTATGTTTTTATTAAGTGCGTATCCAACTATTTTATTGGCCATTTTGCTTACAAAAAGACGGATGAATGGAATGTCTTCAGTTTCCCCACCTTCCATGTACTGGGATCCGATTACAATATCCATATGATTTCCATAAAGTTCTTTGATAAGTTCTTTTATATATCTAGGTTCATAACTTAAATCTGCATCCAGAGTGATGATTACATCACCTTCGGCCTTTTCAAAACCAGTGCGCAGTGCTCTTCCCATACCCATATTAACAGGATGTTTTAAAACAATTAGTTCAGGATTTTCAGAAGCAAATTCTTCCAGTAAAGTCAGAGTATGATCACTACTACCATCATCCACTGCCAGAATCTGGTAACTATCATAGTTCTTTAAAACCTTTTGAACTTGCTCGAGTGTTATGAGCACATTTTCTTCCTCATTGTACATGGGTATGATCAGAGAAACTTCCATAATTAGAATTAGCACCTTGAATAATATAAATTTTTAGAAAAAAGAGGATAAAAAGGAAATAAAAGGGGAAGGTCAAAAGAAAAAAAACTTAAATTTTGTTTAAAGTCTTAAAGTGTTTAGGTAGTGGTTTCATTCTTGCTGGTGCACCGATTGCCAAATAGTATGAGGGTATATCGCGAGTCACTATGGCTCCAGCAGCGACCATGGCCCCTTCACCCACTTCAATACCTGATAAAAAAGTAGAATTAGCTCCAATAGACGCTCCTTTATTTATTATTGGGCCTTTAAGTTTATAATCTGCTCTTACTGGATATCTATCGTTCGTGAAGCATGCACACGGCCCTATAAATACATGATCTTCAATAAAGCTATTTTTAGGAATGTAAACATTTGATTGAATGCTGATATTGCTGCCAATTTCACTATGACCCTCGATAACACTATTGGTACCAATAAGTACTTTGTCACCTATTTTGGTCTTTTCTCGGACTAGTACTCCATGGCCGGTTTGAAAGTCGTTGCCGATCTCTACATCATTGTAGATCACAGTGTTGGAACGAAGGCGTGCATTTTTACCAATGAGTGGAGGTTTAGATCGGAATTTGTAACTAACTCCAAGAGTAACATTCTCATGTACTTTAGGCCTGTTTAGATCTTCTTCAGAATCTACTCCAAAAAATCGACTTCTGAAATTGGTCTTCTCATTGGAGCCCCATGGATTTTTAAATAACGACATATAACCTCAGATCTTATTATATTATTCTACTTATCTGATCTTAGTGTGACATATTATTTCTTTATGATACCTAATCTATTTTACCTTTTTTCAACCCACATAGTCTTAGAATATATGTAATTAATTTTGCGGCCAATGACAGTTATTTATGAAAATAGATAGTTTTTAATTATTTTATTAATTAATCTAATTGATTAACAGCAATATTCATAAATATAAGGTTTTATCAATTAATCTATAATATTACATGGAGCTAAAATGAATAAACAATTATTGATTAGTATAGGTATTGTTTTATTGATATTCTCTGTTGGATTATTCTTAAGATTGGATGCCGATAGTTTAAAAGAATATCCCAATGTTGAAAAACCTTACTATCAGAATGATAATGGTCTTCCTTACATGACCGAGTTGGACTCCTACTACAACTACCGTTTAACCAAAAATCTTTTGGAAAATGGATATATGGGTGATGCAATCATCAACGGTGTCCAGTGGGATCTTCATTCCTATTACCCTGGTGTGCCCCTTGATTATCCGCCACTTATAGCATATTTCACAGCATTTATCTATAAGTTTGTGAACTTATTTGCCGATGTACCCCTTCTTGTTGTCTGTTATTGGTTGTCTGCATTTATAGCTCCTTTAGCAGGAATTGTAGCCTATTTATTTGTGGGCAGATTCACAAACCAGTATGGGGCAGCTGCTGCGGGTGTGTTAACAGTTACTATTCCCTTCTATTTTGCTCGTACAGTTCCAGGATGGTTTGATACTGATATGTTCAATTTGATCTTTCCCTTTTTAGTGGTCTGGTTTTTATTTGAAGCTTATGATAATATCTACAAATCGAATCAAAACGGTGTGCTATTTTCATTTCTCACAGGATTTTCGATATTCCTGTTTTCGTTAGCATGGAATGGATGGCAGTATTTATTTTACATCATCATTATTTTTTGGGTAATTCAAATCATCTGGAGCAGTTTCAAGGGCCGAAATGTTAGAAACCATCTATACTGTTTTTTAGTATTTTTAATCACTACTTTAAGTTTGGTTTGGCTATTCACAGGGTTTGTTAATATCATAAAATTGTTATACTCCCCTTTACAACTAATTAATATATCTGGCGGACCATGGCAGGATTGGCCTAATGTTTACGTTTCTGTTTCTGAGTTGGGCAAACCTTCCTTGCAAGAACTTTTTTCAGCTCTGGGAGTCTCTATATTCGCAGGATTATTAGGCATATTATGGATAGGCAGAATACTGATAAACGATTCATTACATCAAAAACTCCTGGAGAGAATGAACTGGGTATCGTTTTCTTTCTTACTATTATGGGCCATTGTCGGTTTTGTTACTTTAACCCAGGGTATTAGATTCATTATGCTTATTATCCCGCCTCTTGTGATCAGCACAGGGGTCATGGTTGGTATTTCTGTTGAATTCTTAAATCTTCTTAAAAAAAGTGATAAAACTCGTTTTTTCAGAAAAAAATCTGGTTTTATAACGTTTTTTGCCATCATAATTTTGTTGGTGACAGTACTTCCAGGAATAATTAACCTGCAAAGAAGCAGTGTTATTGCTCCAGGTATGGATGACGATATTTGGGAAGCATCACTATGGATAAAGAATAACACATCTAATAACACGGTTGTTGTTAGTGGTTGGGGTCATGGTCATGTATTTACTGCTTTCGCGGATCGTCCTGTTGGTCAAGATGGTAGAATGGGTTATATAGAAACTTTATCTATACGTAATTATGATGATTTATATCCATTGAAAGAAAAATCTCCCAGCACATCACGGAATTACTGGATTAGCAAAGCCTTCTCCACAGATAATGAAAGCCTTTCAGCAGGGATTCTTCAAATGATCTCTACTACAGGGGATTTAGGTTTTATCAAGCTTAATATGAGTATAAAAAACACGACTAAAACTGTGGAGATAATGAATAACATTTTGGGCCTTAACCGGTCAAATGCTAAAGAATTACTTATAGATGAAAATCATTTAGAAGAGAATCAGGTTGATGAAATATTAAACTATACTCATCCTGAAAATCCCTCACCAATGGTTTTAGTTACTTCATATGATATTTCTTCAGGATATTGGAATTTTAAGTTTGGAGAATGGAACTTCCAAGAAAGACGTTCCAATAATTATACTTACTCTGTGGGAGATGTAGATAAGAAGGGTGATTTTCTTAATTCTACAAATGATGTAATTGTGAATCTTAAAACCGGAAATACGACTTGGGAAAATAAAACACCATATTGTTTGGTCTTTGTCAATAATGGAACTGTAGAAAGGCGTTATATTAGTTTTGACAGCGATTTCTGTGTATTTATAATTGATAATAGAAAAGCAGTTGTAATTGATAAAAAATTTGAAAATTCTATCTTCACAAAGTTAGTTCTTGAAAAAAGCAACTCAACAATATACAAACCTCTGTATAAAAATGGAAGCGTAACTGTTTGGAAGATTGGAAAATAGTTATTATCTGCCAAATAATAATTGTAGTTACATCCGACCAATTGTATTGTCTCTTGCAATTTCTATAGTATCAGTAATATCGCTGGCCACAGATCCCGCTATATTGCCAATGAATATGCCGGCAACAATTACTATAATTAGAATAGCACCAATTAACATTATCATTTCTGCACTAAGTTGAGCTCTTTCATCCATTTTTATCCACCTTTAATAAGTTGTGGCTTTATTGATGTATTATGAAATTATTCATTAACACATTTCATATTATCATTAACTCTAATCATTATAATATTGATGTGAATAGTATAAATCATTTATTATATCAGATCGACTATCCCTAAAAATATTTTTGGTTTAAACTATAAAATAATCCAATTAGAATATCAAGAAAGATCTTCTAAAAATAATATTTAATAAATAGCTAAAAATGGTCATCATTTTAAAAAAAGAAAAAACACCAATAAATATTATTAAATATTTATTGGTATAGACGCTACGACACACTTAAATAGTCTGTCTACTTGTAACGCTGGTTCTAACAGTCTGAACGTCTTCTTCACTGTTTAAATTGGTGTTTTGGAAGTATTGCTGGTAGATTATTAGTGCAGCTACTGCGATCACTATAACACCACCAAACAATAGAATGTATTCAGCTGCGCCTTGTCCTTTTTCGTCTTTTAACAAACTCATTTTTTTTTCCTCCAATATTTATTTTTTTAAATTTAATATTAATTGGTATATGTTTTTCTGTTGCATATAAATATTGTGGCATTGATTTATATCATGGTTGTTATAAAGTTTGCCTGTCGTCTACGCT
>Ga0334901_1004107_pt1 | contig 10193 bp, 8 predicted proteins | sample GraSluR3_MG_3_FD_207216 | JGI IMG/M metagenome (GOLD analysis project Ga0334901, IMG submission 207216) | Sludge microbial communities from methane-producing bioreactor in Wageningen University, Netherlands - Granular Sludge_15_08-R3 | ecosystem: Engineered > Bioreactor > Anaerobic > Unclassified...
ATTGCTCGTCAAGCGCTGATTGATGAAATTGAGTTCTGGAATCAGTATGCCGGACGAACGTTGTCGAATAATGGTGTTGTGATCGCCATGAACCCCAAAACCGGTGAAGTCCTTGCGCTGGTTTCTTACCCAAATTATGAAAACAACCGGATGGAACGCATAATTCCCGGCTATTACTATGAGCAGCTCTACCGTGATCCACAGCGGCCCTTGTTCAATCATGCCATTTCTGCGGAACACCCTCCGGGATCGGTATTTAAAATGGCTGCCGCTCTTGGAATTCTGAATGAAGGCGTGGTGACGCCGGAATATGAAATTTTTGATCCCGGCAGCATCACAGTCATTCAGAGGTACTATGAGAACGACCCGGGCACGCCGCGGGAGTTTGTGTGTTGGGACCGTGAAGGGCATGGCATGGTTAACTTCATGTGGGGCGTGGCATATTCCTGTAATGTGTACTGGTACAAAGTCGGCGGCGGTTTTGAGGATGAGGTGCCGGGGAATGGCCTGGGCATCTGGCGGATGGGTGAATACGCCCGCGCGCTCGGTTATGGTGAGCCGACAGGTATCGAACTTCCCGGGGAGCAGGACGGATTGATTCCCACCCCGACCTGGAAACGGATCAATCTGGGCGAAAACTGGGCGACGGGTGACACCTATACCGCGACCGTAGGGCAGGGTTATGTTCTGGCTACCCCTTTGCAGGTTCTGAACTCCATCTCGACGATTGCAAACGGTGGGAAGGTGATGGATGTTACGCTGATCGATAAGATCATCTCAAAAGAAGGGGAAGTCCTTCAGGAACTGACCCCGAGCTATAAATGGGATATCACTGTCGATCCAGTCATCAATGTTTATGAGAATAATATTCCCACCGGGGAGAAGATAACGGTTGAACCATGGGTGGTTGAACTATCAAATGAGGCCATGCGCCTTGTTGTGACAGATGGCACTGCCTCACGTTATGAAATCGAGCGGCATGCAGCTTTGTTCAGGAATGATTCGTCCCGCTCTGCGGGAAAGACCGGCACTGCCGAATACTGTGATGATATTGCCAACGAACAGGGTCTATGTCAGTTTGGCGCCTGGCCTTCGCATGCCTGGTATGTGGGTTATGCGCCGTGGGATGATGCTGAGATTGCCGTTGTTGCCTTTGTGTATAACGGTACTGAAGGTGCAACATTATCAGCGCCAGTTGTCAGGAGAGTTATCGACGCGTACTTTGAGTTGAAAGCCGCTGATGCTGAAACAGCACCTTGATGGTTCCAGGCTAAATTGATCCATGGGATGAATTCAATCCGTGATAGCATTATGTCTGATTTGAAATTAGCCTCATTTCTCAGAGCGGTTGATTAGAGATGGAAATCAAGGGTACGAAAGACGGCATTCTGGTTAATTTGGAAGATCAGGATTGGCTGGAAGCCAAAGATGAGCTGATTGAACAAATTAAGCTCAAACAGGATTTCTTCGAAGGCGCTCAGCTTGTTCTGGACGTGGGGAACAATGTCCTTAGGGCGAAAGAGCTGGGGGAATTGCGGGATTTACTCTCGGATCGAGGTGTGAGCCTTTCGGGAGTGATGAGCCTTTCGATAGTTACCCGGGAGACCGCTCAATTATTGGGGATGAGGACCCGGATCGACCCTCCAAATGAAAAGCAGGGTCGAAAAATGAAGCCGCTTGATACGGTATTGGCAGGCGAACCTGCTGTGATGATCCATCGAACGATGCGTTCGGGTTTCAAAGTGGCTTATCAGGGACATGTGGTGGTGTTGGGAGATGTCAACCCAGGCGCGGAAATTGTTGCCTCTGGATCTATTGTGGTCTGGGGACGCCTACGAGGAACGGTTCATGCAGGCGCGGATGGTGATGAGGCGGCCGTTATCTGTGCTCTGGACCTTTCTCCAATGCAATTACGCATTGCGTCAAAAATTGCGACATCACCGCAGGATTCTGAAACACCGCAGCCGGAAATTGCAAGTATCAAAGAAGATCAAATCATTGCTGAACCATGGCAGACCTAACAAGGAGGCGTATGAACGGAAAAGTAGTAACCATCACATCCGGAAAGGGCGGGGTAGGAAAGACAACGACGACAGCGAACCTGGGGATCGCTCTTGCTTCGTTAGGCCAAAAAGTTGTGTGTATTGATTCTGATATCGGCCTGAGAAATTTGGATGTTGTGTTAGGCCTGGAAAACAGGATAGTGTATGATCTTGTTGATGCCATTGAAGGACGTTGCCGTCTGCCACAAGCCATGATCCGGGATAAACGGTTTGAAACGTTGTTCCTGATCCCTGCAGCACAAACCCGCGATAAGACAGCTGTATCCCCAAGCGATATGGTGAAATTGTGCGATTCGCTTCGGGAGGAAATGGATTGGATCATTATCGATTCTCCGGCCGGCATTGAAAGAGGCTTTCGGAATGCGCTGGCACCTGCGGATGAGGTCATTGTGATCACTAATCCGGAAGTTTCCGCTGTCCGGGATGCTGATAGGATCATTGGATTAGTGGAAGCGGAAGAGAAGGGGCCAGCAAAGCTCATCATTAACAGGATCAACCTTTCAATGGTCAAGCGCGGGGATATGATATCCGCTGACGATGTGGTAGAACTACTGGCGATACCGATCATTGGCATTGTTCCCGAAGATGAGGCGGTACTGGTCAGCACTAACCATGGCCATCCAGTGGTGTTGAATGAGAAAAGCCGGGCAGGGCGTTCATTTATGAATATCGCTGCCCGATTGAATGGCGAGGATGTCCCCTGGCTTGAGCTGGATGAGAAAAATGGATTTTTCAATAGACTTGGGAAAATAATCTCCGGAGGAAGTTGATATGGCTTCATTGTTTGGAAAGCTAACCGAAAAAAAACATGCCAGCGCAAACCGCGCGAAGGAACGGCTGCATTTGGTGTTAATTCATGATCGGACGGATCTCAGCCCGGAAGCCCTGCGTTCACTCAAAGATCGGTTGATTGAGGTGATTTCAGATTATGTTCAGATTGATGCCAATCAAACTGAAATCCAGATTGAAACGGATGGCAGGGAACAAACATTGATTGCCAATATCCCTCTGAAGAGCCCCAGGGTACGTTGATCATCGGCAGGCTGTTATCTGAATGAAGCGTAATCAAAACGTCTGGCAGAATTTTGATTTCCTGCTCTTTGGCGCGGCCTTGATCCTTTCAATTCTCGGGATCGCATTGATCCGCAGTTCCATTGCAGGAAACATTACCCTTATTGATCACCCTCAGAGGCAGGCGATCTTCCTTGTGATCAGCCTGGTGGTCTTATTTATTGTTGCCGCTTTCGATTATAAATACTGGATAACCCTGATTCCGCCCATGTATCTGGTAACCTTAGGTTTCCTGCTGTTTGTTTTCACAGCGGAAGCCCGGTTTGGCTCTGTCCGTTGGCTGGAGCTTGGGACAATTCTGATCCAGCCGGCTGAGATTGCGAAAATTGTCACCATTCTGGCGTTGGCAAATTTCTTTGCGAACAATTATCAAACGGCGAACAAGCTTGGGACAATCATGAGAAGCGGGCTGCTGGTGGGGGGCCTAATTATTTGGATTTTTTTGCAGCCGAATCTCAGTACGACCATTGTCCTTCTGATTATCTGGGCGTCGATTCTATGGATAACGGGGATCAAGTTGAAATTCATTTTGATTGCTGTTGGGATTGTCCTCCTTGTTTTACTGATTGGGGCAGCCACGGGATTCTCCTTCCTTGCCGATTATCAAAGAAACCGGATTACCAATTTTCTTTTTCCCGATCCTGACGCCAGCTATGGGGAGACCTATAATGTTGAGCAGGCCCTGATCACCATTGGGACTGGCGGCTGGGTTGGACAGGGGTATAACCAATCCACTCAGATCCAATTGCGTTTTCTCAAGGTAAGGCATACTGACTTTATCTTTTCAGTCCTGGCAGCGGAATTCGGGTTTGCAGGGACGGTATTGGTTATGGCTCTCCTGGTTTTGATCGTCATCCGTTGTATCAGAATCGCGCAAAATGCACCGGATCTTTTTGGCAGCTTAATTGCCTATGGGTTTGGAATTTTGATCTTCTTTCAATCGATTGTAAATATCGGCGTCAACATCAATGTCATTCCCGTTACAGGATTAACCTTGCCCTTTGTCAGTTATGGCGGCAGCTCGCTGCTATCCTTGATGTTAGGGATCGGGATGGTCGAAAGTGTGGCGATGCGGTCTGTGAAGAAACCTGAGTGACAAGCGCAATAAGAAGAGAAGAATGACACGATGACAGAAGCCTTTGATTCCTAAAAACCTTGACCGCGTTCGACTGGACAAATATCAGGGGGTCAGGTAAAATAGTTCGTCGTGATTATTGATTGTTAATCCAGAAAGTTATTGGAGGAAAGACCTTGGCTAATTTAAAATCGCAAATCAAACGCAATCGTCAGAATGTGAAACAACGCGCGCAGAATCGTGTTTTCCGCGGCAGTGCTCGCACTGCTGTTCGTAAAGCCCAGGCAGTCATGGAACAGGGTAAAATAGAAGATGCTCGCGCGGCAACCCAGGCTGCAGTAAAGGCATTGGATAAGGCTGCTTCGAAAGGTGTTATTCATAAGAACAACGCAGCCCGTCGGAAAAGCCGTCTGATGCAGCAACTCAGTAGCATGGAATAATTTTTGGATAGATTCCATCGCAATGATGTAGAATTTGCAGCGGGAGCATAAAGGCTCCCGCTTTGCGTTTATCATAGTAAGGAGGCAGTGATGAAGAAAAGAATGGTTCTGGTCTTTCTCGCCCTGATCCTGGCATCCATGGCATGTAATCTGCCTTGGGAAGTAACCCCTGAAACAATCTCCGAAACAACGACCCCGGAATTGCATTCCATGGAACCTTCGGCGACTGTTGAAGCAACCCCAACAGACGAACCGTCAGACGTCAGCGGCACTGAAGAGCCTGCACCGCTTCCCATTGTCTACGGAGACCGAACGACCTTTCCGGCAACATTGGTTGTGCTGGATCCTGTGGACGGGACGGAAATTATGCGACTGGATGCGCCTGACTTTGGTTACGGAGGCGTAGGGGGAGTGACCGAGAGTGGAGTCTTTTACATTGATCAGAACTACCAGACAGCGTATCATGTGGCTTTCGACGGCACTGTCCAGGAGCTTTCCTATCTGAATGATGGCGGGGAATATTTCGAGGGCATCATCTTTCCCTCGCCGGATGGCACAAAGGTCGCGCATGGATTTGTGATGTATATGGATGCAGTGAGCAGCCCGATCAGCCAATTGATCATGTTTAATTTTGATGGGAGCGATGAGACGGTTCTCGTGTATGAAACGCCTCCGGAGCACGCCCTGCGGCCCGAGCCCATCAAGTGGGCTTCAGATCACCCGGCCTTGTACTATATGAATGTCATCGAAGGCATTGAGGGTTATGGCGGCCTTGATCTGTATAAGATTGATCTGGTCGCAGGCACTCGGGAGACGATTTTTGAGGCTGATCATACCCTGTGCTCAACATCGGTTTCACCTGATGAGACGATGGCCATCCGGGTGTATAAAAATGACCCTTTGACTTTGGTGATTCATGACTTTGAAACAGGGATTGAACAATCGGTCGTTTTCCCATCAGGGTACTTTCAATCCTGGCGAATTGTTTGGGCACCGGATTCAAGCGAAGTTCTGGTGAACCTGAGCCTGGGAGAATGGGAAAATGATCAATACAGTGTGATCAGAGTAAATCCCCACACCCTTGATTATGATTTTATCATCCAGGACGATCCCAATCTGCTTCACGCTGCTGCCTGGCAGTCGCTGGAAACGATCTGGCTGAACGATGGCGAAGGCACGCTCTGGATGATGGATGCTGAGTCGCTGGTGATATTTGAAGTTGCAAGGGATGCCTGGCTCGTCCCGGTCAATCGGTGATTGAAAAATACAGGTCATCTGTCTGGCTATACCATGGAGATGATATAATACGCTCTGGTTTCAGGCATCTACAACAAAAGAGACTTAATGTTTGAACAAGAAAAAACCATTATTACTGAAAAGATCACTTCCTATCTGAAAACAGAAGGTATTGAGGATCCCGTTCTTGAGTTCCGGCAGATCCCTTTCAGCGGGGAATGGGGGCTTGCGGTCCCGTTGTTCCCTGTGGCTGCGGGTGAAGCCCGATCTGGCAAGCGTGTCAATGTCCCCGAACGAGCGCAGGAACTTGCTGAGAGGATCAAGGCCAATCTTGGCGAGGCTGCTTCCGGCTTTTCACGGATTGATGCTGTGAAGGGTTATTTGAACCTTTATTTTCCAACCGGAGCCTATGCCAGGCGGGTTGTAGACACGGTCCTTGAGCAGGGGGCGGATTATGGGCGGCAGAAACCCCGTAACCAGCGAGTCATGGTGGAATACTCTCAACCCAACACGCATAAATCTTTTCATGTAGGCCACCTGAGGAACGTGATCCTGGGCGGCAGTATTTGCAGAATCTTCGAATTTGATGGTTATGAGGTTATCCGGGCGAACTATCTGGGGGATATCGGACTGCATGTTGTCAAATGGATGTGGAATTACTTGAAGAATCACAAAGGGGAAACGCCGGATGATAACAAGACCCACTGGATGAATGAAATTTATGCGGAGGCCGACCGGCTTTTTCAGGACCCTGAGAATGAAGCTGAAGTTCGAGCGCTTTATGCCCGGTGGAATGCCCGGGATCCGGAGATCATTGACCTGTGGAAGAAAACCAGGGAATGGTCATTGGAAGGTTTCCAGGAAATTTATGAACTGCTTGGTGAGCATTTTGACCGGATTTATTTTGAAAGTGAGGTCGAAGAGCCGGGCACAGAATTGATTGACCGCCTGATCGCTGACGGCCTTGCGCAGGATGAACGCCCTGAGGGGCCGGTGATTATTGACCTTGATGCCGTTTTGGGCACTGAGGACGAATACCGAGTGCTGGTCGTGCTTCGTTCAGACGGATCTTCACTGTATGCGACCAAGGATTTACCCCTGGCGATCCAGAAGTTTGAGGAATATGACCTGGATCGTTCGGTTTATGTGATTGATGTACGGCAGTCCCTGTATCTCAAGCAAATCTATAAAACCCTCGAGATTTTAGGATACCCATGGTCGGACAGGCTTTATCACCTGGCTTATGAACTGGTGAACCTGCCCGGCAATGTCACCATGGCGTCCCGGGAAGGGACGGTGGTGCTCTTTGACGATCTTGTCTCGGAGGCGACGGCCCGCACAAAGGCGATTGTGGAACAAAAGAACCCGGAGCTATCCGACTCAGCCAAAGATGAAATTGCAGAGGCCGTGGCATTAGGCGCATTGAAGTACACCATGCTCTCACGCGACAACACCAAAGTCGTCACCTTTGACTGGGACGCGGCCCTGGATTTCAACGGTCAGGCTGCGCCGTATATCCAATATGCGCATGTCAGGGCGGGAAGCATTCTTCGTAAAGCCGAAGTTGTGATCCCTGAACCCGTGGCATTCTCCAATGATCTTGCGAAGGGCGAAGTGGATTTGATTGAGTTGATGACCCGACTACCTGCGGATGTTCGGCGGGCATCTGAGGAGTACCGTCCTCTTGTGATCGCAAGCCTGGCCTTTGATGTGGCGAAGGCTTTTAATGACTTTTATAATACCTGTCAGGTTCTTAATGCTGATCCCGAAGTGCGCGCTTACCGGCTGCGACTTGTCGCCGCTGCCCGCCAGGTGATCGCAACCTGCCTGAATCTATTGGGCATCGAAGCTCCCGACATGATGTGAGATGCCCGCTTCGTTAACCAAACCAACTATTCGATAAGGAGATACTGTATCTATGTCAAAGACCCGAATCATAATCATGGGTGCTGCGGGAAGAGATTTCCATAATTTCAATACTTATTACCGCGGCAACGAGGACTTTGAAGTGGTTGCCTTCACCGCAACCCAAATTCCTAATATTGAAGGACGAAAATATCCCGCGGAACTTGCCGGAGATCTTTATCCTGCCGGCATCCCTATCTATCCGGAAGCGGATTTGACTGACCTGATCCGGAAGGAAAAGATAGACCAGGTCGTTTTTGCCTACAGTGATGTGACACACGAATATGTGATGCATAAAGCTGCGCTGGTAAATGCTGCCGGGGCGGACTTCTGTCTGATGGGAACCGCCAAAACTCAGATCAAATCCACAAAACCTGTGGTGGCTGTCTGTGCTGTCCGGACCGGTTCCGGCAAGAGCCAGACCACCCGCAGAGTGGCAGCGATCCTGCAGGAGCTGGGTTATAAAGTCGCTGCAATCCGGCATCCCATGCCCTATGGCGATCTTGTCAAACAGAAAGTTCAGCGGTTTGCCAGCTACAGTGATCTGGATAAGCACGAATGTACGATTGAGGAGCGTGAGGAATACGAACCCCATATCGATAACGGTGTGATTGTTTACGCCGGCGTGGATTATGAAGCGATCCTGCGAGAAGCAGAAAAAGAGGTCGATATTGTAATGTGGGACGGCGGGAATAACGATTTCCCGTTCTATGTCTCTGACCTGTTGATTGTGGTTGCAGATCCGCATCGTCCCGGACATGAATTGCGTTACTACCCTGGCGAGACGAATGTCCGGATGGCGGATGTCTTTGTGATCAACAAAGTGGACACTGCTAACGCCGAGGACGTCATCACCGTCCGTAACAACCTCTATTCGCTGAATCCTGGCGCGATCGTGATTGAAGGCGCTTCGCCGTTGTTTGTGGATGATCCGGATGCCATCCGGGGCAAACGGGTGCTGGTTGTCGAAGATGGCCCCACCCTGACCCATGGTGAGATGGCGTATGGCGCAGGCTTTGTCGCTGCCCGCCGGTTTGGTGCCAGTGAAATTGTTGATCCGCGGCCGTATGCTGTGGATTCGATCCGGGCGACCTATGAAAAATATCCGGATACAGGTGCTATCCTGCCTGCAATGGGGTATGGCGAGGACATGATGCGAGACCTCGAAAAGACCATCAATGCGGCTGATGTGGACCTGGTTGTAAGCGGTACACCGATTGATCTGACCCGGATCATCAACATCAATAAGCCGATCCAGCGGGTCCGTTATGAGCTTCAGGAGATCGGTGAACCAACTCTGAAGTCTATCCTGGAAAAGAAATTCACCAAATAATACGCAGTAGTTAAGTGCCGGGGCTGTTTTCTGAGCAGCCCCGGTTTTGTTTTAATGCGGTAAGATTAACGCCTGATTTGGAATATTAAAAAACGAACGAAAGTAAATTCAACCCTATGCTTTTTGATGATGTAGGAATTTTTGTAAAATCCGGACGCGGCGGGGATGGCATGGTGCATTTCCATCGTGAGAAATACAAACCACGAGGCGGCCCCGATGGGGGCGACGGCGGCCGCGGCGGGGATGTAGTCCTGCGTGTTAATCCAAAAATCAACACCCTGTTTTCATTCAGCCGACGATCACAATATATTGCTGAGGACGGCAAGCCTGGCGGGCCGAACAACATGAGTGGAAAATCCGCCAAGGATCTTATTGTAGATGTCCCACCCGGCACGCTTGTGTATGATGCGAAGTCGGGTGATTTACTGGGGGATCTGGTGGAACAGGATCAGGAACTGCGGGTTGCGAAGGGCGGCCGGGGTGGCCGCGGCAACCAGCATTTTGCGACCAGCCGCAACCAGACACCTCGGATGGCAGAGCGGGGGGAACCGGGTGAAGAAAAGAATTTACGTTTGGAACTGAAGATGATCGCGGATGTTGGCATTGTTGGTGTGCCTAATGCAGGGAAGTCCAGTCTGCTGGCTGTGGTTTCCAATGCAAAACCGAAAATCGCCAATTACCCTTTTACAACCCTTTCTCCTAATCTGGGCGTGACCAATCTGGATATCGAGACCTCTCTTGTGTTGGCTGATATTCCCGGGCTGATCGAGGGTGCCCACGAAGGCGTGGGACTTGGTGCTTCATTCCTGCGACATATCCAGCGGACGCGGGTATTGATTCACGTCCTGGATGGCCTGGCAGAGGACCCCTTATCAGATTTTTCGCAGATTAACAGCGAGATGGCTTTGTTTGATGAGAAGATCAGCGTCAAACCGCAAATTGTTGCTTATAACAAGATGGACCTCCCGGAGGCGAGAGAACGCTGGCCGGAGGTGGAGAAAGAGCTGGCCGGTTTGGGGTATGAAGTCCTGCCAATCTCCACAGTGACGCATGAAAATGTACAAAAACTG
>Ga0334901_1004108_pt1 | contig 10192 bp, 13 predicted proteins | sample GraSluR3_MG_3_FD_207216 | JGI IMG/M metagenome (GOLD analysis project Ga0334901, IMG submission 207216) | Sludge microbial communities from methane-producing bioreactor in Wageningen University, Netherlands - Granular Sludge_15_08-R3 | ecosystem: Engineered > Bioreactor > Anaerobic >...
TAATCACTTTTTCAAAATAATACTGTCAAAGATAATATTTGCTCTTCACAGGGTTTTTTGGCATCTTGGTTTAGCGTAAAATAATGAAAATGCAGAAAAAGCCAATATCGAAAGACAATCCTTCATTCATTGAGTTCGGAACTGATGACACTGTCTTAATCAATATCTTTGACCCTAAAACGGCTACATACACTAGTAGAAAAACGACTCTTAGCAGGAAAGGTGCTGAATCGCTCACCAACGAGGAAATAGATGAAATCGCCAAGCACCTACTTACGGATCAATACAAAAAGATAAAAAAAAAGTACGCTATCGGTGATGTCGTTATTGCAAACAAAGCCACATATCCTATCTCTGGGAAATCATCAGTTAAACAGTTGGAAGTCGGTATCTACGCCTCTGAAACGGATGATAACCGGCTTTTGCATTACCTTTTAACCAAGACAGAGCAAATTGAGGATTAAGCTATTTTCCTTTATTGAAGCCTTTGAAAAAGGTTTCAAGATCATAACCCAAGGCATCAGCCAATCTCCATACAGTATGTAAACTTGGAGAATATAAACCTTGTTCAATTTTCCCTACATATGTGCGGTAGTAACCTGCCTTAAGTGACAAGTTCTCTTGACTAATATTCGCTTTCTCTCTGAGCTTCCGAATGTGATTGCCAATAGCCAATGCGAAGTGTTGCTTTTCTTGCCTTCTTTGGCTTGGCTCTTCTATTTCTTGAGGTTTCATTAACCCCAATTGTTCTTGAATCCACAACACTAATCCACGCATTAGTATGGTAGGATAAAATTAATTATGACAGTTAAACTTGCTGGTCTATTTTTTATTATCGGCTTAATGATAGTGGCAACTGTGCCAAGCTTGCTAGTTCCTTATGTAGCTACTGTAATAGTAACATTCATCTACACAACTATCTCTGGATTAATAAAAGTTCCGCTACTCCTAGCTTACCAGTCGGGTTTACGCATCAAGTTTCTTAAAGAGGTGTTGCAAAAGAACATACTTTTTTATCTCGGTTTATCCTCATTCATGTCAGGTGTTGTTGATGTTTTTGTCTTATATCTACTCAGCTCACTACTAGACTCTTATCGTTTTGGATTAGCATTAGTGTGGTTTGTAATCTTAGTTGGATTTAATTATCAACACAGGATGAAGAGTTTTGAATTTCATGAATTACTCGGAAAATCTGTTAGTGCTAACATCAAAAATGAGCGTATTTCATTAATTGGACACCTAATCGGTTTATTAATAGGTTGGATATTAGTATGAAAAACACTTCAGCAACTAAACGATTTGTAACTATGGTAGTGGACTACGTGTTGCTTCCACTTCCTGTTGCAGTGTGTGTTGCAATTGTTATGGCTGATTACCTAGTAGCTATTGGTGCTGAGTTTGAGGCACTTTATGGAATTGCTCAATTGGTATGGGTAATACATATATTTCTAGGAGAACTTCTATTCGGAAGAACTTTAGGCAAGCTTGTTACTGGCACTAAAGTCGTTAGTACAAATAGTGAAAATCTTAGGTATATTCAGGTATTCGTTAGAACGTTAGTCAGAGCTTTTCCAATTGAAATGATTTCATTTTTAGGTAAGAATCCAATTGGATGGCATGATTCACTCTCAAAAACTATGGTGGTCGATGCAACATCTTAAACATGAATAATGACAATGAAAATCTCGCAACAATTATCGACTTAGTCTTCAGCTCCGAAAGAGCTATGCCGGCACGCTATACAAGTAATGGTGATAGAACAATGTCGTTCTGTGTTGATATAGACGAACTTACAGAAGATGATGAATCTGCAATGGCTTCATTTCCCTGGTTTGCTATAGGTGACCACTATGCAAAGCTCTCAAAAGAGCAGCAAGAGCTTGTTAGTTTTCACATAGTTTTAAAACAGAGTGAAGATATCATGATCGGTGCTTTTGCCAATCAAGTCAGGTTTGATAGCGAGATTGATGCCGATGAGCTAATAACAGCCATCATTGAAGAAAATCTAGATATTCTGGAAGAAAATGAGGTTGAAGTATCTGATGCCTTTAGATCTGCGATTTACTCCGAGCCAATACAGGCTTTCTACAAAGAATGCTATGACTACGCTAAACAGAGAGCTGCGAGTCATGAATAAGCCCCTCCACGATAGTTATTTAGGTACTTTATTTGGTTTAGCTTATGGAGATGCGTTTGGAGCACCATTTGAGTTCTGGAATGCCGATAAGATTCAGGAACACTTTGCAAACAATGAATTAGTATTGCAGCCATTCATACGTGGCAATCAAGAATTCCCTGCTGGCTTTACTACTGATGACACAGCTCAGATGATCTGCCTTGCTGAAAGCTTGCTAGAGAAGGGATTTGATTTAGAAGATCAGTTTGATCGTTATTGCCGTTGGCTGAATGAAGGCTATGGATCAGCCGGTGGTAATGCGTATGGAATTGGTCAGCATACAGTCAAAGTATTACTTGCCGGTAAAGAAAAGGCACTGAGCAAACTAGATGGCTCAGACCATAAAGCCGGTGGAAATGGTGCTTTGATGCGATCAGCACCCCTGGGACTGTATTACAGTGGTTTAGGTAGAGAGATGGATAATGTTTGGGGTCGAGAACTGATAGCTCGGACAATTGAGAGTACCTATGTTACACACAATAGCGAAGTAAATGCATGGACTTGTGTAGCCTTCAATTTATTAATCTCACTGATTTTAGGTACACAGAAGAAAGAAGAGCTGCTTGAGCTAGTAAAGTTTGCTCTTAAAGAGTTTGATATTGGTGAAGTATCAGCTGTTCTGGATTTTGAGTATTCAGATGCGAATAGAGATAAGCTTAAGATTTCTGGCTATGCTCCTGATACACTTAGGATTGCTCTATGGGGTTTTCTAACTACAGATAACTACTTGGATAGTATTCGTAAAGTTATGGAGCTAGGAAGAGATACAGATACATTTGCTGCTGTAGCTGGTGCACTTGCTGGTGCGTACTATGGGTATGAGCATATTCGTAGACAGGTGAAGGAAGAGCTTGTGCTGCATGATCGGATTGATGATATAGCTAATAGACTTTATGAAAATCAAGGTAACATCTTACCAATTTTCTCTAATGCCTCGGATATCTCTCTGTCTTGAGTAACATCGACTTTCTCTGCTTGATATTTGCCGGTGAGCTTGTAGTACATATCAATCGCTTTTGCTTTGACTGACAAATTGCCAAACTGATTAATCAAGAATGCATGTTGCAACTTAACTTGTATATCCAAGCTGTCGTCACTCAGTTCTTCTAGTAAAGCAGTTTGTACTTCTTTTGACTTGAGCACCAAATGAGGCTTCTTAGAAGTGGTTTCTGAGTAACCGGCTTGGAGAAGTATAGTGCCATAGTTAATAGAATCGCCGCTTGGATTTCGGATAAAATCAGATATAAGCTGGACGACTTTTTGTTGGCGTGGGTTGAGCATAGCTAAGCTTGTTCATCGTCTATAAGTTCAACAATATCACCTACTTTAACACTACTTTTTTCTTCTTCAATTTTCTTCTTCTGCTCTTGAGCTACTTCAAAAGTCTTATATTTCTTGACGTAGTTTGGTGGTGCAAATATGTTTGAAAAACCTTGCAATGTATTAATTCCTCCAATATTGACCTTCTCATACTCGAACGTTTCAGCTAAAGATAGTTTATCGCTAGCCACATAGGTAACTTTAATTTTCATCTTAGGGAACTTTAAAGACCCTAGCTTTTCGCCCGTGTCAGGATCTATAACTTCTCTCCCATCTTTAGCGAAAATCTGAAAAACCATTCCGACCCTAACACCATCTTTTGAACCAACATTAATTGCTGCTGTTCTATTATCTATGATCTCAACAATCTTCCCTATTATCATATCTCGCTGCCTTCATTGTTAACAAAACTATTCATTAGATCTTGATAACTTTCAAATTTTTTCACACTTCTAATTTGATTAATTTCTTGATCGGTACTAATTATATAGAAGCTACTGTTTACTCTAAATACAAAATTCTGTAGAAAATCATAACCTAGCTGTTGTGGTTGCTGTGCTACCAATGAAATATGAGGAAGCTCTTCAAAAGCGTTATTTTCGTATGCGAGCTTTATGACGTTTTTGACTGTAGACTTCTGTTTATCAGTTTGCTTTTTTCTGTTGCTTTCTCTTATATGATATACCGCTAAGGTTAATGTGGAGGTTGCAATCAGCAAAACATAACTGATGATTTGAGTAAGTATGGCATTTATGCTTGCTTGATCTGGCTCAATGGCAATACCAAGGTATAAAAAAAGTATAAAACTCAATAATGCAAGCGGTGTGGAAAGTAAGAAGATGTTATTAGGATTTAAATGAAAAGGTCGAGATACAAATGGCGTTTGCTTTAAATATGCCTTTATTTCATCAATAGAATAAATCAACGTGTTTTGTCTTGCCAGATGCTCTTGGTATTTAGAGTTGGCATGAGGATTAAGTGGAATTTCGAACCACGGAAAATTTCTAATTATGAGTATGAGAATATATGAAAAGAGAGTTGCAAATATTGAGATGAGTAAGAAGTAGTTACTAAAGAGAAAAATATCTTTTGTTTCATCAGGAAAGAATTGAAAAAATACCTGAATAACCGGAAGCAGCAAACCTATAGCACTCGCTAGTTTTTGTAGATTATTACTTTCACTTTTCGTTGATTCATACATACATGTATAGTTTAACATTCTTGTACTTAATTAAGTAGTAGTTTGATACGTTACCGCAATACCATACTTCGGGGTATACTATTCCTATTATTCTTTATTAGCAAATTATGAGTGTAAGTAACGGTACACAATCAAGAGTAGCTATCTATTTACGAGTCTCCACAGAAGACCAAGTCGAGAAATACGGCTTAGATATGCAACGAGATGCCATTGATGCCCTGATAAAATCAAAGGGTCGTTTTGAGGACAACACAGAGCGAATGGTGTTTGCCGGTGATAAATATGTCTACATTGATGACGGCATTAGTGGCACTACAGTTATTAGCGAGCGACCTCAATTCGCTCGCCTCATGGAAGATATCTTGAATGCACCAGAGGGAAAACGCCCTTTTGATGCTGTTGCGGTTTATAAAATTGATCGCTTTGCTCGCAAACTTAGTGTGCTAGTCGATCTCATTGAATTCTTTGAGAATCAAGGTATCCAGATGCTTTCCGCTAACGAAAGCATAGATACCTCGACTGCATTTGGTAGAGCTGTATTAGGAATAATCGGAGTCATTGCAGAACTTGAAATTGAAACCTTTAAGCAACGCAGTGCAGATGGTCGGAAGGCAGCAATCCGTAAAGGCGTATTTATGGGTGAAGTGCCTCCCTATGGGTATATTAAGACACCAGAAAAGACACTTAGAATCCTCGAGGAAGAAGCAATAGTTGTTCGAGAAATCTTTGATATGTTTCTTAAACAGTTTATGAGTCCTCAACAAATTGCAGATGATCTCACAAAAAGAAAAATCCTTTCACCTTCTAGTAGTGCTATTCAGTATCGAAAGAAAAGTGGAAGCTCCAGAAAAAAGAATGCTGACACATTCTGGAGTCCTCTAGTTATAAGAAAAATACTATTTAACGAAATCTATATTGGCACGTATTACTATGGGAAAACAAAAAAAGGTAAAAGGTTACCAAAAAGTGAGTGGAAGAAATCAGATTACAGATACCCATCAATCATAGAAAAAGCCGATTTTAGCCTAGTACAGCAACGACTCAAGAAGAGTAAATCTAGAAGTGTCACAGCTCAACGAAAACAAGAGGACAAACACATTTATCTACTTTCTGGCTTACTCCGGTGTGAAGCATGCTTAGATCAACAAAGGTCAAGAGAGATGCCGCATTGGGTTGGTGAACCACGAAAAATGATAGTTTCTGGAGAATCGGTTACTGCTCGATATTACAAATGTGGAAGGCGGAATACTAAGAAGTACTCAGGAAATTACTGTAATGTCATTACCTTACCAGGAGATCAGATAGAGCAAATTATTTTTGATCAGGTAAAGGAGTTGCTCAAAAACCCAGATGCAGTTATAAATTACCAAAATAAGCTTAAATCACGCACTCAAGAACTTAAACAATTGAAAACCAAGCGTGATTTTTACGAAAAACTGATCAACGCTGCACCAGATAAAATTGAACGCCTCAAAGAACAACACCAGGCGGGAATTATTTCATCACTTGATGAATTGAAACAAAAAATCGCTGAGCAGGAAGGAGCTGAGAAAATAAATCAAGACAAGCTGTTCGAGTTGGAAACTCAGATCGGTAAAATCGTTCTCTCAGATAACTATGTGCAAACCTTTAAGCACTTCCAAGATAAGTATATAAAAGCCATGACAAACATTGAGGAAAACAGGCATCTTCTCAAAGAAGTACTTGATGTCTTACTCGATAAAGTAGTGGTGAAATCTCGACCGGTTACACCGGAAGATACTATTTCGGGTCGTAAGAAGGAAGGTCAGTACATACCGTACAAGCTTGATCTTCATTTCCGATTACCTAAAGACATGCTGCATGAGGCATTCTTTAAGTTCGGGGTAAAAGATGCTAATTTGTGAGCCAGCTGGGACTCGAACCCAGGACACCCTGCTTAAGAGGCAGGTGCTCTAACCAACTGAGCTACTGGCCCTTGATGGCTGGCGAATTTTAAAAGAGAAACAATCGAGTCTCCCCAGGTAATAGCCAACCAAATTACGCAGGTAATTATATCAGAGTTGGTGGATACAGTAGTGTTTGATCTAAACACTTACTTCCTTGCCAGAGCCTAGATTTAGCCAACCTTATCACTATATAATGTAGTTATGTTTGCAGGAATTTCGAACTTCACAAAAAAAATAACAAGCTTAATCAACCATCGACTTGTGGGCTTAATATTAACCCTAGTTTTTTTTAGTTACCTAGCTGTTGCCGTTAATGCCCAAACCAGACCGTCGCCTGCTACACCAAATGCCTCACCAGATTTGTCAGAGAACCAAGATTCAACCATCGGTGCTGAACTTGACGCTACTTCTGAAGCTGAGGCGAGCCCTGCTGCTCAAGTAAGAGAGGTTATTGAGGAAAGACGTAGTTCAGATTTAACTGAAACTACCGGTGAGGCTAAAGGCAGGTTGTCTAGTTTTTTGGAACAGACTCCGGCTCAACCACTAGGTCCGACTAATTTTGTTCAACACGCCATTCGCAAAGCTGTCGATCAGGGAGTACCAGCTAATGTACTAGTTCTTATATTGCTATTTCCGGTGGTAGCTTCATTAATTGCTACTTCTAGGCATATCATAGGTCTACAAGGATTTGGAGTTTATATACCAGCAGTTCTAGCCGTGGCTTTGCTTTCAACCGGCATCATAACCGGTATATTTTTGTTTATTGTAATTCTCATCTCAGCCAGCATCGGTCGAACTATCTTTAAAAAATTTAAGTTGCAGTATTTACCAAGAACAGCCTTAGTTTTGTGGTTAGTGGCTCTAACCGTATTTTCTTTATTGTTGGTTTCCCCCCAATTAATTCAGTTTGAGATCAATTTGGCTGCTTTAAGTATTTTCCCAATTTTAGTTCTAATCTTATTATCGGAAAACTTTATTGAAGCTCAATTAGCTGGCACTCGGTCAAGAGCAATTGAGCTGACCATTGAAACGGTGCTGCTAGCCGTACTATCCACCATATTTATGAGAGCCGAGATTGTCCAACGATTTGTCATTATTTATCCAGAACTAACCATTATTACCGTACTGGCGATTGATATCTTGGTAGGCCGCTTTAAAGGTTTGCGTTTAGCAGAGTATCTAAGATTTCGACCAATCATTGATCCAGAGGAATAATCCTATGCCTAAGGCTCAACATATCCTGGGAATGAATGCCCGGGTACAAATTTACACCGTTCAAAATAGCTACAAAGCCAAGCGTTATGGTTTTTCTAAATTACGAGCCAAACACTTTTTACAAAAACATCAAATTCAAGTTCCCCAGTTGTATGCTCAGCTATCTTCTTTAGATGAACTAAGGGAGTTTGACTGGCACACAATATCAGGCGGTTTTGCAATTAAGCCAGCCAATGGGGTTGCCGGCAGCGGTATTATGGTTATTAAGCGACGTCGAGGCGACACTTGGTTCGATATTGAAAACAACCAATTCAGTCAGGATGATCTATATTTACATGCCAGTGACATTCTGGACGGCCAATATAGTACCTGGGGTTCAACTCATCAGGTAATTATTGAAGAAAGAATCCCTATTCACCCTGATCTTGAAAGCTTTGCTGAGGTAGGAACTCCAGACATAAGAGTAATTGTTTACCGAAAAATTCCGGCTATGGCAATGCTTCGACTACCTACCAGAGCTTCGCATGGTCGGGCAAATTTGCACCAAGGCGCGATTGCCTTGGGTATTGATTTTGGCACCGGCAAAACTACCTACGGAGTTGACGGCAACACCGCATATAGCCATTTTGGCAATCGCGCCTTACTAAAAACTTTTCCTAATTCTGACGTCCCAATTGCTGGCTTGGAAATTCCTTTTTGGGATGATGTTTTAAAAATCGCCGTCAGAACCGCTAACGCAACCGGCTTAAAATACATGGGTGCCGATATCTTTTTACACCCTGAAAAAGGACCCATGATCGCCGAAGTAAACACTTATCCGGGATTGTCGATTCAGCTAGCTAACAAAGCTGGCCTGCGACAAAGACTAGAAAAAATTGAAGATATTTCGGCCAGAAATGTCACCCACGCCGTTAAGATCGCTCAAGCCTTGTTTGCCGAAAATTATCCCGCTTCAAGTTTGGCTCAAGTTGATAGACCAATCATTGGTACAAAAGAAAAAGTAATTGTTTATGATGATCACGACAAACCTTATGAAACTATTGCCTTAGTTAACACCGGTCGCTATCGCAGTATAATTGCTGAAAATTTAGCCAGTCAGTTAGAGCTTAATGAACCGCATGACGAACTTTGGCAACAATCGGTTGATAGCGAGGGAAGTTTGCCAATAGTACAAGTTCCTATCAAAATTAAGGATCGGATTATTGTTGCCAGCATGGCTGTTTCTAAACGACTTAACAAAAAGAGACCGCAAATTGAGATCGGTCGTAAAGATTTAAGCGGATTTTTAGTAGTAGGGGATGAACAATGATTAAAAGCGGTATATTAAACTCCAAACAATCAATCAAATTAAGTTTGATTGAAAATATGCAACCTCTTAATATTGAGGAAGAAAAAGCAAAGTTTTTCTTTGATAATCAATACAATCCACAGTTTGAATATCAAAAAACCATAGATCATAACAGCTTAGCTAAACACGGCACAGTTGACGAAAGATATACCGCAGCGGCACAAAAAATTGTTCAAGAAGTTCTAGAACAATATGAGTCAGAAACAAATTTTTTAAAATCAAGAGGAAGGATTTTGGAAAAAAATGAGTCGCTAAAAATAATTAATGAATACTTAAAGCGTAATCAAATTAGCAATTTAGTCAGAGTTAGAACATCAAGTAGTTACACGGCTCGCACTTCTCTCAAAAGAGATAAAACCAATTTTATTTTGCGATTAAGACTGCCGATTCGTTATCGAGAAAAAGGTATCATTGGTATGCTTAACCACGAAATTGGAACCCATTTTTATAGATGGATAAACGAAATCAATCAACCTTGGTTTGAAAATAAATCGCAGTATCAACTAAGTAAAAATTATTTGTTGACTGAAGAAGGGTTGGCTACCACTAATTCATTATTACCATTGGAAAAGCCATTTCTATGGTCAGCAGCTCTCAACTACTTATTAGTAATTAAGGGATCACAAATGTCATTTTCTCAGCTTAATCTGTGGCTTAAGCAGTATGTGCTAGATCAAGATCGGCGCTGGAATATGTGTCTCAAAATTAAAAGAGGAGTAGAGGATACCTCGCTACCATTAGTGTTTACTAAAAACCAAATTTACTTAAAAGGTGTAATGCAAATTTTGGCTTGGTTATCCAAACACAATTTTGATCCTAGTAGATTATATTTAGGGAAAATTACACATAACGATGTTGACCGCGCCGCCACTTTGGCAGAACACCAACCAGTTTTACCCGATTTTATTAAGGATCGAGGTGCTTATTCAGAAACAATCATCAAGATTATAGAAACCAACAAGCTAAATCATTTACTTAAAAAGAATAATTAACCAAAAAAATTG
>Ga0334901_1004112_pt1 | contig 10187 bp, 6 predicted proteins | sample GraSluR3_MG_3_FD_207216 | JGI IMG/M metagenome (GOLD analysis project Ga0334901, IMG submission 207216) | Sludge microbial communities from methane-producing bioreactor in Wageningen University, Netherlands - Granular Sludge_15_08-R3 | ecosystem: Engineered > Bioreactor > Anaerobic > Unclassified...
AGAAGAAATTGCTTTAGTACGTAATTATTTAGAGAAGACAGGATAGTTCAACAAGAATGGATGGAAAGTCATTAGATATTAAAGAAGCTAACATAGCAAAATTAAAAGATCTGTTTCCCGAGGTTATCAGTGAAGGGAAAATTGACTGGGAAAAACTGAAAGCCACTTTGGGTGAAAACATCACCTTTGATAATGAGCGATATGTACTTAACTGGGCGGGAAAGAGTGAGGCATTCCGGGTGCTCCAGGAACCTACTACCGCAACTTTAATACCCTCTAAAGGTGAATCTGTTGATTTCGATAATACAGAACACATCTTCATTGAAGGGGAGAATCTGGAAGTACTCAAAGTTTTGCAAAAGAGCTATTTTAGTAAGATCAAGATGATCTATATAGATCCTCCTTACAATACAGGAAACGACAGTTTTGTATACCCCGACCGTTATGCGGAAAAGAAAGATGATTATCTTAAGCGTGTCGGAGATAAAGACGAACAGGGGTATATGACCAGGGAAGGTTTGTTTAGAAAAAACAGCAAAGAGAGTGGACACTATCATTCCAACTGGCTCAATATGATGTATCCCCGTCTCTTCCTCGCCCGAAATCTCCTCCGGGATGACGGAGTCATTTTTATCTCAATTGATGACAATGAAGTCCATAATCTACGCTTGATTATGAATGAGATCTTCGGTGAGGAAAACTTTGTTAGTGAGCTGGTATGGCAGAAGAAAACTGGTGCCTCAGATGCAAAGTACATCGCTAATATAACAGAATCTTTACTGGTTTATTGTAAAAATGTTTCTGCAGGAATTGTGTTCAAAAAAAACACTGAATCTTTCGACATAAAAAGATACAATCTCAAAGATAGACACTTTGATAAAAGAGGGCCTTATTACATTGATAACCTCGATAGGGGTGGTTTAAGTTATAGTGACTCCTTGAATTATGGGATAGAATGCCCTGATGGAAGCCTTTCTTTTCCTAACGGAAGAACAAAAAAACATAAAGAAGGATGGATATGGAAATGGAGTAAAGAAAAACTGAAATGGGCGATTGAAAATGATTTTATTGAATTTCGAAAATCCAAAGTGAAAGATAGTGGTTGGTCTGTGTGTTATAAGAACTACCTTCTTGTGGACAATGAGGGTAATAGTATAGAACGGTCTGCTCCTATCAAAAATTTGATTCAAGGTGTCTTAAATGCTGATTCTGCAGCAGATATTAAAAAGATATTCAATAGTATTTTGTTTAAATATTCTAAACCGGTCCAACTAATGGCTTTAATATTGAATTTTATTGAGTTTAGAGAAAATGATGTTGTTTTAGATTTTTTTTCTGGGACTGGAACAACTGCTCAAGCAGTTCTGGAGTTGAATAAGGCAGACGAAAGAAACAGAAAATTCCTTTGTGTTCAAATGCCGGAAAAAACAGAAGAAGATAGCGAGGCATATAAGGCAGGATATAAGAGCATTGCCGATATTGCAAAAGAGAGGATCAGAAGAGTTATTAGTAAAGTTAAGTCAGAACAGGATGATTATAGAGACCTCATATCGGAAATGGAAGACAAGAAACCGTTAGATTTAGGAGTTAAAGTATTCAAATTACAACCATCTAACTTCAAAATCTGGCGAGGGGCAAGATTCGAGAACGATGAGAAGTTAATTGAACAGCTCGATGCTTTTACCGATCCGGTAAAACAGGAAGCAAAAGAAGAGAACATTCTCTACGAATTACTCTTGAAATCGGGCTTCGATCTTAACAGTAAAATAGAACAAACAGATAATCTCTTTATAATCAATGACGGCGAAATGATCATAGCCTTAAACAAGATAGATGACTCAATAATAAGCAAAATCATCTCCCTCGAACCGGCAAAATGCCTCGCTCTCGATAGACTATTCCATAACAACGACCAACTAAAAACCAACACAGTCCTCCAAATGAAGGACGCAAAAATTGAATTCAAGACATTTTGAATAGATAAGAGCACCTATATGAGCATATCAGAATTACTCTCATCAATTGGATATGACAAAGCTCTACAAGTAGATTGTAACCACATATCCATATCGGACAAGAAAGCATCGGTGTTATCCTACTTGCATAAGAATGAATTTAATATCGACATGGTTTATTTTTCGGGAGATTTTCCTGCTGTATGCATAAAGAAGATAACTTCCTTCGATCAAGACACATCTAAAGACATTGCAGACCTTCAAAGGAAGATTTGGAATTCAAAAATAGTTCTATTCCTTTTTATCTACAATGACTTTGAGATTAGAATTTATAATTGTGCTGAAAAACCCATACTTAAGACTAAAGATACAGATTATGAAGAGGAATTGTCGAGACTGAGTCTAGTATCAGCTACTATTTCTGATCATTCAACGCTTCAACTTATAGAAAATATTTTCTCTTCAATAGCAATTGACTCAGGTCTAATCTGGACATATGAAGACGATCTAGCAGAAAAGATTAGAAATCAAATAGATATAAGAAGAAAAGTGGATAAGTATCTAGTGAAAAGTCTAATTAAACTAGCAAAAGACCTTTATCATCATTCAGGTCTTGTTAATATAGATATGATCCACAAGATTATTCTACGTTCATTGTTTCTACTCTACTTAGAAGACCGAGGAGCAACAGATGAAGACTTCTATAAAAGAATAAAAGAAGATGCTCGGAGTTACTTTGATATACTTGATGATGTGGATGCAACATATGAATTATTCATCAAACTAGATACACATTTTAATGGGAACATTTTTTCAGTCTCAGATGAAGAGCGATCAAAGATAGAAAAATCTCATCTTGAAAAAATCAAAAAATGCTTTATCTCGGGATATGAAATACCAGATCAGCTGGAAATATTTGAGAATTGGAGATTGTTTGACTTCAAAATTATACCCATTGAACTACTTAGTGAAATATACGAAAATTTCATCGCTAATTTTAATAGGACAGAACAACGGAAGACTGGGTCTTTCTATACTCCTCACCCGCTTGTAGAACTCATCTTAAATGATGTCCTGCCTTCAAACAAGTCAGAACTAGACTACAACATAAAAGTACTTGATCCAGCATGTGGCTCTGGGATTTTTCTTGTTGAGAGCTATAAGAGATTGATTAGAAGATATGAGTACAAACATGGTCAAAGACTAACTGATTATGCTATACTTAAGGATTTACTGCTGAACAACATATATGGTATAGATATTGATCCTCTGTCAGTAAAAATTGCAGCTTTTAGCTTGTACCTAGCATTACTTGAACAGATTGAACCACCTACCATATGGCAAACAGGGAAGCTACCATTGCTGATAAATAGTGTTTCGAACAACTTATCTGAAAATGGAAGCAATTTGTTCGTTAGAGACACTATTTCTGAAGATAAGGAAATTGATTCATTAAGGGTTGATTTGGTCATTGGAAATCCTCCTTTTGGAGTAAAAAACTTGCTCCCTAGTGTTAAGAAGTACTGTCAAGATCGCAATTTTGCACCAGAAATGGTTATTCCCTTCCTGCACAAAGCGACATACTTCGCTCCCAATGGACTGATAGCGTTAATTATTACTACAAAAATACTGACAAACCCCAAAAAATCCTACAAAGAATTTAGAAAATGGCTATTCAATGAGTGTTACGTAAAGAAGGTATACAATTTCTCAATATTGAGAAAGGCTCCAAGAAATTATGGAGGTCAACTTTTCAACTCCTCCATATGTCCGGTTAGTATCTTGTTTTATCAAAATCAACAGCCACAAGATATCTCTCCAAGAATCACATATTATGCCCCAAAAACATATATGAAAAACCATGTCCTTGAAGGCCTTATTATTGATAATTCGGATGTTAGTTATCTGCCTAGAGATCTATGTCAAAATCCAGATATAAATATTTGGAAAATTGCCATGTGGGGTAGTATAGAAGACTGGTTTCTGATAGAGAAGTTAAAAAAGAAATACGACAAAATGATCAATTATCTCAAGAAAAACAAGATAGACTTTGGAGTTGGGCTAGAAATAAGCCCCAACGGCAACAAGATTGACAAAGAGATAAGGAAGTTGCTTCATTTTCAACCAGAGCTCAATGAGCAATATTATGTTCATCAACGATATGCGGCTAAAATTAATGATGAAAAGTTTAGACGAAAAGGAAAAAAGAAGGCATATTTTTCTCCTCATATTTTGTTAAATGAAGGTGTTAAGGATAAGAAGATTATCTCATCGTATCTTGATTTTGATTGCAGTTTTTATAAAGGCATCATAGGTCTTTGTTCTTCAGATGACAAGAAAAATATGCTGAAAGTTATTACCTGCTTTCTGAATTCAGAATTTACTAGGTATTATGCATTTATCGCAACTTCAAGCTGGGGTATAGAAAGGGATGTCATTAAGTATAAGGAGTTGTTTCAAATACCATATATATTAGAGGATATCCCAGAGACTATGTCGAGTTCGTTGTTAGACATCTTCTCTAAAATAAAGGAGATAAAAAGCAACGTCATAAATAAAGATATTACTGGGTTCGAACAAACTATTAATGAGGCAATTTATGGCCAGTTATCTCGCAGAGACAGGATTATCATTGAGGAGACACTCAATAATTTGGATCTTTTTTATAATGGGAAAGATTCATCAATGATCAAACCTCCTGATGACTTTGATCATTATGCCGAAATGATGTGTTCTGAGCTGAATGAATTGTTAAGAGATCAACAAATCAACGCCACTGCGACCTTGTATTCTATAAAGAGATGTTTTCCTTTAGCCCTTGTAAAGATATCTTTCGGAGAGAACAAAAGGAAAACTATCTACTCGGAAGAAGACTTGTATGAAGTTTTGAATATGATCGATAAACACCTCTATAGTAAAGAATCTGAAAGTATTTTTTTCAGAAAACACCTCTATCATTTCTCGGGAGATGATATATTCATTGTTAAACCCAATCAACGAAGATTCTGGACTCAAAAACAAGCTCTCGAAGACACTTCTAAACTGATAATAGATATTTTAAGTCATAGTGATAAAGAATAATCATTTTAATCATGTTGATCGATTTAGAGATGCGTTTATTGCTGCTTGCATAACCTTGGTTCTCGAAGCATATAGTGAATCACTGAAAGTTCAATCGATAAAAAATAACTGGAAGGAAAATGACATAACTTTAAAATTAAATGATCATTTTGACTCGTGTGCTACAAAATATCTTCGGCAAATTTCGACTAATGTAGAAGATTATCAGATTGTTGATGATCAAACTTTTAGGGGATATTCTTACAAAACAAACAGAATCGATTTAAGGTTTGTATGCTGGTCTTCTAATGTTGAGCACAAATATTATATGGAGGCAAAAAGGATTACAGAAAAGGACTCAGATTTAAAACGAAGATATATTACGGATGGGATTGATAGTTATCTAACGAACAAGTATAAAGCTGGGTTTTTAGCTGGATATCTTGTTGAAGGTAGTGAAGAAAAAGCTGTTGAGGGGATAAACAATCTTCTCAAGAAGGATAAAAGACTTAAAGAATGTTTACGCAAGAAGCAATTCCCTCAATGTAATACATATTATGAATCATACCACAACCACAACCGATTAATCAGGCATATTATACTTGATTTTACAAATTGCAAGTAAAGTTCGGAGAAATGACTTAGAATGATAAATGAAGACCCATACATCTCAGCAACAGCTATAGCTCAGCAGATTGGGATAACTCCCAGAGGGGTTGAAAAACAGATCTCGAAACTCAGAGAAAAGGGTATAGTTAAGAGATTGGGTCCTGCAAAGGGGGGATACTGGTCAATCTTAGTGAAAGAAGAGCAATGAAACTACAATTCGATCCGAATCAAGAGTATCAATTAGATGCCATAAATGCCATAATCAATATCTTCGAAGGTCAGCCTTTGAAAGCGGGTGATCTGGAATTCGATTTTGACGATACAGCCGTTAACTTTTCGCAAGAAGGGGTAGGAAATCGTGTCGTTCTAACCGAAGAACAGATCCTTGAGAATTTACAGATAGTTCAGGAAAGAAACGGTATAAAACCTGTCCAAGAACTCGATGGTATGAACTTCTCGATCGAGATGGAGACCGGTACAGGCAAAACTTATGTCTATTTAAGGACTATATATGAATTGAACAAACGATATGGTTTCAAAAAGTTCGTAATAGTTGTCCCGAATATTGCCATAAGAGAGGGTGTTCTTAAGAATCTTGAGATTACCAATGAGCATTTTCAAACTCTTTACGACAAGGTCCCTGTTGATTATGGAGTATATGACTCCGGTAAAGTATCCCAACTGAGAAGTTTTGCTTCCAGCAACACCATTCAGATTCTAGTAATGAATATCGATGCCTTCGCTAAGGATGAGAATGTAATAAACAAACCGAACGACAAGCTGACTGGAAAGAGACCGATAGAGTTTATTCAATACACTCACCCTATCGTCATCGTTGACGAGCCACAAAATATGGAGACAGATAACCGTAAGAGAGCCATTAGAAACCTGAACCCCTGCTGTACTCTGAGGTATTCTGCAACACACCTAAACCTCTATAATCTGGTTTATAGTTTAGACCCGGTAAAAGCGTATGATCTAGGACTGGTTAAGCAGATAGAGGTTGATTCGGTCTTTGCCGAAGATGCTTTTAACGATGCTTTTATTTCCCTCGAGAAAGTCAAAGCAACGAAAACCCGTACAAGTGCCGAATTGACGATAGATGTAAATCTGGATACAGGGGTCTCCAAAAAGAAGGTCACTGTCAAAGTAGGAGATGATATTTACAAGCTTTCAAATAGAAGAGAGCCATACAAAGATGGTTATATTATAGAAGAGATAGACGTGCATAGTGAGTGTATTACTTTTACTAACGGAATTATATTACATACAGGCGAATCAAAGGGTGAACTCACCGACGAGCTAATGAAGTTTCAGATACAAAAAACGATCGAGGAGCACTTCAAAAAGGAAATCAAGAACAATCATAAAGGCATAAAAACTCTATCACTATTTTTTATCGATAGAGTTGCCAACTACAGACAATATGACGATTCCGGTAATCCTCATCCGGGAAAATTTGCTCAGTGGTTTGAAGAGATATTTCAAGAGATATCGGAGAAACCTACATTCAGGAGTGTTATACCGTATGACGTGAAACTGGTACATAACGGTTATTTTGCCCAAGACAAGAAGGGTAAATTCAAGGATATCAAAGAAACGGAAAAATCTCAAAACTCTGCAGATGCTTACGATGCCTATCATCTCATAATGAAAGACAAAGAAAAATTGTTGGACGTTAATGAACCGTTACGCTTTATCTTCAGCCATTCCGCTTTAAGAGAAGGTTGGGATAGTCCGAATGTATTTCAGATTTGTACTCTTAATGAGACGAGATCCGAGATGAAAAAGAGACAGGAGATAGGAAGAGGTCTGAGATTATCTGTAGATCAAACAGGAGCACGAGTTAAGGAAAGAGATATAAATCGTCTGACAGTCATAGCAAATGAGAGTTATGAAGATTTTGCCAGGAAACTGCAGACAGAGATAGAAGAGGATTGTGGTGTCAAGTTTACAGGTCGGGTGAAGAATAAGAAGGAACGCATTAAGATAGAATACAGAAAAGGATTTCAAGCAGATCCGAGATTTCTTGATCTGTGGAACAGGATCAAGTCAAAAACAACATATAGTGTTTCTTATGATTCTAAAGAGCTGATTAATGTAGCTGCTAAAGCGGTAAAAGAGATAGACGAGATAACCAGGCCAAGAATAAGGTCTGTTAAAGTCGGTATAGATATACAGGAACCAGGAGTTGATTACAGCATATTGTCAACAAAAGTACTCACGCCAAACAAAGAAGTACTTATTCCCGATGTTCTTGGCTATATCCAGAACAAGACTGAACTCACAAGAGGCACTATTCTTGAAATACTGAAATTATCCGGTCGGTTGAAAGATGTCTTGATCAATCCGCAGCTTTTTATGGATAAAGCAGTAATTGCTATCAAAAGAGTGCTCTATGAGATTATGATTGACGGCATTAAATATGAGAAGATCGGCAATCAAGAATACGAAATGTTGCTTTTCGAGGAAGAAGAGATTGAGACTTATCTGGATGAGAAACTAACATTCAAAGTAAATAACAATGAAAAGACAATTTACGAAGAATACATTCCTTTAGATTCAGATATAGAGATAGGATTTGCCAAAGAATGTGAGCAAAGAGAAGATATTGAATTCTTCTTCAAGCTTCCGGCCTGGTTTAAGATAAACACTCCGATCGGAACATATAACCCGGATTGGGCATTGGTATTCAAAAATGAAAAGAAAATCTATTTTGTTGCAGAAACCAAGTCAACGAAGGATCCATCAAAACTCAGACCCGATGAAAAGTATAAGATCAAATGTGGAAAAGCTCACTTCGAGCAAGTAAGCGATATAAAATATAAACATGTAACCACTACCAAAGAACTCATATGAACTTTTGATTAACACTAAAGCCCTGATAACCGGTGATAATTTGTGTTAACGGTCTATGAAAGTAGATCGATTTCAGCACTAGTAGATTTTACAGTGAATATTTCGGAGCGAGAGAGCATAGTGTACGCTCCAAGAGAGCCACTTGGCCCATACACTTACATTCGTACATAGATTGTTGATTTGGTATGCAAACAGCAATAACAATCGAGATGGCTGCTGCGTAGTGAGGATGTAGGCCGAATGTAGCGGTAGCCACCTGCAGTCAGTTTTTACTATCCTTTAATCTTGTTTTTAACATTGTCCTTTGTAAAACCATTACTTTCTCTCATTGACATTTATCCATCGATAAATCCTTAATACGAGCTGTTAATGATTCGGTCAAGGATGTCATCTGCAAGAGTCTCTTGTTCAATATTCTCATGGAATCTACACGCGGCAATTCTACACTGTCTCAGGCCTCTCTCTGGCAACATCTAAATTGAATTAAACATCTCTGCTCCTTTGACATGCAAACTCCAGAAAAATCATTCCGAAAACTAATTACTCTTTCCCGGTAAAAAGTGGAGCACTTTTTGTACCGACATAGTGCATTTTCAGTAAAGCCGACAATCAGCAAGATTCCTTAAAGACAATGAAAAGCAGGTTTATATTGCTTGACATGGTGAGTACTTATTTTCGGTCTCAGTTATGAGAAGAAGAGAAATCCAATTCGATCCAAACAGCTTGCCAGCAGAAATTCTTTCCCGGCTTGGAAAGGTAAAGTTCTATGATAGTTCATATTCGGAAGCTGTTAAAACTATCTATATATCCGGAGATATTGAGGCATTTCTGAAAATCGGAACTGCCGGAAGTCTGTATAGAGAGAGTCGGGTGCAGGATTATCTCTTCAAATACGGTCTTTCTCCGAAATCCATTGCCTTTACTACATATAAAGGATTTGATTACCTGTTAAGCTCCTCTCTGGATGGAGAGAATGCTATTTCGGAGAACCATCTGGCAGATCCGCACAAACTTGCTGCTGCTATGGGAAGGTATCTCAGACATCTGCACAGCCTTTCGCTTGAAGGCTGTCCTTTTCCTGAACGCAATGCAGAGATGATTTCAGAAAGCAGAAAGAACATTGCCGAAGGTTATTTCGATCCCCAAATATTGAAAGAAGGGCTTGATAGTGCTGCTGACAGTTTTGAAAAGATTTCAAATCTGGCAAAGGACGATGTAATTATCCACGGGGATTACTGCCTTCCAAACATAATCATGAAAGATTTCACCCTGGTTGGTTTCGTTGACTGGGGAGGCTGTGGGATTGGAGATCGGCACTATGATCTGTTTTGGGGAATATGGAGTCTGAATTTCAACTTAGGCAGTTATAGATTTACGGATAGTTTTCTCACAGCCTATGGTAAAAAAGACATTGATCCTGTTAGATTGAAGTTATGCAGATATCTGGCTGCTTTTACCAGGTAGAGGTATAGACAACCTTATTTTCAGGGCGAATAAATAGTCGAGCATAGCTGGTAAAACTGCTGACCTCATGAGTTTCAATCATAAGAGTGCAATCTCATAATCGTCCTTCTATGTTGTATATAAGCTATGTCAATAGTATTTATAAATGGCATCCACCCGTTTTTTTTTCAGAACCATGACAACTGCACCTCCCCGGTTGCTATTCCCCGGTATGGTAATTTACTATACCGCTTAAAACCC
>Ga0334901_1004116_pt1 | contig 10173 bp, 10 predicted proteins | sample GraSluR3_MG_3_FD_207216 | JGI IMG/M metagenome (GOLD analysis project Ga0334901, IMG submission 207216) | Sludge microbial communities from methane-producing bioreactor in Wageningen University, Netherlands - Granular Sludge_15_08-R3 | ecosystem: Engineered > Bioreactor > Anaerobic >...
ATCTTGTGTACAACACCCAACTAATTAACGCAGGAATGCCTGAGGAAATCCGGGAACACATGATGGGGCACAAATTAAAGGATAGGGTTCGGGATGCATACTTCCTGGCCGACCCAGACGAGCTTAGAAAAATCTACTTAAGGCATATCGAGTACCTATCTGTGAAAAGTTCCCCTGTGAAGTATTCCCTTGATGAGATCCGGGAATTACAAAGACAAAATAACAGGCTTTCTGATACAGTCATAGAGATGAAGAAGGAGTTAAAAGAGTTGAAAGGTGAAGTTTAGAGGGGCTTATTTTTTTGATTATTGGGAAGATTAACTTAAGTTTTTATATTACTTTCATCAATATGATTTTAAGTTATTTTATTCTTGTTTAAAACACTTTTTAAACATTGAATATTAGAATTTTTAAAACTAAAATCCAAAAGATTTAACTGCTTTGAAACTCCACTATAAACAGGGGAATAATAGATTTCGCTAATCATAATAATATTATTCCCCTTTCTCATTATAAATACTTTAGCAACCTGTTTTAAAAATATGTAGCTGTAATTTCAAGTGAAAACAGGAAAAACGAAACTTAAAACTAAAAAATTTTTTTTTACAAAAAAAATCCACAAAAACCTCAACTTCAAATAAAAAAAAATAAGGGTTTCTACAAAGCCAATTTAATATAAAAAACTTACTAATTTTTATTAAGAAAATTTATAAATATTAATAAAACTATAATATTTTTCAATTGTAATATTGTAGTGAGGTTGTAATTGTTAGTTAATGCCAATCAAAATATTTTTTTGGTGCCAAAATGGAAAGAAAAAAAATAATATACATCATTTTAACCTTAATTTTAATTTCAATCACATTCACTGTTATCTATTATTTTGCAAGTAATAATTCATCCGGATCTCCAGATGGAAAAATAGGTGTGGTGGTTACTGTAGGACCACAGGAAGAATTTGTAAAACGTGTGGGTGGAGACCGAGTTAATGTAACGGTCATGGTGCCCTCTGGTGCTGATCCTCATACATATGAACCTCTTCCCAATCAGATGAAACAGGTTCAGGATGCACAGATATATTTCCAGGTAGGATCTGGAATTGAATTCGAACTAAGCTGGATGGACAAAATTGCCAGTATGAATCCTGAAATGAAACTAGTAAACACATCTGAAGGTATAACCCTCCTGCCCAACACTGCAGAACAGGAAGAAGGCAGCGACCCACATGTATGGGTTTCACCTAAAAATGCCAAAATCATGGTGGAAAATATTTATCAGACTCTAATCCAAACTGATCCTGAGAATAAAGATTATTACACTGAAAACAGGGATGAATACTTAAAAGAACTCGATGAACTTGATAAAAACATCACTCAAACCTTATCTGGGAAAAATAACACAAAAATAATGGTTTACCATCCTGCTTGGGCCTATTTCTGCAAAGATTATAATCTCCAGCAAATAGCAATAGAATCAGAGGGTAAAGAACCCACACCACAGGAAATTGCTAACCTGGTGGATGAAGCACGTGCAGATAATATTAAAATAATCTTCGTAACCCCAGAGTTCAGTACTAGTAATGCTGAGGTAATTGCCAATGAAATTGGTGGAAAGGTAGTGGTGGTTGACCCACTCGACTCCAACTACCTGGAAAACATGCAGAAAGTGGCAGAAGCATTCGCCAGCACTTAAAACGGGAATTTTTTTACTATGGAAATAAAATTATTTTAAAAAAATGATCTAGTGTGAGTAATATGGTGTGTAATGTTGTTGAAATGGAGAATGTGTCAGTATCCTTTGACAGACAATCAGTTCTTCAAGATGTCAATCTTTCCATTGATAAAGATGAGTTTTTAGCAATAATTGGTCCTAATGGGGGTGGGAAAAGCACTCTTCTAAAAGTTATCCTGGGACTGATTAAAGCAGATCAGGGTAGAATCAGTGTGTTTGGAAAAAAACCAGGAGATCCTTCTAATCCTATCGGATATTTACCACAGTATGTTTCTTTTGACCCAGATTTCCCCATAAATGTTTTTGACACAGTTTTATCCGGCAGATACCATGGTCTTTTTAAAAATTATTCAGATGACGATCGAGAAAAAGTGGTGAATGCACTGGAAGAGGTGGGTATGCTGAAGATGCGCCATCGGCAGATGAGCCGACTTTCAGGTGGTCAGAAACAACGGGTTTTCATAGCCCGCGCCATAGTAAGAGATCCTAAACTACTCCTCTTAGATGAACCCATGGCCAGCATAGACCCCAAGATGCAAGAGTCATTTTATGAACTCTTAGCTCAATTTAGAAAGAGGATGGCCATAGTACTGGTTAGTCATGATGTGGGAGCAGTATCAACCCATGTAGAAAGTATTGCCTGTTTAAATCAGAAATTATACTACCATGGATCGGTCGAAGAGTCTGCTGAAGGACTGGAAAAAGTATATGAATGCCCAATTGGCTATATAAGTCATGGTCTTCCCCATAGAATTCTGAAGGATCATTAAATCAAAGTAATTAAATCAGAGTAAACATCATAATGGTGATCTCAAGTGGCGGGAATCTTAACATATAGTTTCATGCAGAACGCCTTCCTGGCAGCTGTGCTGGTTAGTGTGGCCTGTGGAGTGGTGGGGACCTATGTGGTTATAAAAAGAATAGTCTTCATCAGTGGAGGTATTTCACACGCAGCTTTCGGAGGAATTGGTATGGGTTATTTCCTGGGAGTTAACCCTATAATGGCAGCCATACCCTTCAGCATAGTATCTGCTCTGATCATGGGAATCACCAGTAAAAAAGCAAAAATCAGTGAAGACACAGCCATAGGAATATTATGGAGTCTGGGAATGGCCATTGGGATCATATTCATCAATCTGACTCCGGGTTATGTTCCAGACCTTATGAGTTACCTCTTTGGAAGCATACTTACCGTACCATTCAACGACATCTTAATCATGCTTGTTCTGGATATTGCTATTATAATAATGGTGTTATTATTTAATAGAGAATTCATGGGTATCTCTTTTGATGAAGAATTCAGCCAGATCATGGGAATGCACACCACAACCATATATCTAATTCTTTTATCTTTAGTTGCCCTTTCAGTGGTGGTTATGATTAAAGTGGTGGGTGTGATACTGGTAATTGCACTTTTAACCATACCTGCTGCCATAGCTAAACAATACACTTACCGGTTAGGGCGGATGATGACACTGGCAGTTGTCCTGGGAATGATACTCACCACCTGTGGTTTATACCTATCTTACCTGTTCAACCTGGCATCTGGAGCTACCATTGTCATTGTACTGGGGTTAGGATTTCTTTTTTCAACACTAATCCAGAAAATCATAGAATGAGCCTGTTTTCATTTTATTCCCCAAGTTTCATTATTCCCCTAAGCCTGTTTTCATTTTATTGCAAGTTTAATTGCTCCACTATCTATTGAGGTAAGGCTGTATGGTATATGTTAAATCCTGCAACGACTATTCCAACTACTATAAAAATGAAGGAACATATAATATAATGTATGTTATCCTCAAAACATTTCCAAATACTTGTTTTGTTATTCATCTTAGTGTTTTCCACAGGCATATCCTCGGCAGATGTTATTGAACCCGGACAGAAAACCATCCCCATAAGTTATCAGTTAAGTAACATTCAGGACTACTCGGATTATGTGTTCATTCTTCATGGAACTCCTAACCCTTCTATGGAAGTTTTAAACTCCTCTGAATTCAGTTTCTACAAATTAAGTATCTGCTCTATATATGCAGTGCCCCGCACAGTTTATGATTCAGTTCAACTGGATGAAATGAATGAAACACAGGTAGAACAGTTCCTCACTAATGATTCCAGAGTAGCCCGGTCCAATCTCCAATTGGATGGTACTTATGGAACAGTTAGTGACAGTAACCCTCTCCAAAGCGCCCTGATAATGCTTAAAATAAATTCCATTCAGGGTAACGACCTTAATATTGAAAAAACCAGCATCCTCTATTCCTATGAAAATGGTCAAACTGATGAAAAACAATTCACTGCCCAGAATCAGACCCCTGAACCAGATAATCCTGGCTCTTGGTGGGATTACATTTATTTCATAGTACTGCCTATTCTGGCACTGGCTGTTGTGCTTGTTATCATCATCAGGAAAAGATCAACGGATTAAATAATGAATTAATTGATTAAAAGGATTAAATAATGAATTAATGAATTATAATGCTGACTAATAATTGAGTCATTCCATTAGAATATAAATTAATAAATGAATCATTGAATTAGAATAATGGTAAAGAAATTTAGAATGATAAAAAATCAGATTAAAACGTTAACTATGTGAATTATAATGTATAACTTATTTTTTCCTCTGATTTTAACCATAATCATTGAATTTATTATAATATGGTTATTTATCAAATATAATCCCCTAAAACTATTTTTTTACTCAATTCTGGTAAATATGGTTACTTTACCCCTGGCCACCTACCTTTACATTTACTTTTACCAGAATTTACTTGTACTGGAAGGTTCAGTCTTCCTGGTGGAGGCGTTGCTCCTTAAATTCCTCTTGGAACTTGATTATAAAAAAGCTATTTTAATATCCCTCACAGCTAACTTTACCACATTTATGGTGGGAATTATCCTGGGATATTATATTTAAATTTTAAATCACTAAACAATGAATTATTTTATACTAGGAACATTTTTATACTAAGAATTCATTCTATAAGGAAATAGATATGACTGTAAAGGGCAGTAAAAAAAGAGTAAGGAATAAAAAAGGGGTATATGTTTACTTTTTTAAAATCAATTTTATATGATAATGAAACCCTATTTTTTCATGTGTTTTACACCATCAGAGGTTCCAACCAGGACTTCATGGGCAACGTCAATGAACAAACCATTTTCCACTACTCCTGGAATGTTGTTAAGTTCTTTTTCCATCTCTTCAGGATTAGGAATCGTTGAAAACTGAACATCCAGTATAAAATTGTTGTTATCAGTAACCACAGGCCCATCTTTCATCTGAGCCATTCTCAAAGAAGGAACACCTCCCATGATTTTGACTTCTTCTGTAACGGGTTTTAGTGCTGAGGGAATAACTTCTACAGGCACCGGGAAGTCACCCAGTTTTTTCACTATCTTAGACTCATCCACTATCACCAGAAAATGGTCCGCTGCGGAATCAACAATCTTCTCCAGTGTATGGGCTGCACCTCCACCTTTAATAAGATTAAGTTGAGGATCTACTTCATCAGCACCATCAACAGCAAGATCTGGAAGGTGTTCATCCAGAGTGGTTATGGGTATATTACAATCCCTTGCCAGGAAAAATGACTGGTAAGATGTGGGTATGCCCATAATATTTATTTCTTCTTCTTGTATTCTTTCTCCCAGTTTCTGGATAAAGTAATGGGTGGTTGAACCGGTTCCCAGGCCCAGTATCTGTCCATCAGTAACCATCATTGCTGCTTCTTTGGCAACTTGTCTTTTAGCATCATCTACTAGCTGAACAGCTTCCCAAGCAACTTCTTTTTTCGGATGCATTCATCAGTCTCCCAGTAATCTTAACTATTCTACACTTAATAATATTCTAAATTGATAGTAATTCTAAATTAATAGTATTCTAAATTAATCATGGATTTATATTAGATATGGATTTATTCTAAATCAATTGAATTGATTTCAATTTGTGGATTAAATTTCTTTCTTAATTTTAATATCCCCACGTTAATTAAACCTTAATATTTAAGAAGAACAACAGTCAGGTTTAAACCTTTAGGACATTCTTCGTGGGGACTTCCCATTTTTTTCATGATTTTACATTTATCTTCACGGTAAAGGCCCTCGGGGAAACAGAGTTCATGTAAGGAACATTCTTCTTCACATTCTGGGGGTGTAAAAACTACGTTAGAACCTTCGAATGCACGTTTAGAGTCAATAGTGGTTTTTATCATGGCTTTTTCGACATCAACCACTTTTACATTACCACCTTCATGTACTGGGCAGGGATGTTCAGTATTTTTAACTTCCTTAATCTTGTACATTCTCCCTTCTTCCAGGGATTCTATACAAGTGGTCTTAAAGCGACACTCCTCGCACTGGCTGGCAGCTCCATAGTGCATGAATTTGAGTCCTTTTTCTGCTAATTTATTTCCGATGAGGGTTATCATTGTTTTGTCCTCTCCCTGGGATTATATTTTTAGATCTATGTCAATTTTAGATCCATGGTCAAATGCCCATCAAATTTAATGGTTGATATTAAATCCTATTTTGGATGTTGTTTTGAATGTTATATTAATGATCTTTCTTTTTCCTTTATAATGATCTTTCTCTTTCTTTTCTCAGTTTTATTAATAGATAATATGTATAAAATCCAAGAAGACACAACCAGCCAGGATCAGTCAATCACTCCAGTTTTACGTGCAAGTTTCTCAGCAGCTTCTTCTGTAAGTCCCCTATCACCTAAAATAGTGTATCTTTCTTTTCGGATAGTATGAGCCATTGTTAATGCTTTAATTATATATTCTGGTTCAATTCCCAGTTCATCTGCATTTACCGGGGCTTTAATAGTTTTCAGAGTGTCACGAATGAACTCCCAATCTCCACCATGAAGATACATCATCATAATGGTTCCCACACCACACTGTTCACCATGAAGGGCAGGTTCAGGAGTTATGACATCAAGGGCATGGCTGAACTTGTGTTCAGCTCCACTGGCTGGTCGGCTGTTACCAGCAATACTGATGGCCATACCACTGGAGATAAGAGCTTTCACCACAATGGCTGCACTTTCAATAAGACCTTCTTTTATGTCACCGGCGGATTTGATCATGGTCTCTGCGGTTATTAAAGATAGGGCTGCTGAAGAATCACTGAACTCTTCATTTAATAAACGATGAGCTAATTTCCAGTCCAATATGGCAGTGTAATTAGATATGATATCACCACATCCGGCTGCTAAAAGCCGAAATGGGGCCTGGCTGATGATTTGAGTATCAGCAATAACTCCCACTGGAGGTTCAACTGCCAGGGAAACACTACCCTTTTTGTTTTTAATGGACGCCCTTGGAGAGGCAATGCCATCATGTGAAGCAGCTGTAGGAATGCTTACAGAATGCACTCCTGACTGGGTGGATGCCATTTTAGCCACGTCAATAACTTTCCCACCACCAACTCCTAAAACAGCAGTTACATTACCCATACAATCCTGTACCTGACTAACTGCATCATGAGATGGTTTTTCAATGGTTATAGTTTCCACATCATAACCACAGTCCTGAAGACTGGTGATGGCTTTTTCCCCAGCAATTTTCATTGTCCGGGGACCACTGGCAAGTAAAACTTTACCTTCCAGTTTCAAATCCTTACAAATGACACCTGTCTCTGTGATCACGCCGGGTCCACTGTGAATCTCCCGGGGTAATTTAACCCGATTAAAATCCATTTAAATCTCCTTTCTAAAATAATCTTAATTTTAAGGGCTGTGCCTTTATCATACTAATGGTGAATAATTTTTTTAATTTTTTATCATGAGAATTTATAAAACGGAACCTTATAAAATTTTTTTTATTAATTAATATAATAAGATTACACCTGTAATATAATTAATTATTCTAATCATTTATCCACCTTCATGGTTTTCATAGGATTTTATCGGTGTGTATATGGTTTGTTTGGGATAATAAGAAATTAAACTAATTTTTTCTTTGAAGGTTACCCTAATTCAAAACATTTATTATAACCCAGTTTTAAATCCTATTTGTTAACTAATATTATAGATTGCTATTGTAATTTTAATCTGATAATTCAATTTAAGTAATATATGCTTGAATAAATATTTTACTAAAATAGAATTTAATTTAAGGAATGAAAAATTATCCGAATTGTTAATTTCAGAATAAAATATCTTAGAATATAAAAATAGATATTCTATCAAAATTATACTGGTGAAGAAATGTCTGAATTTAGTGAATGGTTCCATAATATACTGGAAGAAGCAGAGATTATTGATACACGTTACCCTATTAAAGGAATGCATGTATGGCAACCACAGGGATTTAAAATACGGAAACATGCTCTTCAATTGCTTAGAGAAATTTTGGATGAGGATCATGAGGAAGTATTATTCCCACTTCTCATACCGGAGGATGAACTGGCAAAAGAGGCCATACATGTAAAGGGATTTGAAGAAGAGGTTTACTGGGTTACTCATGGCGGGTTAACTCCCTTAAACAAGAAACTAGCCTTAAGGCCCACCAGTGAAACTGCCATGTATCCCATGTTTGCACTTTGGGTCCGCTCCCACTCTGACCTGCCTATGCGTTTTTATCAGGTGGTTAACACCTTCCGATATGAAACTAAACATACCCGACCTCTTATTCGGGTCAGGGAAATTACCACTTTCAAAGAGGCCCACACCATTCATGCCAATTCTGAAGAAGCTGAAAAACAGGTGGAAAGAGCTATTGAAATATACAGCAACTTTTTTGACCAGCTGGGAATACCTTACATGGTTACCAGGCGCCCGGATTGGGATAAGTTTCCAGGAGCTGATTATACCATGGCCTTCGACACTCTTATGCCTGATGGTAAAACCCTGCAGATAGGTACAGTGCACAACCTGGGACAAACCTTTGCCCGCACCTTCGACATCACCTATGAAACCTCAGAAGGAGAACACGAATATGTTTACCAGACATGTTATGGGCTATCTGACAGAGTAATTGCATCTTTAATTGGAATTCATGGTGGTCCCTCTGGTCTGAGCCTACCACCCAGTGTTGCACCATATCAAGTGGTAATAGTCCCGGTACTCTTTAAGAAAGGAGCCCAGGATGTGCTGGACTTTTGCCAAGAACTGAAGGATAAAATCCAAAAAGCTGGACTCAGAGTTCACCTGGATGATCGTGATCTGAGAGCAGGTAAGAAGTATTATGAATGGGAGATGAGGGGTGTTCCACTACGTCTGGAAATAGGGCCCCGGGATATTGAAAATGAAAAGATGGTAATATTACGTCGAGACACCTTGAATAAAGAAACCATAGACTACCAGGAAGAAACTCTCATTAATGATCTGAACAATATACTCAATGAAATAAAAGAAAACCTTAAAAATAAAGCATGGAATAAATTCCAGGATAACATAAGACCTGCAGAATCATTGGAAGAAGCTGGAAATATCCTAAAAGATAAAAAGGGCATTATATCTTTCCAATGGTGTGGTGATGAATCCTGTGGTAAAGCAATAGAAGAATATGTTAAAGTGGATATCCTGGGAGTTGGAGAAGAATCACTAGATGGGAAGTGCATAAATTGCGGTGCACCAGCCAAAAATTTAGCTTTCCTTGCTAAAACATACTAAAGTAAATAAATACGAAGAATCAGATAATATAATAGACCATGATATGATTTGATTATCAGGGGTTAAGAAGAACCATTTAACAATTAAAAATTAATCCCATTAAGTTCGATATGTGGCATCTATTAAGTTAAGGCCATAATATGAAAGCCATTAGGTCGTTAAATAAATCTATCAGGTCATTACATAATTCATTTAGGTCATTACCTGATTTAAGGTCATAATGAATCTATCAGATTAAAAATAACAACTCATAAATAGCTGGAATCCACTAAATTGAAGTTTGGTGTAAAAATGAAAAAGGAGATTGTTATATGAATATAAGGCTAATATTATTATTAATAATAATTTTCGGCTTTGCTATTGGATGCGGAGCCATTAGCTACCTTTCAGGGGGAGGAATTACTCTTGAACAGGCCTATAACAATCAGCAGGTAGATATTATTCAAAAAACAGCTGCCGGAACTGTACCCCATAATGTAACCATCACCAATAATGGTAGTAAACCATTGATAGTAGATAAGGGAACCATACTCAAAAGTAAAGATTCACAGGATCTGGTACTCATTGATGATAAAAAAATCAGTCCTGGTGCCAATGATACTTTTCGCGCATATTGCATGGAAGCAGATGAGAAAGCTGTTCCTGGGGCAACATTAACACCAGCAGGATATGTTTCCAACCAGATAAAAGAGATCATTGATAGTTCCAATCCATCTGACCTTCAGAATGCCACGGCATCCCAACTGCAGATATGGATAATTACCAGTAATGGCCAGGTTGATCCCTTCACAGGTGAAGCTGCAGCCCTGGTACAGAAA
>Ga0334901_1004117_pt1 | contig 10170 bp, 7 predicted proteins | sample GraSluR3_MG_3_FD_207216 | JGI IMG/M metagenome (GOLD analysis project Ga0334901, IMG submission 207216) | Sludge microbial communities from methane-producing bioreactor in Wageningen University, Netherlands - Granular Sludge_15_08-R3 | ecosystem: Engineered > Bioreactor > Anaerobic > Unclassified...
TTAAAACGTCACCATGTTATAATAACACCAATCTTCTGGAAGAAGGTATCTGGCATGGAATTTTCAATAACAGAATACAAACACTGTGATTTAATCGAAATCAGCGGTAGGATCGACAGCTACACTTCTCCAGCTATTGAAGAAGTCCTTAAGGCGTTGATGGCGGACGGCCATTATAAAATGGTCATCGATCTTAAGAATGTGACCTATCTCTCCAGTTCAGGCATGCTCACCCTGGTCAACGCCCAAAAACAATGCAAACGCCACAACCAGGGGGAGATTCTTCTGGCACATGTTTCAGATCAGGTGCTCGCCAGCCTGGGGCTGGCTGGATTCAATCAGCTTTTTGAAATTCATGATGACGTTGTCACCGCAGTTGGAAAATTCTAAAGGGTTGTCCTGATGATCTCAAAAAGCTTTCCGGGAAATTTCCAAAGCCTGGCCCCGATCAGTGACTTCATCGTCACCCAGGCCAAAGATGCGGGGTTCTCTCCCGGTGACGTCTATGCCATTCAGACCGCAGTTGATGAAGCCTGCGCCAATATCATCGACCATGCGTATGGTGGTGAAGACATCGGCGATATCATCATCAGAGTGAAAGAAATCCAGAATGGTATCCAAATCATCCTGATTGATGATGGTGAGCCTTTCGATCCTGATGAAATCCCCGAACCGGATATCACTTCTCCTCTGGAAATCCGGAAGGAGCGCGGCCTGGGGATCTTCTTTATGCGGCAGCTGATGGATAAGGTCACTTTTGATTTTTCAAAAACAAAAGGAAATTCGCTCACCCTCGTGAAATACAGAGGGGGTTGAATTTGCCTCCTCAAAAATCAACCCAACCCACACCGGATCCAACCCGTAAGGCCATCGTAAAACTGGGCGAAGACCTGATCAATACCTCAAAATTTGGGGATCAAAAGGAACGCCTGCTCGTTTTCCTCCGCAAGTATTTCGGTGCTGATGCCCATATATGGCTGAAAAGACCGCCGAAATCATCACCAGAGGAAGCCCCGCCCCCGAACATACCATTCAGGATTGACGAGACCGAACCGTGTGCTTCTTTTGAGGAGAGTAAATCATCCTATTGGGTAATCACACCAATGCTCAAGGGCGCAAACGAGATCGGAAGGATCATTCTTCATAGGTCGCGTCCTTTTTCCCAGACTGATTTAGATTATCTATCCGATCTTGGTGTTCTCTCCGGGCTAGCCATCCATGCCACCCTTCAATCTTTGCTGCATGATTGGCGGCAAAAACAGCTCTCTCTGGTACAGTCGGTTGCTGCCCGGATCTCACAGATCACCGATCTTAACACCCTCACCAGGCAAATCACTGCCCTAATCCAGGAAACCTTTAACTACTATTACGTGGCGGTCTTTCTCATTGATGAGGAAACCCAACGCCTGAAGTTCAAGGCAAGCGCCGGCGCGGATGAGAGTGACCATCCCGATTTCGAAAAAAACAACCATCCCGGGTTTGCTCTGGGTGAGCATATGATTGGTTTTGTCGCCGGCACAGGTCAGGAGTTGATCGCCAGTGATGTTACCCTGGAACCCCGCTACCAGGAAGTTGACGCTTTGGATGAAACCCTATCCGAAGCCGTCATCCCATTGAGAGTGGATAAAGAGATCTTCGGCGTTTTTGATGTCCAATCAGACATTAAAAACGCTTTTGATGAAGATGATTTGCTCGTGTTGCGATCATTGGCGGACAATATTTCGATCGCGATTGAAAGCACCCGGCTTTTACAGAATGTCCAGCGAAAAGCGGATCAACTCTCTGCCGTTGCCGAAGCCAGTCGTGCCATCACGTTTATTCTCGATACCGATGAGCTTCTTAATCGGATCGTAAACCTCATCCACAACCGGTTTGGATTCCCCTATGTTCACCTGTTTACCGTTGATCCGGTGCGGTCAAAAATCACATTCAGAGCCGGTAGCGGGGGGAAATCCAAACAGTATGAAGAAGCTGGCATTACCTATGATCTAAACAGTGAAAAGGGCGTTATCCCCTGGGTTGTGCATAATGGTGAGACCCGCCGGATCAACGATGTTGAAAAAGATGAACAATATCTGGATACTCCTTTTGAACAGGAAAAACACGGCTCCGAAATGACGCTGCCGCTGATTTTTGGAGGAGAAGTCCTGGGTGTACTGGATATTCAAAGCGACCGAAAGAACGCATTCTCAGTCGATGACCAACAATTGATGGAAACCCTGGCGGACAATATTGCAATTGCCATCCGAAACGCCCGCCTCTATCGTTCGGAAAGATGGCGCAGACAGGTCGCTGAGAGCCTGCGGGATATCGCTGGACTCCTCTCCGATAACACTGCCCTTGACAGCGTTCTCCAGGCGATTCTTGATGAGCTTCAAAAAAACCTTCCATGTGACATCGGCGGCATCTGGCTGTTCACACCCAATCCGTCTGAAGCTGCCCCTCCCGAAGAAAGAGAACTCTATCTTGCAGCTTACAAATTTGCGGACGATTTCAACTCAGAAGAACTTGGAAAGATCAAGGTTGTTCCAGATGCATGGATCAAGAACGCCCTTATCGAAGAACAACCGGCGATCCGCAAACCCGTTGACACCATCGGCCCCCTCGCTGAAAAATTCGGCATGCCTCAGGACTATTCCGCCATTGCCGCACCGCTCTACACCGGAGACGAAGTTCTGGGAATGCTGACCCTGCTCCATCATGAACCCGGGCGTTATGGGAACGAATCTCAAAAGATTACTTCCGCCTTTGCAAGTTATGCCGCAATCGCGGTTGAAAATTCCCGCTTGTACGCCACCTCTCAGGAACAGGCCTGGATTGCGACCGTCCTGTTACAGGTCGCTCAGGCAACCCAATCCCAGACGAATCTCTCCGAGCTCGTTCAAACCATTGTACGACTGACGCCCATGGTTGTGGGGATCAAGGGGTGCGCGCTCTTCCTCAGGGATGCGGAAACTGAAATCTATTCCCTCTATGCATCTTATGGCCTTAGTGATCCAGGTGAAGCGATTGACATCAATGAACCCATCCCGCTGCCAAATTCCCCGTTGCTGGCAGAACTCACACTCACGCACGAACCGGTATTGCTTCTAGACCCGCAGGAAGACCTACAATTGCCCCAGCAGCTTGAGGCCCTGTCGGATGAAGACACCATGATCCTGATGCCCCTCATCGCTCGAAATGAGGTTTTGGGAGCGTTTTTGATTGTGAATGAGCCGGAGCCTAACTCATCCCTTAATGTGGAAAAAACCTTCAGCAAGGAACGACTGAGCCTCATCCAGGGGATCGCCCAACAAACAGCCGTTGCGGTGGAAAACATCAGCCTGCTTGAATCACGCCAGGAAGAAGCTTATGTATCCACCGTTCTCTTACAGGCAGCCCAAGCCGCAGTCAGCAGTGCAGACCTGGATGATGTGTTAAATTCGATCATCCACCTGATCCCCATCCTCGTAGGCATTGATTCAAGTCTGATTTATCTCAAGAATGAAGGAGAGGGCCTTTTTTCAACAACGCAGGCGACAACAAAGAACACCATTGATGAATCAGAATTGATTGGGATCACCTATGACCCGGGGGATTTCCCCATGCTGGACGCAGTATATGGCAGTAACCGTCCGCTTGTTGTCCCCTTTGTCGAAGACCCGCTCCCCCCTGATGACTGGGACCTGGTCCTCCCGGATGAGAGTTTAATGGATCCCACCCCCATCTTAAATAGCCGCTATCCCGTTCTGATGGGCTTCCCACTCGCTGTCAAGGATAAGGTCTTTGGTGTGCTCCTCGCTCAGGACAACAACGTCGGGATCAATCGTGAACGACGGTTCGAATTATTATGGGGCATAGCCCAACAGGCTTCTCTTGCCATCCAAAACGACCGGTTGACCCGGGAAATGCTGGATCGGCAACGGCTTGAGCGCGAATTCCAACTTGCAAGGGAGATCCAGCAGACCTTCCTCCCCTCGCAAATGCCGCCAATGCCCGGCTGGGAGATGGATGTCCGCTGGGATACCGCCCGGCAGGTCGGGGGAGATTTCTACGATTATTTCCTTCTGCCTGATGGCCGGCTGGGTTTCGTGATCGCGGATGTGTCCAACAAAGGATTGGCTGCTTCGCTCTATATGACCGTTACCCGGACTCTGATCCGTGCGGCTGTCCTTGAAACAACATCGCCTGCCAGAACGCTTGAACGGGTCAATGACCTGCTTTTGATGAACTCGGAGAATGGCCTCTTTGTTACCACTTTTTACGGTATTCTCTCATTGGAGGATGGCATACTGACTTATGCAATCGCAGGCCATAATCCCCCTATTGTTCTCCGCATGGCTGAAAATAAAGTCGTTGAATTGGAAAAGGGCGGGATCGCCCTTGGCGCAATGGAAGATATTCACCTCGCTGAGCGCAGTTTGAAACTTCACCCGGGCGACTGCCTGGTTCTCTATACAGATGGCGTCACTGAAGCTTTTAACACAGCGGACCAGATGTATGGAGAAAAACGGTTACTGGAAATACTCGAAAACGCCATCGGACAGAAACCGGAGCAGCTCCTGGAAATCCTGAAAGCCGATCTGCAAACCTTCCTTGGCGATGCTCCCCTCAGTGATGACACGACAGTCCTTGCGCTCTATCGAATACGGTCACTGACAGACAAGAACGGGAATTCCTGACCGCCGCAGGACGCCATCAACCGTACTGCCGAAGACCATCTCAAGAAGGGGTGACAAACCATATCCCCCCATCATAATCGTTTCTGCAGACACTTCATAGGCGACCTGTAAAATAATGTCTCCGACTCTCCCGGAATGCGGACGATAGATATTTTCCACAACACGCTCACCAAGAACTACGCCGGCCTCTTCCATCAACGCCTCAGCCTGATCACGGTCGTCATTCACAACCAGCACAGTGACCTTTTTTTTATATCGGTCAGTGAAGTAGGCTGTGATAAAAAGCGCCTCTTTGCTTTTTGGGCTACCGTCATAGGACAATAGCATGTGATTCATCGGGCTGATTTCATCCCGAACAAACAGAATCGGCCTGGAACACTGTCGAATCATTAACCGGATCCCCGATTCAAGCCTTTTAAAGAGGCCAGACTCGGGCGGATGACTCAAATGAAGCACGACCAGATCATTCACCTTTGCCCGTTCAATGATCGTGTCTGAGATCCGTCCTTCCGCATAGGCAAGGTTGCCGGAAAGCCCACTCTGTTCAATCCGGCCCTGGAAAGCCTCCGCCAGGTCTTCATGGGCATAAGCGGACTCTTTCTGGCCTTTCCCCCTTACTGCCAATCCGCGGACTTCAGCTTGTTCCAATTCAGCGAGAAAAATCGCCTGCTCCAGAGCCAGCCAGCTCTCCTCAGTCCCACTCATAGCGACCAGAATGTCAGCAAACAGGTTACGCTCATCCAGGTCGACATTCTCACGCCACTTGCCGGGGGTCGGATAATTCTCAAATGTTTTAGGAATGATAATTCTGATCAACTTTTTCCCAATTTTTCGGAGTTTCCTGAAAAACCGAGGGTCTTTACTTTCAATCAGATCGGAAACGGCTTTATCCGGGCGAATTGACCATCCAAATTCTTCCTGCATATAGGTCTTATGGTCCATGACCCATAAATAGAGATCCGTTTCCGTCCGGTCAGGAATGACATCAAGGATACCTTGATCGCGGATGATCTTCACAACTGGCAGATAAACGAATTCATACCAATGGCGGACAGCTTCTTCCCAGGGGACCTCGCGTTCCTCTTCAATCCCCATATAGTAACGGTGCACATGGATATGCTCAATCAAGGAATTGTACTGTCCGGGAAAAGTTAATTTCAGTTCAACATCAGGGACTATCTGGTCAAATTTTGTCTCATCAAGAAAATCCGCATATTCTTCTTTGAGAATGAGCTCTTCCGGCGAGTCATCAGGAGAAAGGGTCACTTTCGACCGTATCTCAGTGACATAGGCTTCAACTGTCTCAATATCCATCATGCGTGCAATGGACACGCGGTGATTCCCATCCAGAACAAAATAGACATCGCCCAGCTTATACACCCGGATTGGGGGAAGACCGGCACTGCCGGGAGAGGTCATCACCGCCTTAACCCTGGCCCACCGTTCCATATCACCATCCCGCAGGGGAAGAAAATTGCGGTCGAAATCCTGGTAACGGTTTACACTCCCAACAATCGCCTTTACTGGAACTTCCTGTAACCCCTTTGATGACAGCCCCCTGGCATGAAGTTTGCGGGTGATTTCATCATACGGCAATAATTCCTGCGTTTCACCGGTAATAGATGCGAGGAATCGTTGCCATTGTGCTTTTGCTCTGGCTTTTCGGAAGTCTTCTAACGCTCTCCCCAATTCAGCCTGGCTGTGATCGGGATTCATGGTAATACTCCTAAGTAAATTACTTTTCCACTTCTTTTATCTTTCGTCTATAATACCGATTATGTCCTATTTCTCCCTTTTTATAAAGGGGTATTAACTAAATATTAAACATGGCTTTATTAGCTTCAATAAAAGACAGCGAAATTGGTAAAATCCAGATGATTGTAAGAATATCCCATTATCTCCAAAAGCACCCTTTTCAAAGACATCTGGTCTTTCTGGGGTTAGCGCTTCTGGCTATTGCCGTCAATGGGTATCATTTTGGGACTTTTGATCAGGTATTTCATCTGACCTTCTTAAAGAAATTCGTCAGCCCCGAACTTTATCCAAATGATGTTTTTCTGAATCTGCGTTGGTATCATTTCTCCTATTTCTGGTTTCTGTTCATTCCCCTGTTTAAAATCGGTTTACTTGAAATCGGGATGTTTTTCGTCCACGTTCTCACAGTCTACGGGACCCTCTGGATGTTTTGGGAATTATCAAACCTTTTATTTAAAAATCAAACCGCCAACCTGTTGATTGTCCTGGCGCTTGTCTTTCCACATCTGGGCTTCCCCGGCTTCCAAATAATTGAATTTTCATTACTTAACCGGACCTTCGTGCTTCCGTTCCTGTTGGGCAGTATCTGGCTCTATCTGAAAAACAAAAAGATCTGGGCATTCCTTTTGCTGGGGTTGATGTTCAACCTGCATGTCATCTATGCGGTCTTTGTCCTGTGCATGTTCCTGCTGGACGAAGCCATCCGTTTCCAATTTAAATTCTGGAAGAAGCCCGTTCTTCAAATTATTATTTTTATGATTGCCGGTTTGCCTGTGCTGATCTGGCGGATGGGAACCGGCGATGGAATTGACCTGACCCTTCGGCCTGAGATGCTTGATCTTGCCGCGCGGGGCCTGTTGTTCACAGTCTATTTCCCGGTCAGCACTATTCCTCATGTAATTGGCAATCTGATCGCGGGCATTGCGACAGCCTGGGGATTCATTCTTGGGTATCATCACCTTCCGAATAACGAGCAGCACCGCACCATGCGCAATTTTGTCTATGCCATTGCAGTTCTGATAGCGGTTGGGACGCTCGCTTCCTACCTGCTTCCGATCACCATCATCCTGCAAATGCAGATCCTGCGGGCTGGCGTCTTCCTGCTTTATTTCGGGATGCTTTACCTCAGCGGTTTTATCGGGGAACAATACCGGCAACACCGGCTTAAAACCAGTGGGTTTCTCCTGATTAGTTTAAGTTTCATCCTATTTATAACCCCGCTGTTCACAATTCTTTTATGGCACTTATTGAAACTTCTTAACCGAAGCCGGTTCAGCCCCGCCTGGCTGATTCCTGTGGTTATCATCATCCAGGCTGTGACGGTTTTGGCTGCGTCCCAGACTGGTCTCTGGGAACCGGGATGGCACATTTACGGCCCTCAATCTCCCTGGCGGGATGTTCAGGAATGGGCCAGAGCTAGGACTCCACTTGATTCGAGATTCATCTCACCGCCTCATATCTTCTGGCACTATACCCCCGATTGGCGGGTGTTTTCTGAGCGGGCTTCTGTTGTGACGATTCCAGAAATCATGGAACTTCCTTTCGATCCGGGTTTTGCCGCTTCGTTCCAGGAACGTTTTGAGGCTGTTGCTCCCGGTGCCATCGATGCTTTCAATGGAGACTACATGAGGTCTCTGGAAATCACTGAAAAGGTATTCTATACCAATAGTGAGATAAATTTCGAGGAATTGGGTTGCAGGTTCTCAGCGGATTATCTCGTTGTCGAAAGAGAACATCCTTATAACCTGACCATGGTGTATCAGAACGAAGGATTTATCGTCTACCAACTCCCCGGATGCGAATAAACCGTTCGATAATTAAGAAATACTAAAGCCGCATAGACAGATCCACCCTGCCAATGCCTCAATGAATCCAATCATGCTATAATTTTCTGAGCAGCATGATTAGAATAGATAACACATTAAATCACCGGGCATCGTCAGGAATCAATGACAAAAACAAAGGACCTTGAAACATCACCCCACCCCTTGGAATACCTTGTCGTCGGGCATGTCACGACGGACTTAACGGAGACAGGAACGCAATTAGGTGGGACCGTCACATTTTCAGGGTTAACGGCAGCCGCTTTAGGAATAAGAACTGGCATCATCACCTCCCACCAGCCTGATCTGGACATTTCTCCCCTACAGCACTTATGGGTGAAGACGATACCCAGTAAAACAACCACAACTTTCAAAAATATCTCGGATGGCGTTCACCGCCGGCAATACCTTTATGAGAAAGCGGCCCCTATCAACCCGGAAGATATCCCCGAAATTAACCCTCCCCCTGCTATTGTGCATTTGGGGCCGGTTGCTGATGAAGTAAATCCTGTGATTCTGTCAAATTTCCCTCAAAGCATGAAATGTCTGACCCCTCAGGGATGGTTACGAACAACTAATTCTGACAACCAGGTACATTCTCAGGATTGGGCGAATCGTGAAGAAATCCTGGCTCAGGTTGATGCTGCGGTCGTCAGCCTTGAAGATGTACAATATGATGAAGAAATGATCGCGGGCATGGCATCGGCGGCCCCTGTTTTTGCCGTGACTGAAAACTATAAGGGCGCTCGGATCTACTGGCATAATGATGCCCGCTTCTTTTCAGCACCTAAGGTAAAATATGAGGATGATACCGGTGCAGGTGACATATTCTCGGCCGCCTTTTTCTGCCGCTATTTTCAGACAAAGGATCCATGGGAAGCGGGCCGGTTCGCTGTTCTGATTGCCTCCTGGTCGGTTGCACACAAAGGATTGGACAGCATTCCTTCTGAACAGGCCATTGAACAGGCAAAAACGGAAGTGCTGGGTCAATAGAGGACTAATTTATGGGATTGGGAAAAATCTACACCATCGTCAACCAGAAAGGCGGGGTTGGAAAGACAACAACTGCCATCAACCTCGGTGCCTATCTGGGTTACTATGGGCAAAGGGTACTCATCATTGATATTGACCCCCAGGCCAACGCGACATCCTGCCTGGGGATTGATAAGAACGATGTGGACGGAGGCACCTACAATGTCCTGATCGGGGCACAACCCATCCTTTCCCAAATTCTGCATAATCCCCGTTTCAAAATTTCTCTGTTACCCTCATCCCCTGCATTGGCAGGGTCGGAAATCGAATTAATCGATCTTTCGCACCGTGAATCCCGCCTGAGCCATGTTCTCGAACCTATCAGAGACCGTTACGATTACATTCTGGTGGATTGCCCGCCTTCGCTTGGTCTGCTGACACTCAATGGGCTGGTGGCCGCCCGGGATGGCGTTCTCATCCCTGTTCAATGTGAATACCTTGCTCTTGAAGGATTGGGCCAGCTTACGCAGACCATTCAAAAAGTTAAAAACTCTCTTTTTTCTGAATTAGTCATCCGAGGCGTTATCCTCACGATGTTCGATGGACGCACCAATCTGGCGCTGGATGTCGTCAAAGAAGTCCAGCAGTTTTTCGGCAATCAAGTCTTCAGGGCCGTTATCCCCCGCTCCATCCGGCTGGCAGAAGCGCCATCCTATGGAATGCCCATTTCGGTCTTTGCACCGGAATCCAGCGGCGCTCAGGCTTACGCTGCGCTGGCAAAAGAATTGTTGAAATCCGATCAGGTTCCGATACCCATAGTACAGGAGGCGAACTGATGGCACGCAGACCCGGACTTGGCAAGGGACTGGATGCTCTGATCCCAGGAAGCGAGGAACAGGGAGAAACAAGACCGCTTTCCGGGTCTTCTCCAGGTGTCATCCAGGTCTCTGTTGACCAGA
>Ga0334901_1004118_pt1 | contig 10168 bp, 13 predicted proteins | sample GraSluR3_MG_3_FD_207216 | JGI IMG/M metagenome (GOLD analysis project Ga0334901, IMG submission 207216) | Sludge microbial communities from methane-producing bioreactor in Wageningen University, Netherlands - Granular Sludge_15_08-R3 | ecosystem: Engineered > Bioreactor > Anaerobic >...
CTTTGATCATGGATGATAAATCGACATCGGATACGATTCCTTATAATGAAGTATTGAATAAGGATATTTCGATGGAACATGAAGCGAAGGTTTCCAAGGTCTCCGAAGAACAGCTCTTCTATTTGATGAGCCGAGGGTTAACCGAACAAGAAGCGACGGAAATGATCGTTATGGGCTTCATTGAGCCGTTTACGAAAGAACTCCCGATGGAGTATGCAGTCGAAATGAACCGGCTGATTAAATATAACATGGAAGGCTCGATCGGCTAACAAGCATAGATGATCAAGTCAAGTATTGATACCTTTCAATCCGCCTTCGGACGGTTTGAAAGGTTTTGTGTTTTTTGGGTAAAGAAATTTAAAAAAGGCGACTCCTCCTTGACAGAATAAAAGCTGCAGAGGATAAAATAGATATGTCAGCTTTAAAAAGCTGCATGGTTTGTTTCTTAATGGGAGGTTTACGTTTGATCACACTCCATTTTTTACATACAAATGATATTCACAGCCATCTTGATTCGTGGGGCTGCTTGGTACGTTACTTGAATCAGGAACGAGAACGCCTTAATGAAGCTGGAGAGCCGTTTCTGACCTTAGATTTAGGCGATCATATGGACCGTGTAAATCCAATGACAGAGGGGCTGCTCGGAACAGGAAACGTAAAATTATTAAATGATGCACACTATGACTACGTGACCATTGGCAATAATGAGGGGATTACATTTACGAAAGAGCAACTCAGCATTGCGTATCTGATGAGACGTTTTAAGATTGTGCTCGCCAATCTCTATGATCAGCAAACCGGAAAGCGTCCGCAATGGTGCATGCCATACGTGATTCAGGAGATGCAGGGCGTGAAGGTTGGTCTGATCGGGTTGACAGCTGCTTTTCCTCATTTTTACAGCCAGCTTGGTTGGACCATTAAGGATCCATATTCCGAATTAACGAACCTGGTGACACAGATACGCGGCAAGGTCGATGTTCTCGTTTTATTGTCTCATGTCGGTTTGCCGTTTGATGAAAAGGTCGCACGGGAAATTGAAGGAATCGATGTTATTATCGGTGCTCATACGCATCATGTGCTTGAACAGGGGAAAATAGTAAGCGGTACGTTAATTGCCCAAACCGGAAAGTTTCTTCAATACGTCGGTCATATCGTCGTTGATTATGATGAACTAAAGAGAAAGGTTGTTTATAAAGGTGCAGATCTTGTAACGCTTCGTGAACCATCTGATCAGAGCGCGAACAATGAGGTGCGCGAACTGACTCAAAAAGGCATTGCAAATATGCAGAAGGTTATTGCCGTGCTCGATCACGATTATCCGGTCGATTGGTTTGCAAAATCAGAATTAACCGACTTAATGGCTGATGCGCTTCGCAAGTGGTGTGATGCAGATATCGGAATGGTGAATGCGGGTGTTATACTGGATCACCTGTTGAAAGGTCCTGTTACGCGATTCATGATTCATCGCATCTGTCCTCACCCGATTAATCCATGCCGCGTCGAAGTGACGGGGGAAGAAATTGTTGAAATGATTCGTCTCGGACGGAAAAAAGACTTTCAAACCTTTGAATTAAAAGGATTCGGATTTCGCGGTAAAATGCTTGGCCGGCTTGTGTTTAGCGGACTTTCGTATGAAATAATTTCAGATTCACTGGTTAATGTCCGAATACACGGGCAGCCGATTGATAACTTAAGGCGATATAGTGTCGGTACGATCGATATGTTTACCTTAGGCTCATTTCTTCCTCCAATTGTTAAAGCTGAGCAGCACTTCTATTTGCCGGAAACATTGCGCGATCTGCTTGCATGGCGGCTCGGTCAATTGATTAAAGGAAAATGACAATTCACCGATCGCCCACTCTCCCCATAAGATAGGTGGGGAGGGAGGCTTAATAATGATTGACGTGCAACCTTATACAATTGATGGCATTCTGTATCAAGGGATCAGTGTCTCATTACCGAAAACGACTTTGCTTGTGATTGCTGGGAAAAATGGCTACATTATGTGTGGTGCGCTGGATGTGAATTTACTTAATGATAAGCTCGCTGATCGAAACGTGCTGGCCGGAAAGGCAGTCGGTGTCCGCACTCTGGACGATCTTCTGCATGCACCACTGGCAGAAGTGACGGTCGGTGCGGAAAAGCTTGGCATTCATGCAGGTACGATTGGTTTAGACGCTTTGAAAAAAATGGCCTAATTTCTTCAATCAAAATCTGAATAGATTTTGCGGAATCATTCAGATGCATGATGTGCCATGAGTTTTCCATAGAAAAAAGACTTAACCCTCCTTCACAGTCATATAAATGATGTGGAGGAGGGTTGTCATGTTTAAACCGAGCCGACGCTACAGAAGAAAGAACATGTCGATTAAGCATACGCTGTTTCTCTCACTCTTCATTTTTTTTCTGTGCGTTTCCCTAGCAATTTGGATTGTCAATGAGAAAATGAAGCCCGCCGTAATGAGTATCGCGCTCACACAAACGGAACAAATCAGTAATTATGCGATCAATTATGGAATTGGGCAAAATGTATTAAGCAACGTGAATGAGAAAAATGATCCTAATGAATTACCGAAAATAGATCCCTCTAAACTGATTCTCACTCACCGTACGGATGAGAATACGGTGAGTGATTTCGATCTGAATACTGAGGAAGCTAATCGTTTAAAAGGAATTATTTCTAATCGAATTCTTTGGTTTTTAAGAGCGGCTGAGAAAGGGCGTATTTCCTTAACCAATGGTCATGCTGATGATCTAGTATACAGCAAACATCATAACGGTGAGGCTTTGATCGCCGACATCCCGTTGGGGCAGGTTCTAAATAACGCATTGCTGAGTAATTACGGACCGCGTGTTCCTGTTGAAATGGATGTGGTCAGTAACGTCGAGAGCGACATCCGTTGGAACTATAAGAATGAGGGCATCAATAACACGCTGTTTATGTTGTATCTTGATGTCAAAATTAAGGTTGATGTTATTGTTCCGTTTGAAATGAAGACGAAAACAATTGTGCAACATATACCGCTTGGCGGCAAAGGTCTCAGTCCCGGTGTTCCTTACTATTACAGCTCAAATGGATCCGGCATTTCGACCGCAGTACCGATTGAGACACCTAAAAAAGAAGAAAAAAAGAAAAGTGGTCAGTAAAACGCAACACTCGTAGTCACGCTCAAGTGTTGCGTTCTCATTTGGATTCGTTCTTATTTGCCTGCTGTTCCCATATCCTTAATGCCGGGTACGGATCAACAGAATACTCTGCATGTCCGTTATCTCTGTACAGCCCATAATGCAAATGCGGCGGAAATTTTCCCATCGTTCCTTTTGGACCGTATCCCGAGCTTCCGACATAACCAATGACTTGTCCTGGCTTCGTAATAACATTGTGATGAATTCCGGGTGCATAGCCGTTCAAGTGGGCAAAATAATGGTAGTTTCCATGCAGATCGCGTAGGCCGATCCGCCAACCACCGTATTTATTCCAGCCTATCAGTTCGATGACACCATAAGCGGTTGCACGGACTGGTGTTCCGTAATCGGCGAAAATGTCGGTTCCTTCATGAATTCGATTTCCGCCCCATCCTCGCTTGGCGCCCCATGTCGAGGCATAATCATAATTGTAATTTGTCGGGACGGGAAAAGCGTGCTGTTCCAATTTAGCTGGCGTTGCATAGTCAAAGAGTCGAGCAAAATCTTCGATAAGGTCCACGGCTTTGCCTCTGTTATAGATGTTCCACAGGCCAATTCGTATGTTTTCTTCACCTGGTCCGGATTGAACAATTTGTTCGGCAAATGTGTAGAGCCGATCCTCAGGACTTTCAAGACTTGCATGCCCGTCGCCATTCCCGTCCTTACCCACACCGCCGAATAAGGCAATGGTTTTCGGATTCTCATCATTGAGATCAGGATTGAGCGGACCTGCCCATACGCGCTTTGGAAAGGTAATGCTGATTAGTTCATTTTTATTTTTTTTCTCAAGCCGTAACGCGTTTATATTGCGTGCATATTGGTCGCATCCGGCAAGCACATTCCAAGGAACATCAGTGAGCAATGCAGTTTTTAAATACAGTGCCTTTCGCTCTTGAGCTTGTGTATCCGGCTTTACTTGTGCGTGAACGGTTTGCGATGATACAAAAAATATAATGAGTAAGCTATAGATAATTCGTGACCGCAGCGACATGATTTAACAACGATCCTTTCATCGTTCATTTTTATTAGCAAACTTGGCTTCGCCAAGCCTCTGGCGAAGGCGAAGACTACATTCCTTTAATTTTTTTCTTTCTTATTTTGTGTAAAATTGATTTGTTTTTGCACTTTTCACGAAAGCCGCGTGATCTGCTATAATGGACAGTATGCGGATATGATGCTCTGCTTTGCATCCAAAAGCGGGCAGATGCCATGATGTGCTATACGGCAATCAAGAGGGGAGGTTATCCCATTGACCGGTTCAATCGTTTCTGTTGAACACCATAAATATGAAGTTGTAGAAGATGTTCGGAACGGCTGGAATGAGGAAGCCTTTTTAAAGCGATACAGCGAAATCCTGAACAAATTCGATTACATAGTCGGCGATTGGGGTTATGAGCAGCTGAGGCTTCGCGGCTTCTATGAAAACCATAATCCGAAATCAACCTTTGATACGAAAATAAGCACACTTGTTGATTACATTGTTGAATATTGCAGCTTTGGCTGTGCCTATTTTGTACTGAAAAAAATTGATGGTAAATAAACGTATGAACCTTGTCTGTTAGTGTGCACAAAATCAGACAATTGATAAGTCTGATTTTGCTCAAAGACAAGATGCAATGTAAAACAACATGGAGGTAGAGACGGTTGGAAAAGTATGATGCATTTTTGCTTGACCTTGATGGTACCGTTTATTGGGGAAAAGAAGAAATACCGGAAGCTGTAACCTTTGTGAAGACGTTAAAAAGCAAAGGACTGCGTTATTTGTTTGTAACTAATAATTCGACGCGCACGAAAGAAGCCGTTGCCGATCAATTATCCGGGTTTGGTATTCCGTGCACGCCGGATGACGTCTTGACAACGAGCATTGCAACAGCGAGCTATATAAAAGCGCAAAAGCCTAACGCAAAAGTGCTCTACATTGGTGAGCAAGGATTGCAGCAAGCGATGCAAGCTGCTGGTTTTACCTATGAAGAGGAGCACCCTGATTTTGTCGCATTTGGTATGGATCGGCATATTACCTATGAAAAATATGCGAAGGCATGTCTGGCAGTCCGTTCCGGTGCAGCCTTTGTTTCCACAAATCCGGATGTCGCACTTCCTAATGAACGCGGTCTGGTACCGGGAAACGGAGCGCTGACATCCGTAATCACTGTGTCCACAGGTGTAAAGCCGGTATTTATCGGGAAACCGGAGCCGATTATCATCGATTTGGCGCTTGAGAAATTAGGTACAACCAAGCAGCGCACACTCATGATCGGTGATAATTATGATACAGACATTATGGCAGGAATTAATGCGGGCCTTGATACCCTCATTGTTCACACTGGCGTAACGTCTGCTGAAGTTTTGAAGACGAAGACCGTACAGCCTTCGTATGCATTAAAGTCCCTAAGTGAATGGAACTTTGAATAAGTGCCATTAATAACGACGATTATCATGATTTTTTAACAAATTCTTTAACTGAATAACCGCTTATATGGCCGCATTTTTAATGCGGTTTTTTAACAAGTAAAGAAAGTATAAGATTTTACCCCATATTTAAACGAATAAACCAGTGTCTTGACCGAGAATCAAAGCGGAGGTGCGAGACGCCTGCGGCAAGCGAGCAACCGAAGCGATGATTCAACACTGTAAAGACACAAACCAATCACACATGGCTGGAGATTAAAGACCGGGCGCTTTTTGCTCGGTTTTTCTTATGGAAATCATTGCTTGTTCGGGTGATGAAATATACTTTTGATCAATAGAATGGATAAAGTAGAAGTCTGACAATGGAGGCGGCCGTATTATGAATATGCCTGACTGGCGGTCGGTAGTGGCCAAAGATTACGATATGCAGAATACAGACGGACCCATTAGGCTTTATTTTTATCCCATAAATCAATTTTATCACCATAATTTAGAACAGCTGGCACGATGGGCGGATTATTTAGCGATCGAAGCCGGATTACCGGTCTGCCGAATGGTGCGAAACCGTGAAGGCCGCTATGATACGGAAGTGAATGGAGAGTCATGGGTCCTGATGAATTCTCCACTACAAACGGATCGGCTGGAACGATCAGCCGGGGCAATGCTTGCAGAATTTCACGCGCGGACATTAGGTGTCGATTTGGCGTCATTTCCCGAATCAACAGGGCAATCGAGAACAGAAAACTTAGAGAAACGACTTGATACATTGGAAAAAAAATATGATGTTTGTCAAAATGAAGGGCAGCGCTCGTCTTTTGAGCAAGTGTTCGTAGATCATTTTCCATACTTTTCAGGCTGTGCAGAAAATGCAATTCAGATGGCTGTTGATGAATCCATCAACTCCCCCAATGCGGAACCGCTTTGTATCGGACACGATCAATTTGTCGATTACGAACGTTTTCCTATAGATAATCCTGCTCTTTGGGTTGTTGACGATCGATCCAGGGATTTGGCGGAAGGGCTTCGCACACTTGCTTGGCAAAGCGTGCGAAGTGATCCGGAGCTGACAGCCAAAGCTTTTTTAGATGATTACGAAGCGCGCTTTCCGTTGAGTGAGCCCGCAATTGCCAAGATGTATGGACGCCTTCTCTATCCGCTTACCTTCATAGAATGCTGTGAGCGATATTTTACTGGTTCCGTAAATGCCAACGAACGTGACCTTGAATTGGTTTTGCGCCAGGGAGAAGAAAAAGTGAGGGATCAAGAGCGGCTGCTTTCATTTCTTGCAGACCGTTATAAAAATCGATTCTATGCCCCAGAATGGCTGTCCCGTCCATTATGACAAAAAAAGCACCGTTCGCAAATTCAGCAAACGGTGCTCAGCTTTATCCAGTTCTATTTAAAAGACTTGTTCAAGCTCTTTAATTCCGGGAACATTTTCAACGAGTGCTCGTTCGATGCCTGCTTTCAGCGTGAGTGTCGAACTTGGACAATTGCCGCATGCGCCAAGTAATCGGACACGTACAATGCCGTTCTCCACGTCCAACAATTCAACATCTCCGCCATCGCGCAGCAGGTAGGGACGAAGCTTCTCCAGTACCTCTTCGACTTGATTATACATACACACACTCCTCCACTGTTGCATTTAGACTCATTATAGCTTTTTTTATCTGGAAAATCTATTGATAAGTCATACCAGTTCAACAACTGAAGCGATTGTCAAAAATCAAATCAGTGACGCAGCCGTGTGAATTTGCTATATTAATTAGTAAATTACATGTGATCTTGAGGTGAACGGATTGGAACTAACAGTATACGGAGCAGAAGCCGTCTGCGCAAGCTGCGTTCAGGCACCGCCGGCAAAGGCAACTGCTGAATGGCTGGAGGCAGCTCTTTCACGTAAATTTGACGGAACGATTTCAGTCCGTTACATTGATCTTAATAAACCGGAAACAGCTGAAGACCGTACCTATTGTGCTAAAATTCTTGACGATGACTATTTTTATCCGCTTGTGGTATCACAAGGGAAGGTGCTTGGCGAGGGATTTATCACACTCAAGCCGATTGTACACTACTTAATTGAGCACGGTATGTGTCTTCGGCAAACAAACCAATAAGCATACGCACGATCGATTAGATAAAAAGGAGGACATCATATGCTCGATTTTCATCACAGCTGGCCCTATGAGAGGGTTGCGAACGACCTCTATTTTGAAGAGTGTCCATTTTGTCATAAATCGCCGGTTTTGCTTTCGATTAAAAAAGAAGCTGTTGACGGTGCTTTCGAGGGAATTAAAGCAAATCTAATTATGCCTTGCTGTCATGAAAAAATCGTTATTGAAACGATGGATCGTGATTACATCTGGGCAACACAGGTATTACGCTGACGCTGACATACCGCTATCATATTGAGCGGCTTACATAGGACTGGAGTGATGAATTTGGGACAGGAAATTCAGTTTACAAAAATGCATGGCCTTGGCAATTGTTACATCTATTTGGACGGGATCACGCGGGATTTATCATCGATCACGTCCTTTCCTGAACTTTCACAGCACGTTTCCGATCCTTATAAAGGGATTGGTTCTGATGGTTTAATTCTGATTTTGCCGTCGACTGTCGCTGATGTGCAAATGCGTATCTTTAACAAGGATGGTTCCGAAGCGATGAATTGCGGGAATGGACTTCGTTGTGTCGCAAAATACGCCTATGAGCATCAACTGGTCGATTCAAAACGATTTGCAATTGAAACTCGCTCTGGCAATAAATGGGCCGTTGTACATGTGCAGAACGGTGTTGTGGATGAGGTGACCGTAGATATGGGAGAACCGATTCTTGAACGAGAGCGGATTCCTGTAGCAGGAGACAAATGCGGACAAAAGGTTATTCGCGAGCCCTTATCCGTTGAGGATAAGGGGTATACATTCACTGCCGTATCCATGGGAAATCCGCATGCCTTATTTTTTGTGGAAGATATTGCTAAGGCGCCGATTCACAAGCTTGGCGCGATGCTTGCCGATACGGATCCTCTTTTTCCAAATGGTGCTAATATCGGCTTCATTGAACCGATTACAGATCGGGAAGTGAACTACCGTGTGTGGGAACGCGGATCAGGAATCACTCAAGCATGCGGTACAGGTGCATGCGCGTGTGTTGTTGCCTCTGTTTTGGAAGATCGTGTCGCAAAGAATGTGCCGGTAACCGTGCATCTTGAAGGCGGCGATTTACAGATTGAATGGAGAAACGATACGAATCATGTGATGATGACCGGTGAAGCAAAAACGATTTGTGAAGGGGTCTATTTTCAGGCATAAAGGATGTTTATTTGTGATTCAGGTCACATCACGATATAATGTTACTAAATCATAAAAGGAGCTGAAAGAAATGAATATTACATTGACTGATGCTGCCAGCTTTCGCGTCAAGGAAATGATTGAGAACGAACCGGGAGAAAACTTATTCCTCCGCGTTGGTGTCGGTGGCGGCGGCTGCTCCGGACTGACTTACGGAATGGGATTCGATGATAAAATGATTGACGGCGATCTCGCTTTTGAAGGTCAAGGTTTTAAGGTAGTTGTCGACCAAAACAGCGCGCCAATGCTCGACGGAGTTACCATTGATTTCAAACAAAATCTTGACGGCGGCGGATTCACAATCGATAATCCGAACGCAATTTCTTCATGCGGCTGCGGTCATTCATTTAAAACTGCAGACAACGAAGGACAGCCTGCAAAACAGTGTGACTGCTGAAAAAACAGATTACTTAGAAGCATATTTAGCAAATTTAGCTGTTAAATACGGTGCGACTTATCTTTTCAATTCTAAAACGTACAGCAAACTGCTTTAAAGGTTCGTGATCCCTTGAGACTTTGGCATCAAAAACTCATTCCCTTTTTACCGAGACAGCAACTGCTAGGACAACATCGAGAATGTGCAGCTCTAAGAGGAAATGGATGGGGCCGACCGCATGCGACCGTTAACTATGTTTTTAAGTATTCTCCATACAAACTTTTTCAGTTTCACATGATAGTAATTAAAGAAATGAAGAAACGTGGATATAATCCTGATATGCAATGGGCAGATCCGTTTTTTCGTGGGAAAAAATGCTTAAAATACAGTGAACTTGAATGCGTACCTTTAAAAGATCCTATTTATCCAGAGCATGATGAGGATTATTTGAAATCCTGCCTGTTAAATTTGAAAAATAAAGGTATTGAACTCTCTCTTTAACTAAAGTTTGCAAATTAAATTGTGTATCAATCAATTCATTGTCAGCTCTATAGTTCAATTAAATTATTTAGACCGGGCTGTTCTTCTGTACAGCTGATTTTTAGGTTTGCACATAGAAAAAAACTCGCGACGGTCTTTTCGAGCACCTTTTAGTGATTTATCACTAAGAGGTGTTTTTTCTTTAGTATCGATGGTGGAAATGAAGCAGGAATCATCTCCTGTTTTGTTGAACATTTAATAACTAAAACTTGAAAGTTAAAAAAGCGCACCCATCCCTTGCCTGCTCTATGATTACTATGAATAATTTAGGTCAGGCCGCCGCTTTTGTCAGCTGTTTCTGGTA
>Ga0334901_1004120_pt1 | contig 10166 bp, 8 predicted proteins | sample GraSluR3_MG_3_FD_207216 | JGI IMG/M metagenome (GOLD analysis project Ga0334901, IMG submission 207216) | Sludge microbial communities from methane-producing bioreactor in Wageningen University, Netherlands - Granular Sludge_15_08-R3 | ecosystem: Engineered > Bioreactor > Anaerobic > Unclassified...
CTGGATCACTAAAGAGGGAAAGGAAAATCTCTGGCTCAAACCGCACTTTGACCGCGGCCGATGGGTTCACTGGCTTGCCGCCTGGTTCCTTCCCGGGATACTCACGATCCTCGGTGCCGTCGTCTTTTTCCTCATCTTTCCCCAATACTTTGATTCGGAATTGATTGTGCTCAGAGAACAGTTGGAAATGAGCGGCGCAGGATCGATGTCCAATCTCTGGTTGATCGTTGTCCTGCAAACTTTCCAGGCGATGTTGATCTCGCCCCTCCTGAATGCGGTTCCCACCTTCGGTGAGGAATTCGGATGGCGGGGCTATCTGCAGCCAAAGCTGATGGCCCTGGGGCCGCGCAAAGCCATCCTGCTGACAGGCGTGATCTGGGGAATCTGGCACTGGCCCGTCATTTTGATGGGGCATAACTATGGTTTGGGGTATTTCGGTGAACCGTTCCTCGGCCCGTTGGCCATGGTCTGGTTCACGCTGACCCTGAGCGCGCTCTTCGGCTGGGTCACGATCAAAGCGAACAATGTCTGGCCTGCGGTCATCGCGCACGCCGCAATCAACGGCATCGCCGCCATCGGCTTTCTCATGATACGGGGAGAACCCAGCACACTCCTTGGCCCTGCGCCGACCGGGATTATTGCCGGCCTTGGGCTGACGCTTTGCGCCTTGATCATCTTTCTGCATCCCAAAGGGCTAACACCAAAACCAGCAGAACAACAGCTCTAACCCTAACAGAACTCTGTAGAATTGAGAGTCGCGCTTCTCCAAATGAAAAAGTGCCCTTCAGTTTGAATGGGCACTTTCAGGTGATTAACTATGTTTTGCAGAAGGCCGGTAGCGGTTCTGATTCCTCGATCGGGACATCCTGCTGTTTTTATTCCCGGGGTTATTCTTCCGTGTTTCCTTCAGGACCGTCTCAAAGCCATTGACACGGCGGCGTTCCAGACCTTTTCCCAAGGTTCGTTCAATCGAATGGACAATCGACAGATCATCCTGGGTCACCAGTGAAAACGCTGTACCGGTTTGTTCCATCCGACCGGTGCGGCCGGTCCGGTGGGTATATGCCTCAGCAGTATCGGGTACGTCAAAGTTGATCACATGTGAAACTTCCATCACATCAATACCCCGGGCGGCAATATCCGTCGCCACCAGGACTTTGACTTTCCCTTTCCGAAAGGCGTTCATGGCTGCTTCCCGTTTGGATTGAGACAGATTGCCCTGGATTGACGTTGATGACACGCCTGCCTGGCTCAATTGGACAGCCAGTTTTGCGGCCCGGCGTTTGGTGCGGGTAAACACCAGGACCTGATTGCTTCTGTGTTTGTCCAAAAGATATAACAGCATATCCAGTTTTTGAACCTGATTCACAGGATAGATCGCATGGTCAATCGCGTCTATGGGTTTGGCAATATCAATTTCAATGGTGACCGGATGATCCATTATTTGCGTTGCAAGATCGTGGATCTTTGCCGGCATTGTAGCTGAGAAAAGTAGAGTTTGGCGTTTTTGGGGTATGGCACTGATGATCCGTTTAACATCCGGCAGGAAACCCATATCAAACATATGGTCCGCTTCATCCAGAATCAGGATCTCAATGTTCTTTAAATCAACGGCTCCCTGGTTTTTCAGGTCGAGCAGCCGCCCCGGACACGCAACAACAATATCAACACCGTTCCGCAAACGGCTTATCTGCGGATTTGCGCTTACGCCACCATAAATCGAAATGCTGCGCAAACCTGTCTGCCCGCCAAGTTCCTTGATGGCAACATGGGTTTGTTCAGCCAATTCACGGGTAGGAGCCAGGATCAATGCGCGCAGTTTTCCACGTTGGCCTTTCATCAGGCGCTGTAACATTGGGAGCACAAACGCGGCTGTTTTGCCTGTGCCAGTCTGGGCCAGGCCCAGCACATCAGAACCCTCCAGAATTGGCGGAATTGCCCTGGATTGGATCTGGGTTGGGGTATCATATCCAACCTTGGATATTCCCGCGTTAATCTGCGGGTGGAATGAAAAAGTATTGAAGTTCACAAAATTTTCCTTAATGGGTGTGATGAGGTGCACGGTTGTGTATTCACATCCGTGTCCGCTCCCTCACCCGCCTTTGCGGTAACACCATTAAGTGAGCTGGAGCGGCGTTTAAAAAATAAAACCAGGATAAAATCCCAGCCTGTTGAAATCTTATATGGTTCAACTTGGACTGTGAGAGTATACCACAACAATAATGATTAAGTTAACAAGAGTTTTTTAGGGATGATTTGGATAAGCAAGATTTTATTACTGGATTGAAAAGATTAATAGAATTCTGGATGGGTTTATGAAACCCAAACCCGGATCATCGGGACTTTCGAACTCCTATTCTTCCCAACCTTCCCTTCCGACCAGCGGCACAAACACCACCGGTATATTCTCAGACCGTTGGAAAGACTCCCCATCCCGGTCCCAGACCTCCAACCGTTGGGAGTACCGGCTCCCAACCGGGATGACAAGCCGCCCATTATCTGACAGTTGGGATTTGAGCGCCGGTGGGACCTCAGGGGCGGCCGCAGCGACCAGGATCCGGTCAAAGGGCACGGCCGGGGGATAACCCTGGGTGCCATCCCCTACATGCACATGAACGTTCTGATACCCCAGTTCCCTGAGATGTCTTTCCGCCTCTGCGGCCAGCTCAGCATGCCGCTCAATTGAATGCACCACACCGGCAAGCTCCCCCAGGATTGCAGCCTGATACCCGGATCCGGTGCCCACATCCAACACGGCATGATCCGGTTCCACAGAAAGCAATTCGGTCATCAGCCCCACGATATAAGGCTGGGAAATAGTCTGCCCGCAGCCGATCCGGATGGGACTGTCCACATAGCCTATCTTTTGCGCATCTTTGGGAATGAAAGCATGCCGGGGCACTTTCCGCATAGCAGCCAGCACCCGCTCATCGCTGACACCCCGCCGGGCAACCTGGAACTCAACCATCCTGTCCCGCTCATTTTGATAGGGGCTCATCCCAACCCTCTCTGTTAATTTTTCTGGATATCCTGCGATCCACTTTACCCATCGGATAATCCTTTAATTGGCCCGGTGTGGCCCAAACCAGATCAACGCCTTCCAGCGACCGGGGTTCCTGCCCATCCAGCAGCGTACACAAAAACGCATGTAAGGAAATTCGATAATGTGTGTACGCGTGCTTATAGACCCCCAAAAACCCATCTATCCTGATCCCGACATCCAGTTCCTCTCTGATTTCACGCCTGAGACAGGCCTGGAGGTCTTCGTCGTCCTTCTCATACGTCCCGCCCGGAAACTCCCACAAACCTCCCAGCAAGCCATCCCTTGGACGTTGTGCCAGGAGCACCTCTCCATCCCGGTGGATCACAGCGGCCGTCACTGTCAGATGCGGTAAAGTTTTCCGCGGTTCGCTCAGGGGACGCTCTTCCTGCACGCCGAGACGAAAGGATTCGCAATAATCCGAAACCGGGCAGAGATGACAAGCCGGTGTTTTTGGGGTGCAGATGGTCGCCCCCAGATCCATCAATGCCTGATTGTAATCCCCCGCCTTCCCCGCTGGCAAATGTTCCTCCGCCAAAGCCCGCACCTGCTTCTCAAAGGCCGAACTGCGGATTGTCTCAGTGAGATTAAACACCCTTGAGAAAACTCTGCGGATATTGCCGTCGACCGCAGCCACATCCTGCTTGAAGGCAATCGACGCGATCGCCGCTGCAGTATATGGGCCAATCCCCGGCAACTTTTCAAGCTTCTCCCGAGTTTCAGGTAATTTTCCGTCAAAATTTGAGACCAGGATCACCGCGGTTTGGTATAAGTTGCGTGCCCGGCTGTAATAGCCCAGACCCTCCCATTCCACAAGCACTGCCTGCTCATCCGCCTTTGCCAGGGACTCAATTGTCGGGAAACACCTCATCCAGCGTTCAAAATAGGGGATCACGGTATCCACCTGGGTCTGCTGGAGCATGATCTCGGAAATCCAGGTACGATAGGGAGATTCTAAAGAACGCCAGGGTAATGCCCTGGCGTTCTGATCATACCAATCTAACAGGACGTCAACAAACGTCATCAGAACTGGAATCCCCCTTCCAGTGGGGTCAGTTTCAGTTCATAGTTGGTGACGAAATCCTTCAAATGGCTGTTCAACTGGTCCCATTCATCCGAGTGGATGATTTTCCTCGCTCTTTCCAGCCCCGGGACAACCGCGCCGACCAGGATTTGAGGATGGTCACCATAAATGGTCACCCAGGCATCACTCAATGCCAGGCCTAGTTTTTGGACACCCGGCATAAAATTTCGCACAACGAATTCAAAGTATTCCTGCTCACGTCCCGGGACGATATCCCAGGTCATGATTACTTTCACATTCATCAAGGCACTCCTTCAGTTGTGCGAATAGTTTCGTAAATTACAGGCTCAAATCCAGCACCATCACCCGGGTCTCTTCGGGCAGCACGTTGACACTGGCTATTTTAACAGTCTCCTCGGTCTCAACCTGGGTCAGCCCCATTTCTTTGAGGAATTTCGAAAGAGGGTCCAACATCATTGATGATTCACTCGTCCCATAATGCATAGGAAGCACAATATTCGGCTCAAGCAAACTGATCACTTCTGCAGCTTTGGCTGCGTTCAGGCTGGTCTGCCCGCCCACTGGTACCAGCGCGACATGCACCTCCCCCATGCCCTCCACTTCTGTTTGGGTTGGGACGCTGTTCAGCTCACCCAGATGGACAATCTTCAAGCCATTATAGTCAATCACATACACCGTATTGCGGGCAGCATCGGATGAATCCTTGTTCTTCCGGCCATTAAGCCGTAGACCTGTGATGAACACCCCTCCAATTTCATATTCGCCAGGACCGGTAATTTCAAAGGCCTTGCCCTTGATCCCCTTAATGTAATTATGCGCCGGTTTGTCACAGCTCACTGTCACGACCTCCGCACGGAGTTTGCCGGGGTCATAACCCACAACTTCCGGATCATAAGGGTCCGTTACCACCGCGGCCATGCCGCGCTCATTGATTCTAAAACAAGAATGTCCGTGCCAGGTAATGTCCATGAAACCTCCAAAATATGTAATCGAATTATACAACGACCGCTCTGATCAGGGTCAATAATATCAACCTTAGATTTTATCAGTTAATCCTACCCAATTAATTGTAAAATAAAATCAGTGAAAGTTCAAAATCCACAACCAAGGAGGCACAAATGTTTGATGATATGGCTGGTTTCACCATCTTTCTGATCTGTTTCTCAGGCGTAATCCTCTTTATTCTCTTGATTATGGCTCTGAGAGCCATCAAAGTCATCCCTGAATATGAGCGAGGTGTCATCTTTACCCTAGGGAAATTCACGGGTATTCGGAATCCGGGATTGACCTTCCTGATCCCCTTCGTTCAAATCATGCAGCGGGTGGATATGCGCCTGGCGACCGCAGAAGTTCCCCGCCAGGAGGTTATGACCAAAGATAATATCCCGATGCTGGTCAATGCCGTGGTCTATTTCAAAGTGATTGACCCCGAAGCAGTGATCATCAAGATTGAAGACTACATTTTCGCCATCCGTCAATATACCCAGGCAGCCTTGCGGGATGTGATCGGCAATAATGAAATGGACGCCGTCCTGATGGAACGGCTTCAGATTGCCGAAGCAATCCGTGAAATCGTGGATGCCGAAACCAGTGACTGGGGCGTGGATATTGAATCGATCAAAATCCAGGAAGTCGAACTCCCGGCAGAGATGAAACGGGCAATGGCCCGCCAGGCCGAAGCGGAACGTGAACGCCGGGCGGTCATCATCGCATCGCACGGTGAACTTGAGGCTTCAAAGAACCTTCGACTCGCCGCAGACGAATTGGCCTCCTCTCCCGGTGCGCTGCACCTCCGCACGCTTCAAACCATCCGCGATATCTCCTCTGACCCGTCAGAAAAACTGGTGCTCTTCCTGCCTTCCAATATCGCCAATCTGATGGAAGGTTTCACTGGCAATAAGGAAAAATGACCGTGATCCATCTTGACAATAATGTCAGATATCTGCAAATCGCCTTTAACCATGACCTCAGAATGGTCCGGCAGGTCCTTCCGTTCATCCCGCAAAGCGACCGGATTCTAATCGAAGCCGGCACCCCATTCATCAAGCGGGAGGGGATGGACGGCATCCGGTTCATCCGCAGGCTCTGGCCGGGGCTTATTGTCGCGGATATGAAAATCGCCGATGGGGCAATCGGAGAAGTGGATATGGCCTGGCAGACAGGGGCAAGCGCGGCCACCATCCTGGGGAGCGCACCGGTTGAAAGCCTCAACCTTTTCATTCAACGCTGTGCCGAACTCGGCATCCTCTCGATGATCGACCTGCTGGGCGTGGCGGATCCATTGGACATCCTCCGCCCGCTGCAAAAATCTCCCGATGTGGTCGTGATCCATCGCGGCAGGGACGAGGAGAACACGCAAGGGAAACTCATCCAATACCGGCAGGTCAACCGGATCCGAAGCAAATTCAACACGCTGATCTCCGCTGCGGGTGGTGTGGATCTCCGCGAAGCCCGCAGTGCGATCTTCAACGGCGCGAACCTCGTCGTTGCCAATATCGTTCAGCCGGAGGATCAATGGAAGGGGATTCTGGCGGACAGGAATATCCTGAAAATCGCTCAGGAATTCCTTGACACCATTTCTTAAGGGCGTTTAAAAAACAATCCCGGAGATGATTGTTTCATCTCCGGGAATACCTTCATGCAATCTACTTAAAAACCTTCCAGCCTGCTCATGTCCACGACACCCTTTGACAGACCCGCCACACGCTGCACCAGCGCCAGGCGATTCTGTCTAACGGACGGGTCTTCAGCCATCACCAGGACCTCATCAAAGAAGCGGTTGACCACAGGTGCCAGAGGGACAAAGGCACTCAGGAAGGCATCAATGCTTGTCTTGCCAGTCATATTAGCCTCAGCGTGGTTGATTGCCTGATGAAGAGCCGTTTCAGAATCTTCCTGAAAACCCGCCTCATCCACCGAATAAACCGTATCCAGGTCGCGGGTGATCCGCACACAGCGGCTGAAGGCAGGGAGAAGCTCACCCCAATCTTCCCGGGCGGTCCAGGCTGAAAGCTCCCTGACGCCAACCAGCGCGCCAAAGGGGTCATGCCCCTGCTCAGCCAGGACCGCGTCCACAATATCGTAGCTGTATCCCATCTCCAGCAGCATCCCCCTGAGCCGGCCGGTGATGAATTCGAGACAGGCAGTCTGATCTACCGGGGTAATGTCCTTGTCCAAAACCCGGGCAGCTTCCCTCAAAGCCCAATGCAGGTCAAAATTCAATTCCCATTGGATCAAATTCTGGCAGATTCCCAGGGCAGCACGCCGCTGCGCAAAGGGATCTTTGGTGCCCGTCGGTGCCAGACCAACTGCAAACAGCCCCATCAGGGAATCCAACCGGTCGGCCAGCCCAACGACCAGACCCGGCTTCCCCCGGGGAAGCTGATCATCCGCTGAGCGGGGCAGGTAATGCTCGAAGATGGCTTCCGCAACGGCTTTCAGCTCCCCGCTGTGGATCGCATAGTAGCGGCCCATGATCCCTTGCAGGGAGGTCATCTCGACCACCATATTCGTTGCCAGGTCCGCTTTGCAGAGATTCGCTGCCCTTTGGGCAGTTTTCATCTCCGCATCCGGCAGGTTGAGTTTCAATCCTATAGGCTCAACCAGTTCCATAACCCTGTGTGTTTTATCAAGTAAAGAACCCAGTTTCTCCTGAAATGTCAGAGTCCTCAAATCATGGACAAAACCTTCCAATGGCTTTTGTAAATCTTTCTCCACGAAGAATTGCGCATCAGCAAATCTCGCAAGGATCACCTGTTCATTGCCGTCCGCAACAATATCCAGATGCTGGTCACCGCCGTTACGCACTGCAATGAAGTAGGGCATCAGGTTGCCATCCTGGTCTTCCACGACAAAATATCGCTGATGCTTCCTCATCACAGACACGAGGACATCCCGCGGGAGGACATCCAGATATTTAGGATCATACTGGCCGCGGAAAGCTGTGGGACATTCCACCAGATGAGTGACTTCCGCCAGCAATCCCGGGTCCGCCGCCACGCGGCCGCCGACAGCTTCTGCCAGCGCATCAGCCTGTGCCAGAAGGGTTTCCTGCCGGGCTTTCGGGTCCAGAATGATCCCCTGGGCTTTCATTGCTTCAATGTATTCTTCCGGAGACTCCACACTGAAGCTCTCGTTTTCGGTAAATCGCAGTCCCCGGGTCATGCGATCGCTGCGATAGCCCGCATATTCGAAAGGCACAACCGCGCCATCCAGAAGTGCCATCAGCCAGCGAATCGGACGCGAAAAAGCCACGCCGCTTTCGTTCCAGCGCATGGACTTATTGAATCGAATGCCAGCGATCAGATCGGAAAGCGCTTCTTGAAGGACATCCAATGCGGATTCCCCTATCGTGCTGACTCGTGCCACAACATAATCCCCATCGTCCATCTTTTCAATCGCAAGATCGGTCACCTGGATCCCCTTGCTGCGGGCAAATCCCTCAGCAGCCCGGGTCGGATTGCCGTCCGCATCAAAAGCACGATCAGCAGGTGGCCCTTTGACAACAAGCGACTGATCAGGCTGGCGCGTTGCCATCTCTTCTACAAACACCACCAACCGGCGGGGAGTCCCATAAATGTGAATATCACCGCGGGATAAACGCAAATCGTCAAGCATCACCGGGACGGCATCTTGAAGCTGAATAAGTGCGCTGTCAAGGTCAGCGGGCGGGAGTTCTTCCGTACCAATTTCAAGGATGAACGATGCTTTCTCAGCCTTGATCTCGTGCGACTCCTCAGAGGCCGCTGTCTTTCCAGTAGCCTCCCCCTCCATCAGAAAGGGATATTCCATCTTCTGGCGCTGTTCGACATACGCTTCAGCCACCCGCCTTGCCAGCTCGCGGGTTCGCTTGAAGAGCGCCTGCCGCTCCGTCACACCAACCGCGCCTCGTGTATCGAGGATATTGAAAGTATGAGAGGTCTTGAGGACGTAATCATGCGCAGGGAGCACCAGGCCGTTCTCAATTGCCCGTTCTGCCTCCAGCTCATACATATCATATAATTTCCGCATCCTGTCCACATCCGCCACGTCAAAATAGTAAGCGCTGTGTTCTCGCTCCCCCACCAGGTTGACATCCCCATAAGTCCGCTCAGGACTCCAGCGGATATCAGTGAAATGCCGGACGCCCTGCAATGTCATGGCGATCCGTTCAAGGCCATAAGTGATCTCGACCGAAACCGGCTCCAGATCATAACCGCCGCACTGCTGAAAATAGGTGAACTGGGTGATTTCCTGACCATCCAACCAGACTTCCCAGCCCAGCCCCCAGGCACCAATGGCTGGTTGCTGCCAGTTGTCCTCCACAAAGCGGATGTCATGCTGGGCGGGGTCAATCCCCAATGCCTGTAAGGATTCCAAATAAACTTCCTGCGGGTTACCGGGATCGGGCTTAAGGATCACCTGGAATTGATAGAATTGCTGCAGCCGATACGGGTTGTCGCCATACCGCCCATCGTCAGGTCGGATGGAAGGTTCCACATAAGCCACGTTCCAGGGTTCAGGGCCCAAAACACGCAGAAAAGTCGCCGGGTTCATCGTGCCGGCACCGACCTGAGAGTAGTAGGGCTGCCAGATCAGACAATCCCGTTCTGCCCAAAACGTCTGTAATTTCATGATGATGGATTGAAAATCAAGCGGTTTATCCATAAAATGTATTGCTCCAAATAATGAGGTCTGAATAATTACGTTGCTGTAAATATTTTTCGTAAACAGCCGACTCATTATACCATCCCCCATTGATCGGACTCTGAAAAAGTCAGGCGCCCGTTTGGCCTTTGCGCCCTTGCTGGACCTCACGCAGAAATTCAGGTGTGTTGAGTTTGCGCTCCAGAAGATAGGTGAAATACCGCTCAATCAAAGCTGTGATCCCAGGCTCAATCGGGTCCGGAATTACAACTTTCTCCACCTGACGCCAGTTGGAGCGCTGTAAATGGCGCAAATACCGCAGGACATCCTTTTGGATCGGCCATGCTTCGGTTCTTGCCCTGCCGCATTTTGGGCAGACCACACCACCCGCCAGGGGTGAAAAGAACTGGTCTTCTTCCTGAATTGGTTGACCGCAGTCAATGCACTCAAATAATT
>Ga0334901_1004123_pt1 | contig 10161 bp, 6 predicted proteins | sample GraSluR3_MG_3_FD_207216 | JGI IMG/M metagenome (GOLD analysis project Ga0334901, IMG submission 207216) | Sludge microbial communities from methane-producing bioreactor in Wageningen University, Netherlands - Granular Sludge_15_08-R3 | ecosystem: Engineered > Bioreactor > Anaerobic > Unclassified...
TCTTTTTTGAGTACGGCTGAAGGAGACCAGAGTGTTACCTGGGAAAGTGGAATTCCTGAAGTCATGAAAAAAAGAAAAAATGCCGTCTATTATGTCAATGTCACTCACGGCGAACTGGCCTGTCATCCGCACATGTTCGGAGGTATTAAAGAGCTTCTTGCCAGCGGAACAACTCAGCTTTTTAGCGATAAACAACCCCTGGTAAGAGGCGAAGAAAAATTGTTTAAAGCGCCCGATTTCAGGGATTTCGATCTTTCGGAAGCCGGAATTGACTTTTCAGTTCTGGGAATTGGCCGAGAAACTGAACCGGAAATCGAACAGCCTCCCATCGGGGTTTCCATAAGTCACGGCGATCTGTTTTACTCTGGATTTCCCGTTCTTGCGGGCCATTTCGACGGAGACGGAATTCTTTATGCAGAAAAAGCCATCGATAAATACCTTGGCGGTGCGCTCAACTACCACCATCGGCTGGGAATTTATCCCGGAACAACCGGCAGCAGCGACATATTCTTATCCGGTAATTCGGGTTTTAACGGCGCAATTATAATCGGACTCGGAAAACCGGAGAATTTAACCGCCCATGCTTTAACAAAATCGGCAGAGCAGGGGGCGTCCAATTTTCTGTTGCATATAAATGATCAGTTTAAAAAGTTAAATCTGTCAAGCCCCGATTCCGATCCTGTTGGTATTTCATCGCTCCTTGTGGGCAGCGGATACGGCGGTTTATCCGTCGAAAATTCGATGAAGGCAATTATTCAGGGGGTTTACAATGCCAATAAAAAGGTTGCCAAACTCGAAGTAGAAAACACCCGGCTCATCCACCACATCGAGTTTGTCGAGTTGTATGAAGATAATGCATTAAGCGCTCTTTATTCGCTGGGCAGGATTGATAAACAGGAAACCCGCTCGTTTAAAATAATTATTGAGGAAAAGAAAATACGCACATTGCTGGGGTCGAAAAAACGAATACCCAATGAAATAGCGTCGGGTTGGTGGAACAGAATTACGGTAACAGAAGATTATGCCGACGAAGAAAAAACAATTAAGTGTTTGAAATTTAGCGCATCTACCGGCCGGGCTTACGAGAAAGAGAGTAAACTTCCTACGACGCCGGCAATTATAGAAGGTACTATCCACGAAATGTCAACCAGTAACCTGTGGTCGCCCCAAAAAGCAAAGTCGATGTTTGAACTGCTGATTCCCAACGAATTTAAAGAACAACTGAAAAGGCACGGGAACATCAACTGGATTTTGGATCATTACACGGCGCAGTTTCCGTGGGAATTGCTGCAGGACGAGATTACAGACACGAGTCCACTTTGTGTGGCATCGGGCATGATCAGGCAGCTGGCTACCGAAAATTACAGACAGGTAATTAAACCTGCGCCGGCGAATAATGCCCTTGTTATAGCCGACCCGGATTTAAAAGGGTTTGCCTCGCAGTTGCCCGGCGCCCTGAAAGAAGGTCAAATGGTTTCGGAAATTTTAACCGAACAGGGCCTCACTACAACTTCCAGTTTTAACGGATCCGGTTCAGAAATTATTGAAAAAATGTTTTGTAACGATTACCGGATTATTCATTTATCGGGTCACGGAGTGTTTAATTCAGATGCATCCAAAGGTTCGGGAATGGTAATTGGCGAGAATATGTATCTGTCAACCCGCGAAATCCGGCAAATGAGTACAGTGCCCGAACTGGTTTTTGTGAATTGCTGCCATATTGGAAAAGTTGACGACACGGCAGAAGAGTTTTACCGGAAAAGGTACAGATTGGCTGCAAATATAGGTACCCAACTTATTGAAAACGGTGTAAAATGTGTAATAGCTGCCGGCTGGGCGGTAAACGACAGTGCAGCTCTTGAATTTGCCCGGGTTTTTTATAACCTGATGTTCGGTGGATATACTTTTGGCAGTTCGGTAAAGGAAGCACGCAAAGCCGTTTTCGAAAAATTCAGGTATTCAAACACCTGGGGAGCCTACCAGTGTTACGGCGATCCTTTTTTCAGATTCGAGCATAAAAAAGCTGAATATGGAACGGATGAACATGAATACCTCATTTCCCAGGAGGCTGAAGTACATCTCTCCAATTTGCTGAACGAACTGGAAATCGGGGAAAAATCAACCGGAGATTACCTGGAAATTCTGGATGGTATTTCAGACGGGATTGAACGGGCAGAAATCAGAACGCCGGTAATTACTGAATTAGAGGCACTTGTTCTGTTCGAAATAAGGGAATACGACAAAGCCTGCGAAAAATTCGCGTCGTTACTGCATAACGAGGAAGCAACTTTTTCTTATTCGGTTGCTGAAAAATATTACAACGCAAGAACCAAAAAAACAGCCGGTTACTTTAAAAAATTCCTCGACAGTAAAAATGACGAAATAAACGACATTGAAGCAAAAATTAAAAACCTGAAAAGCAAACAAAAGAAAAACACAGGGGGAAAAACCGCCGGGAAGAAAAGCGAAGCGCTGGTAAAACTGGAAAATGAAATGAACGAATGCCGCCGGGAAATAGAAGCTAAAAGGGAGAAATCCCTGGAAGAAATCGGAAATGTTATCAGCGATTTGAACGACCTTATAAAACTGAGTCCAACCTCCGAACGTTTTAATATATTGGGCAGTTCCTACAAACGGGCTGCATTTCTTTCGACTGACAACAAACAGGAAAACTACAAAAATGCAGCGCGCTTTTATCATAAAGGATTTGAAAAATCAGGAAGTTGGTATTCGCTTACCAACTGGTTGTCGCTCGAAAGTATTTTGATCATGTCGGGCGTTCATGCCTGGGGCGACTTTGGGGATGCTCAGGATAAAACCAGTTATAAAATCCCCGCGATGAAAGAAGCAACCGGACTGCTCGAAAACGCGGCGGCATCGCTTTGTAAAATTAACGAACGGATGAGCTACTGGGATATGCTGGCCGGAATTAACATCGGGTTATGCAAATATATTGTACAGTTTACCGAAGACGACGACAAAAATGAGGTGGATAATATTTTTAAAGAAATCAGTTATTTATGGAAAAAAGCCGGAACAAAAGGGAAACGTTTTTCGGAAATTGAACACCTGGAGTTTTTGATTGATGCCTTGTCTGCCGCAAAGCACAAAAAAACGAAGGCACTTGCAGCATATCTTGTTCAATTAAAAAATAACCTTTCAAACCTGGTATAAAATTTATGCTAAAACAGACGATTATGGAAAAGTATTACGACGTACACAACCACCTGTTCAACAAAAATTTTCTGGCGAAAGAACTGTTGTACCGCATGATTAAGGAGCTGAAAAAAATGTTGAACATTCAAAAAGAAAGGGGTCTCGACCGTGGCCCCGACCGCGGATTAAAAAATGTAATCACATCGTTGAGGCGGTATATAAAAGCCATCCGGGTTTTTACACGAAAAAATTCAACGGCGGTTTATGAAGAACTCGATAAAACCTACAAAGGCGAATTTATTCTTACCCCGCTTACCTTCGACCTCACGTATTGTTTTGCTCCCTCGGCCGATCGCGAAACGGACGAAACTCCGCGCAGCATAGCCAAAGAAGCGTTTGAGGATGAAATGAAAATCCTGTTTGAAGAAATCGACCGGGAGGTGCGTAGTTTGTCGCGTGATTTTAATCCCGATGCCGGCAATTCAGAAGATGATCTCTGGAAAGAGTACCTTAACGAAAAAAAACGGTTTATTGAGGAATCCAGGGCTTTTCAGGAGATGGAAGAAGAAACGGAATTTGTTTCAGGTTCCAGGGGGTTGTTTAAGCGCAGAACAGCATTCGATGGATGGAAGGAACAAATCAGGCAAATTGAAGAATTGAAAAAACATCCTGAATACAAGGAAATGGTTTTTCCGTTTCTGGCAGTCGATTCGCGGCGGAAAAACATTGCAGAATATGCGATGAACAATGTGGGAAAAGGAAAACTGTTTATCGGAATTAAATTGTATTGTCCGACAGGTTATTCCCCGACCGACCCGGTACTTTTTGGGCCGGATGGCGAACGGGGCGGTATTTACGCGTTTTGCGAAGACAACGGAATTCCGGTAACCACCCACAATTCCGACGGCGGTTTTGCAACGCTTGCAAAAGAAGTGAAAGTGACCGGCCTGATTCAGGTGAATGGCAAACTGCACCGGCTAAACGACGAACTGCTGAAATTTTCAACCGCAATACACCACAAAAACGCGGTTTATGAACGGGCTTTAACATTAAACCATCCGCTTTTGTGGGAAAAAGTGGTGGAAAAGTATCCCAACCTGTTACTGAACCTGGCGCATTTTGGCGGCGGAAGCCAACTGAACCTGGCGCTTGAAAATCCGGAGAACACAAACCTGTGGACCAACAAAATAATTGCCCTGCTGAAAGACAGCCGCTATAAAGTTTATACCGATGTTTCGTGTTTCACCGAATTTGAAGTTATCGCTAAACTGTTAACCAGCCCGGTTTACCGCGAAATTAAACCGCGAATTCTTTACGGGTCGGATTATACGCTTTTACTGTTATTCGAAGATAATTTTGAAGAAAATGTGCGTCAGTTTAAAGAAAAATTCGGGAAGGATTTTGACGTTATTGCCCGCAAAAACCCGGAGGAGTTTTTAAGGCATGTGATTTGATCGGGTGGAATACTTCACTTTGACGGCGATAGTTTAAAAACTGATTTTCCGGATTTTGGATTGGCTTGCGGGGAAATAGCTCTGAATAAGTATATTTTAGGAAAGAAAGAACTCAACACCGGTACTTAAACTAAAACGATATGGCAAATGATAAACATGTGAAATTATTAAACGAGGGAGTTTCAGTTTGGAATAAATGGATCCATGAACATAAGAAAGTAAAACCTGATTTTAGTGACTCTGACTTTTCAGGAAAAGATCTCACAGGGGTACATCTTTTTGATGCCAATTTAACCAGGGCAAATTTTTACGAAACGAAACTCTCCTGTGCAAACTTGTGCAAAGCTGACTGTTCAGGTGCCGAATTTTCAAAAACCGCTCTTTACATGGCCAATCTCACCTGGTCCAATTTTTCCGACGCAAAACTTTCCTGGGCAAATCTTGGGTTATCTGACTTTTCCCGGGCAAAACTCATTAATGCCAACCTTTCAGGTAGTTTTATGTTGAGCACAGAATTCGAACATGCAAACCTCACCCGGGCCGATCTTACCGCTGCTTGTATGATGAGTGCTAATTTTAACAACGCAATTCTTACAGGATGCCGTGTTTACGGAACATCAAGCTGGGATTTGAAAGTAAATGAAAATACAGTACAATCTGATTTGGTTATATCCAGACCAGACAGGGCAATGGTTAAAGTGGACGATATAGAAATAGCCCAGTTTATTTACCTTTTACTAAATCGGGAAAAGCTCAGAAATGTGCTTGAAAATATAACTTCGAAAGCTGTTTTGATTTTGGGGCGGTTTACGGTTGAACGTAAAGTAATATTGGATGCTTTGGCTGGAGAATTACGCAAAAACAATCTGTTACCAATAATCTTCGACTTTAAACGTTCCACAAGTTTAGACTACACCGAAACAATTAAGATACTTGCCGGATTAAGTAAATTCGTTATCGTTGATATCACAAAACCTAAATCATCTCCACAGGAACTTGCTGCAACTATTCCTGATTATCAGAAACCGTTCGTGCCTATTCTTCAAGAAGGCGAAAGAAAGTATGCTATGTTTGATGATTTTAAGAAATACGATTGGGTACTCCGACCGATTATTAAGTACCGCACTAAGGAAGAATTATTGGAAAATTTTACCGGCCTTATTCTTGAACGGGCTTTAATAAAACTTAATGAAATTGATGTGGCAAAAAATAAAACCTTTGAAGAAATGTCAATTGAAGAAATGAATAAACTGAAGAAATAGGTGTTGGCAATTTAATTCACTATGTTGAGAAATTATATTTATTGTCTATGTTGAAAACCAGACATTCAAAAAGTGTCTAAACAGCTGTCATCCAAGGAACTGTTAGTGCATGTTTTTGGCCGGTTGGCCGCTGCTTTTATTCCATTAATTTTTAACACTTAATTCGCATGATTACACAAATAACAGAATACAGAATAAAAATAATTACCTTTGGTTGATATTTAAATCTTTGAACAAAAATATGAAAATACGAATCTTAATTATCGGAACACTCGGATTATTAATTTCTTCAATATTGATTTACATTCTTAATAATAAGGTAGATATTAACATTGATAAAGGATTGATAAATTTCTTTTCAGGATTATTAATGGGTGTTGCTATTGTCTTCATTGCACAAATAATAAGACAAATACGCCCAAAAATTGAAAAAAACGAGTTATAAGTTTTGCACAGCGGGGTTCCTGCGATGCGTTGTCTCTGCTCCTTTCCCGATCTTCTGGGGCCCACAGTACGAAGACATGCTCTTCGTAATCCGCAACGAAAACCTGAAGTTTTCCGATGGCTGCAATCAAGGCAAAAAAATTAGTAGTATTGCTTAATAAAAATTTCATAACCATAACTTTACAATTTCATCATTATGATTTTTTCATTTCATAGTGATGATTTTTCCATTTTATAGTTATGAAATTTTTTTATCAGAACAAAATTTCAATCCTTAGTTTTACTTTGAAAATGAAAGACTGTTCAGCATATTTTTAATGTCCTTGCCGGGGGTAAACACCACCCGCGCCCCTTTAATGGCAGTGGCGTTCGATGGTTTGTGGGATTGAGAATTCGATGTTCAAACCATTTCGAACCATTTCAAACTTATTTTTCTGGTTGATAAACGTCCCCGGTGAAAACAAAAAAAACCACTGCAAGTATTTATTTTACAGCGGTTTATTGTTTGTGTTTGTGCCCAGAACAAGACTCGAACTTGCACAGCCAAAAACGGCCACCAGGCCCTCAACCTGGCGTGTCTACCAATTCCACCATCTGGGCAAAATGTTATTTCAAAAATCGCGATGCAAAACTATAAAATTTCTTTAAAACCGAACAGATTTGCAACAAAATGTTCTGCATTTAACGCTCGTATTCTTCCTCGAACCGTGTTTTAACAATTAAGCCATTCTTAACGGTAAAATAAAACCGTTCCGTTTTTTTCACTTTTGGCGTAACAATCGGGTCTAATGTTAATTTGCCCTGACTGATTTCGGTGCTGCGAAGCTCCTCGGTTTTTTCAAAAATATACACCGAATCGCCGGCAGTTTCAATAATTGTTACCGGTTCTCCAAACCGTGGTTCAAGTGAAGAAACCGACTTCCCGGCGTATGACTTTTTTAGTTGTTGCTGCGTTCCACAGGATATCAATCCAATGAAGATCAGAAGTATATAAAAAGTTTTAACCATCGCAAACATTTTTGTCAAAGTAACCTCAAAAATTTGAAAAATGGATGGAAACAACAGTTTTTAACGTTTCACCTGTTGAAAACTCGGTGGTTATTCAAAATGCCGGGGTTAATTCTGCCTTCGATTATTTTCTATCTTTGCGCCGTGTTATACAACATGTTCATTACCAAAATTAAGCTGCAACATGATTCAATTTTTCAGAACTCATAACAGTTCAGTTATCGCGGTCGATTCCATCCTGCCGCTGAGTCAAAACGACATAGAAAAGTTAGTGTGGTTGTTTTCGGATGCTCAATTCCTGAAACAGGAAAAGCTTGACGGCTGGTTCATCGGACCGCGCCGTGAAATGATCACCCCATGGAGTACCAATGCCGTTGAAATTACCCAGAACATGGGAATTAAAGGTATTGTGCGCATTGAGGAATTTTATCAGGTTGAAAGTGAAAGTGCCGAATGCGATCACATGTTGCAGCGGAAATACAACGGACTGAATCAGCGTATTTTTGTAATTGAAAAACAACCCGATCCTATTTTGAATATAGATGACATTGCAGCTTACAACCGGCAGGAAGGACTTGCTTTGAGCGACGATGAAATAGAATACCTGAATTCGGTTTCCACTGCAATGGGCCGCCCGCTCACCGACAGCGAAGTGTATGGTTTTGCACAGGTGAACTCGGAACATTGCCGCCATAAAATTTTTAACGGAACTTTTGTTATCGACGGAAAAGAGATGGAATCTTCGCTGTTTCAGATGATTAAAAAAACATCGAAGGTAAATCCCAACAAAATCGTTTCGGCTTACAAAGACAACTGCTCGTTTGTGCAGGGCCCGGTAGCTGAACAGTTTGCTCCCAAAACGCAGGATAAACCCGATTTTTTCGAAGTAAAAGATATTGAAACAGTTCTCTCGCTGAAAGCAGAAACACACAATTTCCCCACTACCGTTGAGCCGTTTAACGGTGCTTCAACAGGCACAGGAGGTGAAATTCGCGACCGGATTGGCGGAGGGAAAGGCAGTTTTCCCATTGCCGGAACAGCCGTTTACATAACTTCCTATCCGCGGACTGAAGCTGAGCGGCCCTGGGAACAGGCCACTGAAGAAAGGCAGTGGTTGTACCAGACGCCGGAAGAAATTCTGATCAAAGCTTCAAACGGCGCCAGCGATTTTGGAAATAAATTCGGGCAACCACTGATTGCCGGTTCGGTACTTACCTTCGAACATTTCGAAGCCTTTAAAAAATATGGCTACGACAAAGTAATTATGCTGGCGGGCGGAATCGGTTTTGCCAACATGAAATACAGTTTGAAAGACGACCCGGACAAAGGCGATAAAGTGGTGCTGCTTGGCGGCGACAATTATCGAATTGGAATGGGCGGTGGAGCAGTTTCTTCAGTAGCCACAGGCGAATTTGAAAATGCCATTGAACTGAACGCCGTGCAGCGGGCCAACCCGGAAATGCAAAAAAGAGTGTACAATGCCATTCGTGCACTGGCCGAATCGGATGAAAATCCCGTAGTTTCCATTCACGACCACGGCGCAGGCGGTCACCTGAATTGCCTGTCGGAACTGGTGGAAACCACCGGTGGAAAAATAGACACGGCCAAATTGCCGGTGGGCGATCCCACGCTTTCACAAAAAGAAGTTATTGGAAATGAATCGCAGGAACGTATGGGACTGGTGATGAAACCGGAAAATGTGGAATTGCTCAAACGAATTTCCGAACGCGAACGGGCGCCCATTTACGAAATTGGCGAAACCACGGGTGACATGCAGTTTACGTTTGAAAACTCGGAAACCGGCGAAAAACCCATCGACTGGCAACTGGGTTACATGTTCGGTAATCCGCCCAAAACGGTTTTGGAGGATAAAACAGAAGTGCCGGATTTTGCTGAATTGGAATACAATCCGGAAGAAATCGATACGCTTGTAGAACGGGTTATTCAACTGGAGTCGGTGGCTTGTAAAGACTGGCTCACCAACAAGGTTGACCGATCGGTTACCGGTCGCATTGCCAAACAACAAGGCGCCGGGAAACTGCATCTACCGCTGAATAATGTTGGCGTAATTACCCTCGATTACCGGGGCAGGGCAGGGGTGGCTACTTCCATTGGCCATGCGCCGGTGGCAGGAATGGTTGACCCGGCTGCCGGCTCCTTGTTATCCATTGCCGAAGCGCTGACCAACATTATTTGGGCGCCGCTAACCGACCACATTCGCGGCGTATCGTTGAGTGCCAACTGGATGTGGCCGGCAAAAAATCCGGGTGAAAATGCACGCATTTACCACGCTGTGGAAGCTGCCAGTGATTTTGCCTGCGCACTGGGAATCAATATTCCAACCGGGAAAGATTCCATGTCGATGACCCAGAAATACAAAGACGATGTGGTTTACGCCCCCGGAACGGTTATCATTTCTGCTTCCGGAGAAGTTTCGGATGTACGGCAAACAGTGGAGCCTGTTTTGGTGAACGATGAAACGAAAGAAATCCTTTTTATCGATTTTTCCTTTACCGAAAGGGCTTTGGGCGGAAGTGCTTTTGCGCAGTCAATCAACAGAATCGGGAAAAAAGTGCCCACAGTTTCCGATGCAGAAAAGTTTGTTGCTGCATTCAACACGGTTCAAAAACTGATTGAGCGGGAACAGATTCTTGCCGGCCATGACATCGGCTCCGGTGGTTTGATAACCACGCTGCTCGAAATGTGTTTTAGCAGCAACAAAGGCGGAATGAAAGTGGATTTGACCGGAATAGGTGAAGAGGATTTGGTGAAAACATTGTTTGCCGAAAACCCGGGAATTGTGATTCAGTGCGCCGATAACGATAAAGTAAAAAAAC
>Ga0334901_1004126_pt1 | contig 10154 bp, 9 predicted proteins | sample GraSluR3_MG_3_FD_207216 | JGI IMG/M metagenome (GOLD analysis project Ga0334901, IMG submission 207216) | Sludge microbial communities from methane-producing bioreactor in Wageningen University, Netherlands - Granular Sludge_15_08-R3 | ecosystem: Engineered > Bioreactor > Anaerobic > Unclassified...
ACATCCATAAAAACCTCGATAGTTTTTTATTTAGATTATTTAAATAATTTGCTAATTCCTACTTAATTAGAAAAAATTAATCAATAGCTTCTGGTTCAAGATAAGGCAGCTCGATTCCACAAGGCTTAACTTTAATCTGTCCCAATTCAATTTGTTCAATAGAATTAAGTTTCGTGTCCTTTCGAATATATACTCTTAATTTCTTCTGCTTAAAATTAATGTTATAAACAATACCAAGTCCATCACTGAGGCCTTGTTTGTTTTTAAAAGATACTAAAATATTATCAAACCAGGTTGGAGGTATAATAACAATTCTTTCAACCTTCAGGTGTTCCTTAATCTCTGAGAACAAATCGCTTTTAAGCGATCCTTGTGGATTTTCAACAATGAGAACTGCTTTGTTGTCTTGAATTTCAACAGAAAGAACATCTAAAAAATATTTTTGATTAAAGAGCAGGACTTTGTCTTCAGACAAAATATTTTTCTCATTATAACAGGAACCTATTAAGGGTATTTCAAAAAGATTAAAATCCGATAATTTCAAGTTCTTAAAATATTCTTGAAATTTACCTTGTCTTCTGTTCTTTCTTTCTCGCCAGCTTTTACTTTTTATTTCTGAACAGGGCTTAAACCGATAAATATCAATTAAAGAACTATCTTCAAATTCTTTCAAAATAGGTTCCAGTTCACTCCCAAATTGAAGTGCAACCAGGCAGGAAGGCTGTACTTTATTTATCAGCATACACTTTAAATATTTTCCCAGCTGACCTATTACCAATCCGGTTGTATCAATAAGTATAATCTCGGCTTGTTTATGCTGGCAAATTTGAAATAACCTATCAATACCCTCAATAAATTTCTCAATACACTTTACCGGGGATATTGCCCCAACAAAAAATATTTCCTCCTCAGGAGCAAAACTTCTTTGTAAGTCCTGATATTCTAAGATCTGCATCCCTATAGTGCCGGGAAGACCTATTGTCGATTGGCCAATATCTGCATCAATAATCCCTATTGTCTTGTTTCTCTTAATTAAATAATAGCCTATTGCACGAATAAAACTGGTCTTGCCGGTATCGGTTTTCCCCAAAACCATTACTTTCGGGTATTGCTTTAAGATATTCTGGGCAAGTTGTATCCAATCTCCAGATAATGTTAAATTCTCATCAAAAAATTTCATTTTAATACGTCTTATCCGTTTTACTCCAAAATATGGATTTAAAAACAAAAATGTACTAATTTCCAGTATAGTTTGCTCTTTGTCTCAAATTATAAAAAAATACTCATCTGTGTTATAATAATGTTAGCATACGATTATAAGAAAGGGCAGTCATATGTTCTTATTAAAACATATAAAAATAAAAATGCCCATCGTTCTGCTAATTTTACTTTTCATTGTATTAATTGCAGAGTATACACCTGCACAATCTTCTGCAATTCATGTTTTAAGCATTGAAGGTGCAATCAATCCCATTACTGCTCAATATATTGTAGATGGAATTAAAGATGCTCACAATAATAATGCCGAATGTGTCATTATACAAATGGATACACCTGGTGGCTTAGATGATTCTATGAGAAGGGTCATTAAGGAAATGCTAAATTCCAGCATACCTGTTATCATTTATATTTCTCCACAAGGGGCAAGGGCAGCCTCTGCCGGGGCTTTTATCACCCTGGCAGCAAATATTGCAGCTATGGCACCTGGAACCAATATCGGTGCAGCACATCCGGTCGCCATGGGAGAAGGTGAAATTGATGAAGAAACCAGGGCAAAAATTGTAAATGATGCCGCCGCTTATATTAAGACAATTGCCAGCAACAGGAATAGAAACGTAGATATAGCTGAAAAATTTGTCCGGCAAAGCATATCAATAACCGAACAAGAAGCAATAGATAATAATATAATTGAATTTATTGCTGATAGTATTGATGATCTTGTTTTTATGGTTGATGGCGTTAAGGTAACAACTGTGGATGGTGATAGAAGATTGAGCACAGCCGGAAAAGATATCATTGAGCATAAAATGTCTGTTAAGGATTTATTTTTACATTCTCTTACCAACCCGAATATTGCTTATATCTTATTATTTTTAGGAATTTATGGTATTCTCGGGGAATTCAGCAACCCCGGGGCATTGTTCCCGGGTATATTTGGCGGTATCTGCCTTATCCTGGCTTTTGTCGCTTTTCAAATGATTCCGATTAATTTTGCAGGTATAATACTTATTTTAGCAGGAATCATATTATTTATTTTTGAAATATATACACCCACATTTGGGTTTTTTACCATAGGCGGTATTGCCTCTTTAACCCTTGGTTCTTTTATGTTAACCAAAGATATGGCTCCTTTCCTGCAAATTTCGTCAAGTGTTATTATTTCTATGGTTGCTGTTACCGGATTATTCTTTGTATTTGCAGTTACCAAAGGTCTTAAAATTCAATGGAGAAAACCAATTTCAGGTAAAGAAAACATGGTAGGCATGGTTGGAACAGCCACTACTAATTTAAATCCAGATGGTCAAATATTTGTTAATGGCGAAACATGGCAAGCTATTTCATCTAATGGCACACCAATAAAAAAAGGAGAAAAGGTGATTATCGTATCTTTAGATGGACTTCGCCTAACCGTAAAAAAATTTGATAAACAGGAGGAATAAAGAATGGATATTATTGCTTCATCAAGTATATATCTAGGCATAATTATTGTTGTAGTAACTATTCTATCTCAGGCTATAAAGATAGTTAGAGAATATGAAAGAGGTGTTATATTCCGCTTAGGAAGAATAGTAGGTGCAAAAGGGCCGGGGCTCATTATTCTTATACCAATTGTTGACCGAATGGTAAAAGTAAGCTTGCGGACAATCAATATGGATGTCCCTGCTCAAGAGATTATTACCAGTGATACAGTTCCAATTAAAGTTAATGCTGTAATTTATTTTCGAGTAATTGACCCTATTAAAGCGGTGATATCAGTAGAAAATTATATTTCTGCTACCTCCCAGATTGCTCAAACTACCTTAAGAAGCGTCTTAGGAGAGAGAGATTTAGATACTTTCCTGCGTCAAAGAGAAAAAATAAATCAAACCCTGCAGCAAATAGTGGATCAACAGACAGATCCCTGGGGAATTAAGGTTAGTACAGTTGAAACCAAAGATGTAGAATTACCGGAAAATATGCGACGGGCTATGGCCAAGCAGGCTGAATCGGAAAGAGAACGGAGAGCAAAGGTAATTCACGCCGAGGGCGAATTCCAGGCTTCAGAAAAACTGGTTCAAGCGGCAGAAAAAATGAGTGCACAGCCACTGGCTCTACAACTACGCTACCTGCAAACACTGGGTGTTATTGCAGCAGATAAAAACACTACAACCGTTTTTCCCTTCCCGATAGAACTTGTTAAGCCATTTTTAGATGCATATAATGAACATCAAAAATCTACTTCATCTACGTCAAATAAGAAAGGGGGAACAAAGTAACAACTATAACAATATTTATTTCTAATTTTTAGCTTATTAATAACCTTATAATTAAAAATCCAATAGATGGACAGAATAAACTGCCTAAACCTGTATAAAAAGTCGCAGTCATTGCCCCATAAGGCACAAGTTTAGGATCTGTAGCTGCCAGCCCTCCTGCTACTCCGCTGGTAGTACCAATCATACCTCCATATACCATTGCAGATGTAGGGTTATCTAGTTTTATAATTGGTGCAATAAAAGGGGTTATAATCATGGTAAGAATTGCTTTTACAACACCAGTTGCAATAGATAGAGCTATCACCTCTGAACTAACTCCTAAAGCTCCTCCAGTTACAGGCCCTACTACGAAAGTTACGGCACCTGCGCCAATTGTTGCTATTTCTGCAGGATCATTAAAACCTAAAGCTATGGCTACAATACTTCCAACCATAAAAGAAAAAATAATTCCACAAATCAATGCTATGCTGCCTGGTATCCCGGCCTTTTTTAAGTTTTCAATTTTTACACCAAAAGCTGTGGCAATTATTGTATAGTCTCTCATCATGCCGCTACCTAATAAACCGAATCCTGAAAACACTGCTACGTCTGCTACACCAGAGTTTCCTCCGGTCTGTCTGCCAAAAAAGTATGCCAGGATTAATCCAATTATGATTGCTATTGCTGAGCCCATTTTTGGTTGTCTAAACAAGCCAGCCAGAAAATAAGACAATATCATAATAATGGAAATCAACATAAATGAACCAACTAAATTATATGATAGAAATAAATCACTGATAATATTGATCATCTCTGTCACCTTTTGCAATAATTTCTAACTTTTTAGAAGTCAGCTTTGAAAGAACCGGAATAAAAAGCATTGAGCCAATTGTAGCTATTCCTCCTGCCAAAACTGCCACGATCCCCCCCTCAACAGCAGCCACAACGTTTTGCTTGGCTGCCATGGCAACAATAACCGGTATATACAAAGCACTTAAAAACTTTATTCCATTCTGTGTTTTTTCTTGTAAGGGATTTCCTGTGACTTCCAGGTAATTACTGAGAACAACCAGTATCAGCATAGCAAAACCAACTCCTCCAACATTACCGCTAATTCCTAAAAGTTTTCCAAGATATATACCTAAAAATGATCCAACATACATGCAAGCAGCAACTATTCCAAATCCATAAATTTCCATAAATGGTTTCTCCTGTTTTTTATCATTTCATGCTTGTTATATTTCACATCGAAATTCTAAATCTTTTCCCGGCATTCCCTTATCATTACAAAAAGATTTTTTGCAGGGCTGCTAATATATTTTAGGTTAATAATAGCTAAAACATAAAAGAATTTAGTACCCATGTACTCACAATAAATAATTTTTATTTATTACAAATCAAGCTCTATTAATGTATCTTTTTTAGGAATGCCTTGCTGATCCCATCCTCTTATCTGATAATAATCTTCTAACATGTATTCCAGGTCAGGTAATACGCCAGCTGCCAGGCCATCATTTCTGGCCAATTTTAATAATCTTGAAGGAATAATGTCATCTTTTCTACTAATGCCAAGTTTTGTATTATAAATCCTTTTTAAATTATGCAATCTTTTCCCAATGGTTATTAATTCTTCTCTGTCTATATTCCACCCGGTTATATTATTGAGCCACTCTGTTACAATCTTTGGACCAACTCTTCCTGCTAAAAGGAATTTACACAACCCCAGAGCATTAAGCACATTCATATAATCCTCTAGCCTGGCTACCAGCTGTGCTTTACCTTTACTTGAATATGGATCTGGCTTATGTGCCTCATCATAGCCTAAATCTGGTGCTTGAATGCCTGACTCGATGATATAGCTAAGTGATTCCAAATGACAGGCTCCTCGATTGGCTGTGGCATAACTTAAGGCCATGCCAGTGTAAGCACGAGGATCATGCATGGGATATTCTAAACCTTTGGTGTGCATGGCATATTCTTGGCTGTTCCCACCAATCTGATTAGATAAGGATTTAACTCCCTGACCTATTAATTTGCCTAACTTTTCATTACGGGCTACCTGGTGGGTAATTTCTATATAATCTTTTGGATTTCCCCAGTCTAAATCTAACCCATATAAATCTTTGTCTTTTATGAGGCCTTCTTGATATGCTTCAATTGTAAAAGCAATTGTTACTCCCAAAGAAATTGTATCAATACCATATCTGTTACAGAGATCATTCATTAAAACAATACTATCCAAATCCTCATTTAGCAAAAGGGAACCAAAAGCACTAAGGGTTTCATATTCTGGTCCATGGACTATTTCATTGTTAAATGAAACTTCTTTGCCACATGCAATTGGACAGGCATAGCACGCATAATGCTTTTTAAAAATAGTGTCTGCAATAACTTGCCCGGTTATTTTTATTGCTTCCGGCCAACGGCTTTGAGCAAAATTTTTAATAGGTAAATCTCCGGTAAGCTCTCGGCCTTCAATAGAACCGCCAGTACCATAATTATGTAAAGCTTGAGTATATTTTTTAATAGAAGGGTTAATACTATTAACACTCTTTCTTAACCCTTCCCTATCAAAAACAGGTACTGATTCTTTGCTTTTACTTATAGCAATGGCTTTTAGATTTTTAGAACCCATAACTGCTCCTAACCCACCTCTTCCGGCTAGACGATAATGAGGAGCATCAAAAACAATAGAGGCTATAGGAATTAGGTTTTCACCAGCCGGACCAATAGAAGCAATTTGCGTTTGCGGATAAAATTGCTTAATTTTATTAGAAGTATTATAGGTATCCAAACCCCAAAAATCTTGGGCATCTTTAAAAACAACTTTATCAGAACTAATATATAGATAAACGGGTTTTTTTGACTTACCTTTAATTATTATTCCTTCAAAACCATTTTTCTTTAACATTGCTCCCCAATTCCCGCCTACGGTTGCCTCATTCCAAATACCAGTCAAAGGAGAACGAGCACATACAGAGGTCTTACTGGCAGTTGGAACATTTATTCCGGTCATTAATCCAGGGAAAAACAGCAAGGGATTTTCTTGTGACAATGGATCAATTGATGGGTTTAAATCATTATGCAGGTACTTTATTGCAATACCGCTACCTCCTAAATATTTTCTCAATTCATCTTCCGGTATCTGAGATTCTTGGTATTGTTGATTTGTGAGATCTATTTCTAATAATTTTCTTTTTTCTATCATAATTCACTCCTGCTAAATCAAAATATAACAAACTGTAATTATTATATTGAGTTTTTATATATATTAATAATATCTTCTTTTGAAGGTTTTCTTGCTGTATTATTAGGGCTGCCGCTAGCAAGGGCATCTGCTGCCATCTTATCTATTTTCCCTAAAAATTCTTCTTTGTCTATTCCCAGACCTGAGATACTAGGGATTTCTACATCTAAACACAGCTGTTTGATTATTTTTACACCTTCTTTGGCAGCAGTTATAGAAGACAATTTTCTGGTATCGAGCCCCAGGGTTCTGGCAACATCTGCAAATCTCTCCGGTGTTCCAGTAATTGCAAATTCCATACAAGCCGGCAGGAGCACAGCATTTGAAATTCCGTGAGGTATGTGAAATAGTGCACCTATTGGGCGAGACATTCCATGAACTATAGTCACTGATGAATTACTAAAAGCTAATCCTGCCTCCATGGCTGCTAACATCATCTCGCTTCTTGCTTCTTTGTCATTCCCATTTAGCCATGCTTTTTTTAGATATTTAGAAATTCTTTTTATAGCAGATAAGGAAAATATATCAGTTAAGGGCTGTTGACGTATCGATGTATATGCCTCAACAGCATGAGTTAAAGCATCAATGCCTGTAGCTGCGGTTATATTAGGAGGAGTCGTCATAGTAAATAATGGATCAACGATTGCTATGTCTGGAACTAAATACTCACTACTAATTAACATTTTAACATTAGTTGTTGTATCAGCAATAATAGTGAATTGCGTAACCTCGGAGCCAGTTCCTGCTGTGGTAGGAATAGCTACTACGGGAGAGCCCTTTTTCGGCACTTTGCCAACACCCATATAGCTACTAATATGTCCTGGATTATTTATCATAACACTTATGGCTTTTGCAGTGTCTATTGGGCTCCCGCCTCCAAGGGCAATTAAAAAATCACAATTATTTTCTTTATATTTCTGGATTCCCTTTTCGACATGAATATTAGTTGGTTCACTATCTATTTCATTATAGACAAAATATTCTACATTCTGATTTTTTAGAATCTCCAGCAATTTTTCTACATAACCAAACTTGCTCATCATGCTATCTGTTGCAATTAAAGCCTTTCCTCCAACAGCAGCTAATTTATCACAATAATTTTCCAAAGAATCTATACCATAATAAATAGCTCCGGGAGACAGGAACTTGTGACTGCTCATTATATACCTCCTGAAAATATATGATTGTATTGATAAAATTACTAAAAAATATTTTTTATTATTTTGATTTACTTTTACATTTTTAAATGTAATATTAACATAAAACAGGTCATTTATGTTATCTAAATTTATAAAAAATAATAAAAATCAAGCTCCCAAAGTGTGTGCCTCAGAGAACCTCCCCCTTGAGGGGGGAGGATCAAGGTGGGGGTGGGGTAAGTATAAGAAGAAGATGGTCAAATAAATATCGCACCCGCATAGCGGGTGGCTTTAAGAACTCTTGAAAGAGGTTTAACTTTTTTGCTCTTTTTCTTTCGATTTTTTATTTATACCTTTAGCCATAATCTTTCTTAAGCAATAGTATTTCTAGCTTTGGACTTCAGGTGCAAAATTATTATCTGGCTTATTTTAATCTTTTTATGGTAAAACCTATTTTATTTAACCATTAACACCTTCTTAGAAGGTGGTTTTTTATGGTTAAATAAAGATATGGATGGTTAGTTATAAGCCATAAGCCGTAGCATGTTTATAAGCATATTATTAAAATAAGTTAATATACTGTCTATCTATCCGGCCAATTGACTTAATTGGATTACTTATACATCGCTAATGTTATAAAATATCGTTTTATCCCAATTGTAGGATAATTCAGATAATTTAATATATTTATCTAAACAATTTTACTATACAAATCATTCTATAACTTTATATACTTCGTCTCCACCTCTTACTCTCTCTGCTACTTTAATTCCCACAGAATCACCGGCCTGGGCTGTATCTACCCGCTCTTTATCAATTTGCATTGATTCAATTTCCTGCGAAAAATCAGTAGTATGTCCGACAAACTGAAGAGTATCCCCTACTCTCACTTGTCCTGACTCAATATCAATTGCAGCAACACCAATCTTAGCAAAATAATCAATTACATGGCCAACCAACTCTTTCTCCATTTTTCTAAATCCTCCTTATAAATATTTTATTGATCTTCGAAGAATCACAAGCTGTATTTTCAAAAAATATAAACCTTAATAAGCCCTGCCAAAGTAGACCGGAGAAGAAGCATCTTTTCCACAATAGACGCATTTTCCCTGTTCATTATTCTTTTCTTCTGCAAGGCAACGGATAGTAGCTTTTGTATCCTTTTTAATGCTATCTTCACATTCAGGATTACCACACCAGTATGATTTAATAAAACCTCGTTTTTCTTCAATAATCTCTTTAAAGTCATTATAGTTATCAGCAAACCTGATATTTTCCTCTAACCGGGCTTTAGCGGTCAGGTATAAATTATTTTGAATTTCCTCCATCCATTTACTTATAGTTGGAATAAGTTCACTTTCTTTCACTACTGCTTTATTTCCCTGGTCCCTTCTGACTGCCATAACCTGGTTTTGAGCCATATCACGGGGACCTATTTCCAGACGAACAGGGACACCTTTCATCTCCCATTCATTAAATTTCCAGCCAGGGGTATATTCATCACGGTCATCAAGCTCAACTCTAAATTTATCAGATAACATCTCTTTTAATTCGCTGGCCTTTTTTAAGACTTCTTCTTTGGTCTTATCAAAAAGAATTGGAACAATAACCACCTGCACAGGTGCAACTTTTGGAGGTATCTTTAAGCCACGTTCATCTCCATGAACCATTATAATTCCGCCGACAAGCCTGGTTGAAGTACCCCAGGAAGTAGTCCAGGCATATTGCTCTTGTTGGTTTTCATCCAGAAAACGAATATCAAAAGCTTTGGCAAAGTTTTGGCCAAGATTATGCGAAGTACCCGCTTGCAATATTTTCCCATCACCCATTAATGCTTCCAGGGTATAGGTATGCACAGCACCGGCAAACTTCTCATTACTGCTCTTTTTACCAACAAGTACCGGGATAGCTAAATCTTTTTCAATATATTCCTTATAAACTTCCATTAGAATCTTTAATGTCTCTTCTTCTGCTTCCTGTTGATTCTTATGGGCAGTATGCCCTTCCTGCCACAAAAACTCTGTTGTTCTGAGGAACGGACGGGTTACCTTTTCCCAGCGGACAATGTTAGCCCACTGGTTAATTAAAATTGGTAAATCCCGCCAGGAGTGCACCCATTTTGAATAAAGGCTCCCGATTATTGCTTCAGAAGTCGGCCTTACTGCTAATCTTTCTTCTAACTTTTGATTTCCCCCATGAGTAACCCATGCTACTTCCGGGGCAAATCCTTCTACATGTTCTGCTTCTTTCGTCAATAAACTTTCAGGAATAAAAAGCGGGAAATAGGCATTTTTATGTCCGGTAGCCTTGATT
>Ga0334901_1004127_pt1 | contig 10153 bp, 7 predicted proteins | sample GraSluR3_MG_3_FD_207216 | JGI IMG/M metagenome (GOLD analysis project Ga0334901, IMG submission 207216) | Sludge microbial communities from methane-producing bioreactor in Wageningen University, Netherlands - Granular Sludge_15_08-R3 | ecosystem: Engineered > Bioreactor > Anaerobic > Unclassified...
CCGGCTTCAATATCGTTTCTGATTTCATTGTTTTGCTGACCTTCCGTTAAAATGGCGCTCAATGTTTGATTATTGTGTTCAATGACTTCCGAAATTTTGTCAATCAACTTTTTTTTGTTTCTGAAAATCTCTTCGGAAAAAACCACCGAAGCCAGCGAGGGCATTTGGGCAAACGATTGGAACTGTTTTTCGAAAAGCCGTTCGATTTTTTTGACTGCCGGAGCGTCGGAATTCAACTCTGCGTCGAATATACCGCCTGTGTTTTTTTTCATCATATCGAGAATGACTGTTAAAATCTGAATTTTATTCTCGAAATGCCGGTAAATGGCCGGTTCGGTAATGCCCAGCCTTTTCGCCAGATTTTTAATGGTTAATCCCTGAATCCCTTTTTCATGGATGAGCCCCAGGGCTATTTCTATAATTTCCTGTTGTCGTTCTGTATGCATTTTCTTTTATTTAACAATACAAATTTAGTTAATAATTACTAACTTGCAATTGGTTTAAAAATATTCTAAACAATTCACCGATAAATTTCCGTAACCATCTTTCCCTTTTTCACAAAATTGCCATCCACTTCCTTTCAATATTTTCACCAGTTCCCGGTTCATCATACCATGCGCAACCACCACAGCCAGGCCATTCCGGTATGTGAATTTTATCAGTTCATCCGAGAAGGCATTCAATTCTTCCAAACGGTTTCTGTAACCGGTTTTCTTTCCCTGGTTTATGCCGGCCATCCAGGTAACCCGCGAAACAAAAAGCCATCCTTTAACCGGAAGTTGAATAACGGGTACCCGTACCACCGGGTAGTCGAGTTCGGCCAGCACGCTGTCGGTTCGCAGCACTGTATTTTCACCAAAAAGCATCAGCGCCGTTTCCAGTGCCCTGGATTGCGGACTGCAGAATATGGTATCTAAATTTTCATAATCTTCAATTTTTTGCAAAATATCGTCCGGGTTGAATGTTTCGATGCATGCAAAATTATAAGCTTCCTTGTATCGTTCCGATTTTTTCGAAGTTCCCCAGCCCGGTTTTCCCAAATCAACCGCCGCATGGCGAATCAAATATATTTTCGGATTGGCAAACGATGTCATCTCCGGCAAAAGAATCAGCATCAGCAAAACAATACGCTGAAAAGCCCTATAGAACCTTTGCGCCTTTGCGCCCTTGCGTGATATCTTCTTCATACTAAAACTGGTAATTCAAAGTAAAATTAAACAACCGGTCGTCGGGACTCACGGAATACGAAACGCTCACTACAGCCCTATCGAAAGGAGAAAGCCACAGGCCCATGCCGGTACCGTTGTGCCACTTTTTCGAGTTTTCACCATCAAGCCAAACCCGGCCCGTATCGTTAAACAACAGCACGCCTGCCGTACCGTTAAGCAGATAGGTTTGAAACCGCTTCATGCGGATGCGCACTTCGGCATTCAGGTAAAGCGAAGCATCGCCGTAAAAACGGGTTTCCCGGTATCCACGGAGATTTTCGGTACGACCAAGCGTTGCAGCTTCGTGAAAAGCATAGTCTCCAAACAGTTTTTCACCACCTGCCCGCAGGGCATACACCACACGCGGACGTTGCGAAAAACTGAAGTAATTCACCCAGTCACCTGAAACTTTCAGGAAATCGTCTGTTTGCTGATTGAGCCCGGCAAAATACCCGGCACGAGTTTTCAGTTGCATTCCGCGGGTGGGAAAACTGTTGCTGCCTGCAAACTTCTCCTCGGTTTTCCGCTCCGTTCCCCGCAATGTATTCCTTTCGTATTTGAAATATGCACCTGCATAAGCATGGGATTCCAAATCATTTGCAGTCAACACGTTTTCAGGCCTGGAGATGAAACGTCCGGCGGTTTTTTCCGCATCGGAATAACTGTAAAACAAACCCGGCCCCGCTTTATGAATCCTGTCAACATCCAGCCACTTGACAAAATCGAGTTCCGTGTAAAACCGGCTCATGCGCAGGCGGTAGTATTCTTTTTCAGAACGCGGAACCTCCCATTCCGTTTCGTTTCCCATACCAAAATAGTTTCCGGCATATTCAGGTGAATTGTATTGTGTATTGAAGTTGATTTCAAACCGCCGTAACGGGAAACTCTGCTGCGCGCCGAAACGCAGATTAACTGCATTGGTCGCCACCGCGTAATTCCCCATAATTTCATAGCGTTGTTGGCGGTATCTCGAGTATTTGGTCATAATCGGACCGCCGCCCATAAAAATGCCATCATCGGGGTTGTACCCGGAAAACAGGCCCGGGTAAACTACATCGTATTCAAAGTGTTCCCGGTCGTATTTCAGCGCTTCCGAATCAAACCGGGTTTTCAACCTGTCAGAACGCTCAGGTGAAATCTCTGTGTTTCTGTCGCCATAAACCGAAATATTTTTGTGCTGTAAATCTTCACCTGAAATGATTTCGTTTTTATTTTTTTCGCCGATAATTTTCAAATCGATTTTAGAAGAGTGGTCTCCTGCTATTTCAAACCGGTCATCTCCATCCAGACCGTAAAGGTGGATTTTTTGGGTTTCGGACGCGTAAAAAGAGCGGTAATAAAACCTCCGGCCTTTTTGTCCGTTTTTTATCAATTCATATCCCGAAATTTGCATTAAGGTGTCTGCCAGCGTCAGGACTTCGAAAAAGTCAGATTCGTTTGTTCCGGTGATGCTCACCTCTTTTGCCAGCGACAGATAAAGGTTCCGCGCCATGGGTTTCAGGTTTTCGACTCGGGCTTTCAGAATACGGGCGGTTTCAGGCCCACAGAGCGGATAAACATCTTTGGGGAAAGCATACATGGCCGAATCGATTTTCCCGGGTGTAAGCAAAATTTGCAGTGAATCAATTTGACGTTGCCACTCCTCCCAACTGCTTTGGGTAAGAAAAGAGCGGTCGAAATGCCGGGCGTTAAACGACTGCCCCTCCATATTTTCAGTGTATTCCGTAAATCCCTGAATTTTGGGCAGCAGCCATTTGCGGGCGGCAGTCCAGGGAATAACGCCTTCATTTACAAAAAATGCCTGGTCGCGGTCGCGCGGGATGGGTTTGTAAACCGTTTGTCCGTTTTGCTCAAAACCGGCCCACCGCCACTGGTCCTCGTGCCGGTCCCAGTCGTTTATCACAATATCGAACAGGCGGGCGCGCAGCACTGCATTTTCATCCACAGCATGGTTGGAAGAAGCGGTGGTTTTTTCTATTACTTTTGCGGTGGAAATGATGTTTTCCGAACGTCCGAAGTTGGCCACATCGCTGCGGTCATCGTCGGGGCGTTCTTCGAAAAGAAACAGCTTTCCCGCCACATCGCGCCGGTAAATTCCGAACTGCGGGTCGTCGGGAACATACACCACCTCCGGATTGGTATGAAAAATACCTGCAACCCCGGCCAGTGCCGCCACCACCGGTGCAGCGTACGGATTGGAGGCTGAAATCTGATCCTGAACCAAATCCACGGCAAACGTTTTGTGCAGTTCCTCCGGCACGGCGCCTTCCACGTATTTGTCAACAGAGCGTAAAACGTACTGTCTTCCATCTTTGTCTTCAAGTCGTAATGAAAAGGTTTGCTGTCCCCCGCCCCTTTTCAAAATTTTCAGTCCGCCCTTTTTTGTGCCGATGTCAAACACCGGCACTTTTACAGGGGTTTCCCAAACCTTTCTGTAATTTTCGCCCATCCAGGTGTAACCCGACTCCGGGATGTTGTATTTTGTACTTGCAACTGCTTCCACGCTGTCCGGAAACTGCACTTCAATTATAGTTTCGGGCCCGTCTGCCGGAAGCTTTTTTTCGTAAAGTATTTTTCTGAAAAGATTGTCATCTGCATTGTAAAACGAAAGCTGGCATGTTCCATCGGGTGAAAAAGTAAGTTGTGCAAAGCCCTTTTCATCCGAGCCAAACTCCGGCAAATCTTTCCGCACATACTCCCGGTTTTGCCACGAACCGGAAATAACAAAATGGATGTTATCGTGCTGAAAATACTGCAAATTGGCTTCCCCGGCCGAAAGATATACCACATCGGGGTATTTTTTTAAAACAGAAAGCAAACCACTTCGGAAACTTTTAAAATCGGGGTGCTGGTTATCGTACCGGGTGCCGGGTAATTTGCGGTAAAAGGTATAGGGCAATTGCGTCAGCCATTGTTGAGCAGAAAAATAACCGCTGGTGTTTCCGAAACTTTTCAAAGAATGATGACCGGCTACCACCACATGTTTGCCGGCATAGTGGCGGCGGATGGCATCTTCAATCTGAATAAGCACATCTCCGCGGTTTTCGATACCACATTTATTGAACCGCCGGTCGTAGTTATGCACCCACCACCAGGTGTCAATCAGAATCACCACAAGGTTATCTGAAAGAACTACTTCAGTTGGTCCGGGACAAGCTGCATCAGGATAAAATATCGGATTGCGGTAATTCTCCGCCAGCTCGTCTGTCAGCTCTTTAATAAAATCTTTCCCTTCGCGCGAACCGCCTGCCCATTCTGTTTTGCCCGGAGCAATCAGCAACGGGTTTTTCTCATTCAGCAACAGTTCTCCGGAAATTTGTCCGGTTTGTTCATTTACTGCATTGCCTGCCAGCAAAACGGCAAAATTTTCCGATCTGCCGGCTTGTTGTTTCCACGAGTTTAAAAGCTCATTGTCCGTATTTTTACCAAAGGTGTTTCCTGTAAAAAAAATACTATCCATAGTTTCTTCCTGGGCGTTCAGCAGATGGAAGCACAAACTAAAAACCCCAATCAGCAGATATTTTAAAAACGTTCGCATTTTTATATCAACTTTCTACTGTTAATTCTTCCGGTTCGGCGTAAAGCAGGCTCAAACCATCACTGCTTTTTAATCTTGGCAACATGATTTGCCGTTTTTTCTGGTGATTTTGCATTGTTTCAAATCAGATAAATACAAATAAAAATGCTCCGACTGTAATTACCAGTCCCACCATAAACACATTGTAAGCCCAGCGTAATAGTTTATATTTTTTAGCCAGTACCGTACCCAGCGAATACTGGTCTTTGGTGAGGGTGGAATAGAGGTAGGGGTCGTCGTTAATCATTTCGCCAACAGCCCATTCGTACTCTTCCAAATCCATGTTGTAAAAATTTCCAAAAAACAGCAGGTTCACTTTCTGTTGTTTGATATCGTCACGCGTAAATTTTCCCGACGAAATATTGGGGCGGGTGGAAAGAATGGCCAGCACAATGGTGGACAAACTGAACAGGATAAAAATAATGGTGGGCACGATGATGGCCGGTTCCTGTTTGAATTTACTCACCAGCGTAGCCAGGGCCAGCGAAATAATAATGCCGTTCAGCGAAATGAGAATATTGGACTTATTGTCGGCAATGTGGCTCAGGTTAATCTGGTTCCGGGCAGTCAGTTTAAACATGGAATCCACTCCGCGGGAATAACTTTTCGATTTTGCCGCTTTCATTTTATCTCTGGTTGCCCGCCTGGCTATGCGCGCTTTAAGCAACTCAAGATTTTTTTGTTTTGTTTCTTCCAGATTGTTTTGGCAGAATACGGTATGCCAGTTATGCTCTTCAAACAGCCGGACCGATTCCTGGTCGAATTCCCCTTTTTTCAGGTTTCGGATGCCTGCATTTTTCTGTTCCTGCCTGAGTTTTTCAGCTAGTTCAAAATAAATTTCCTGCCCCAGGTGCATAAAATCGGCATCGCAAAGCACTTTGGCCACCCTGCTTTCAGGCGATTGCGGAAAAGTAGTGGCCCGGATGCTTTCGGCAACAGCGGTGCGGATGTACTCTTCCACTCCATGACGTTCAAGAAATTTCAATGCCATTTCGGCGCTGGCTTCTTCGTGCCCTTTGTACTTTTTCAGATAACCCACATCGTGAAACCAGGCCGCTGACCGCAAAATGTTCATCTCCTCTTCTGTCAGTTTCTCGTTGGTTCCGATGATTACAGCATTTTTCACCACATCCTGCGTGTGGGCCAGCGTGTGGTAGGTGTAACCTTCCGGGGTTTCATTTTCCAGGAGGCCGGAAACATACTTTTCAGCCTCGTTAATCATTTTTTCATTCATTTTTTCTGAATTTTACATTTCTTCGTTTAAAACATACAATAAAACCGGCCGGTGAATCCCTTTCACCTTAACCGGTTCCTGAGGCATAAACACAGCTTTCACACCTTTGCCAAGTTGTCTGAAAACTTCATGGGAAATAACAAGCTGCGAATGCCAGCGCTTGTTTAACTGCTCAATCCGCGAAGCCATAATGACCACGTTCCCGGTAATGGAATACTGTTTGCGTGCCGAAGAACCGATATTTCCGATAACTGCTTCGCCATAGTGCAGGCCAATCCCGATTTTTGTCGGTGGAATTTTTCCTGCTTTGTTTTCCTGCTTTATTTTTTGGATGATATCGATGGATGCCCGAACCGCTTTTTCTGAAATATTCCCTTCGGACACCGGTGCGCCGAAAGTGGCCATAAACCCGTCGCCAAGGAACTGGTTAATAACACCATCGTAGCGTTGAACACTGTCAATCATAAATGAAAACAGGCTGTTGAGGTAATCCACTACTTCTTCGGGCGAATGGTTTTCCACAAACGGCGTAAAGTTGCGAATGTCGAGAAACATGACGCAAACATTTTTCCGGGTTCCCGAAAGTTCTTGCTTTTTTTCGAGAATACTTCCGGCAATTTGCGGTGAGATTTGCTGACCGAAAAGGTCGATGACTTCATTTTTCTCTTTCATGTGTTGCCACGAAACCCGAATCTTCTTTTTGATTAAATCGGCTACGAAACCTGCTGCAATGCCGGAAATAAAAAGTATTACTCCCTGTCCGAGGTACTGCATTCCGGTTAAATCGGGATGAAAACGGTCAACAGGTTGATTGCTGAAAACTGTGGAATAATAAACCGAAACCGCCACAAATTCAACGGCTGCCAACGCACCGGTAAAAACTGAAAGCCGGAAATTCAACCGCAATGTGGAAAGCACAATAAACAGAAAATAAGTTAGCGTGGCCGGCGATATAAGAATGACAGTCTGGCCCGAATACTCAACAATAAAGACAAACAGCAACGTAAGCAAAGTGATTTCTGAAAAAGCGTTGAGGTAACCAAATATACTCCGGTGATGAAAAAACATCCGCATCCTTTTTCCAATAAAATAGTGTACAAACGCTTCGTAAACAATAATTGACAAAGTGAAAATAAGTATGGCATAAATGGCGATGTGGGTATTAAAAAGCGAAAGGTATTGTTTGCGGTAGAAAAAATAGATAACCATAAGCAGGATGGCCTCCAATCCCAGCATTCCAATCAGGATGAGCGCACGAAGCCTTTCGCTGCCGGCAATTTCGGCATTGTAGAGCTCTTTTGAGCTTTCCGGTTTTGAAGTATAATCCACCATTTTTCTGTTTGTTTTCATTTTCTCCGTTAAAACCGAAACAAAGTTAGTTGATATTTACTAACTTGCAAATAATTATTTCCAAATTCCTGTAATTTTGTTTCGCAAAGCTGATATCAGATATACTTCAATTGAGGTTATAAAAATCAATAATCACGTTAGTTAGCGTAAACTAATATTATTATATTTGAATATAAATTATCGCTTTTTTATTGATAAGTAATTCAAACCCATAAAAACCTTTTATGATGGACGCAAAAACCCATGCTGAAATCATCCGGGAATTGGATGATAAACTGGCTCTTTTACAATCAAAACCGCAAGATTTACTGATCTATTATGAATCCGCAGCCGGGCTTTGCTGGCTCAGCCTTAATGAAATGAGAAAATTGGTAATTAAAAACGGATTTCAAGACCAAGAGGAAGAAATTCATTTTTTCAAACATGTAAAACCCAAAGTGTTTGGTAAATACATTTACTATTACAAACTGTTTGAGATTGAAAGCCTCCGGCACAATGCCTCAAAAAAGTTCCAAATTAAATACCTGAACCAGGTTTTGAAAAACATGCACCGGTACCTTGAAGAAAACATGCAGTTTTGTCAATATCACTGGGGCAACAAAAATTATTTGGACCACCTATATTTTGTCCGGGATAAAAGCAACTACCGCATCCATTTCAATAATTTGTGCAACTTACTGGACTATAAATTTTCTACCGTTCATGACACCACGGTGTCATCAATTATGGCGTATGAAAAACTGATAAAATACATTGACAATGAAATGGACACGCTTAAATATGGCAACCCGAAGGACAAGACACCGTTTTTGTCGAAAGCAAAATGGACCGGGTCAAACGTAGCCTTGGTCGAGTTAATTTATGCCCTCCACAGCTTAAAGGTTGTCAACAACGGGAACATAGAAATAAAAGAACTGGCCGAAATATTTGAAAAAATGTTCAACATTAAATTGGATGAGTATTACCGGGCATTTTCAGACATCCAGATGCGGAAAACAAACCGTACCAAGTTTTTGGATATGCTCAAAGATGCATTGAACAAAAGAATTGATGAAGCCAACGGTTAAAACAAGCCTAAAAGGAAGACGGAAAAAACAGTTTTTAAACTATCTTTGTAATGAAATGAAAAGTAGTTCGCCTCGTGGTGGGCGAAAGGCATATTGAAAAAATAGAGCGTTAGCTTTTGTTCTTGTACCAGAAAATCGTCAAATTTTTAATTACCACAGGAATAATAAGTCAACGCCCACCGTCTGCGTGGGCTGTACTTATTTGTGGTAAGGGTATTTGACGATACCTCTGGTACGGATATAGCTACAGTTCCACGCTTTTTTTGTAACTTTTCCGTACCGGAACTGACCGGAATAAAAATATACTTGCCATGTTATACAGCGAAAAAATTATTGCCAATGCCGATTTGGTAGTCCCCGCTAACGGCTGCCAGTTTGGAAACCCGGTTAAAGACTGCCCGTTCACAAAATACTGGGATATGAAAGACCCTGACGACACAATCAGTGCTATTGCATCTCTTTCGGACGAAGAACTGGAAAACCTCCGTGCATTTCACCAGAAATGTATACTGGAAAAAGTAAAACAGTTTCATCGAGAACCGAATTTCTTTTGATTTGAAACAACTCTTTTTTATAACCGGCACAATTGTCACCGTATAATTTTACTGCCCAAAACTCGAAAAAGAAAACTACGTGATGTTATTTTTCCAAAACTGCCAACTTGGGAAAAATCGATTAATAATTTAATTTTTTCAGAATTTGTTGTTGACATTTTAAAATTCTTCTTCCAAGTTTTCCTGTTTTTCGGTTAACAACGTTTTTATTCGCATTTTTTCATTTTTTTCGATAATTCCAAACCACCAGTTGATAAGGTCTCCAAAGATAAGCAAACGGATAAACCAAAAAGTGCATAAACCGGGTAAACGGAATCATACCCACCAGAACAAAAGCTGAAATAATATGCAACCGAATCATAAAAGGAAGCTGGGTTACTGCCGCCACGTCGGGGTTAAATTTAAAAATTGAATTTAAATAAGGTGTCAAAACCATAGCGAACCACGAAGACCCCCAACGAAAGAAAAAGGCGGTCCACAAACCGGTAACTACCTGAACCAAAAGCAAAAAGTAAACAATAATATCCATCCAGGTTGTAACTACATGGAGCCTTTTTGTTTTTATACGCCGGATAATAAGAAGAATCAAACTTATTAAAACCATCAGCCCGAATGCAAAAGCAGTAACTTCAAGAATATGCAGACGCACCGGCACCTGGTTCCATGCAAGAACTGAGCGTGGCACCAGGAAAGCAGTGAGATGCCCGAAGAACAAGAAAATCAATCCCCAGTGAAACGGTCTGCTTCCAAAATACAACTGTTTACTTTCGAGAAACTGGCTGGAGAGGGAGGAAACCTGAAACCCTGCAAACCGGTACCTGTAAATACTTCCGAGCAGCAATGAAAGGATTGCAAGATAGGGTAACACTACAAAAAAGAAAATCCCGTTCATATCATCAATTTTAAAATTCTAACAGCTTCTACTTTATATTTCTCCATTGCGGGAGACATTCAAAACTTTTTGCTTTTTCCTGTGCACTGAAACTGAATTTTTCGAATTCAGATTCGGGAAAATCACTTTGCATGATTCGCAGAAGAATTTCGAGCAACCCTTTATACACGTTTTCATTCGGACGAAAGGCCTCAATCATTTTTTCCAGCGCAGGTATCATCATGGACACAATCAGTTCTTCGGCCAGTGATTTGTCCTTCATTTTGGGTAA
>Ga0334901_1004132_pt1 | contig 10130 bp, 10 predicted proteins | sample GraSluR3_MG_3_FD_207216 | JGI IMG/M metagenome (GOLD analysis project Ga0334901, IMG submission 207216) | Sludge microbial communities from methane-producing bioreactor in Wageningen University, Netherlands - Granular Sludge_15_08-R3 | ecosystem: Engineered > Bioreactor > Anaerobic >...
GGGTGTGGCAGCAGTTCGTTGAATCGATACTGTTCACACCTGCCTTGGGTGTCATAGAGATAGACCATGGTGTGCTCGGTGGCGAATTCTGCAATTACTTGCAAGCACAGAGCACATGGAGGAGCCGGAGGGTCATCGTCTGAAACGACTACGACCATATCGATAGGGAAATCACCCTCCTGAGATACTGCTCCCAGAATAGCTCCCCGTTCAGCACAAATAGTTCCACCATAACTGCTATTTTCTACATTACAACCGCTATATACCTGAGCTGTTTCCCCACTTACTACTGCAGCACCGACAGAGAAATGGGAATAGGGGGCATACGCGTGCATCCGTGCTTGTGTTGCAAGCTCTCTCGCCTTGAATCTGAGGAGTTGTCGATTGAAGGCTTCAATTGTTGAAAAATCATCAAAATCGTCAAACCCGGAGATAATAAAATCGGCACCTTCTTCGCGCAGCTTTTCCTCTGAAAAGCTCGAAGTTATACCGCCACAGAGCATCTGTGCACTCTTTGCCGCCTGGATTCCATTCGGAGCATCCTCGAAGACCACACACTCCTGTGACTCGACCCCAAGAGACTCAAGAGCTTTCAGATAAATATCGGGAAACGGTTTTTTTCTAGCTACGTTCTTACCATGTATGAGTGCAGTGAACCACTCCGGATTCAGCCCCATAACGGCAAGATTAATCTCCATCTTCCTTTTATCTGCACTGGTAGCGACTGCCATACGTATGCCGGCTTTATGTGCGCGAGTAAGAAACTGCACAACCCCAGGAAGTGCCTGAATATTTCCGGTAACCAGCTTCTCATAGATGGCATAGGTCCCCGCTTTAGCCTCTTCAAGATCAATTTTAACACTGTATTTTTCTGCCACACCACCAAGATATCTGTCTTCACCTGCTCCAACAAACGGAATGAAGTCATCCGGTTCAGTTTTCATCCCAATGGTAGAAAAATAGGAAATCGCAGCCTGTGCGGTATAGGCTTCAGAATCAATAAGGACACCATCCATGTCGAACACGATTGCAGAAATCATGTGGGTTCCACCTTCTTCTCTTATAATTGTCTACAGAGCTTCCACCGCTTCCTGCAGAATACTGATAAGCGGTTGATAATCGCCTTCCAATGCAGCAATGTCTGCCTCAAGCAACCGTAAATCTGAAGTGTCTGAAGGATTAATCCTCCAACCTGCCGCATGACTGAGCTGCTGGAAAAAGAGCCTCATGGTTCGCGTATTGCCATCTAGGAAAGGATGCAGTGCATGCACCTCTGCCATGAAGTATGCAAGGTTATCGATAAATTCATGAAACTCCTGATTCCTGAGATAATGGTATTCTCGCAACTTATCAAATATCTCGGTTGCCATACTATGAATATATTGAGGAAGACAGAATATGGTTCTCTGTGTAATCGGAATATATCTCACAATTCCAGCGTGAGGGAAGATATCGTAGAAAAGTCGCGTATGCAGAGTCTTAAGATGATCAAAATCGAACTCCCATTCTTGTGGACCCTTGAGTATCTCGGCCATGCGGATTGCAACAATCTCAGTCTCTACAGTTTCCAACAATTCCTCGTCTCTAATACCAAAGTAATTAATGTATACTTCAGTACCGGGATAGCACCCGTCGGTAGAAGTCTCGCCGGTATCTTCCTTGCTGATCTGATAATGATCCATAACCGCAGAAACTGCCTCATCGCCCGACATATCGTCATCGAGAACGTCACGTGCAAGTTGTTCAGCACGTTCCGTCATAGGATAATTTTCAGTTTCCTGTACAAAACAGATGAAGTCCAGATGCCTTCGCAAGTGACTTTCTTTCATGAATCCTCCGAATTAAAATTGATAGCCTACACCCAACCGGACAATACCTGAGAGTTCATACGGGATGAAACTCCCACCAAAGAGGAATCGAGTTTCGGCTTGTATTCCAACAGACCATGTGTCTGATATGAGGTAACGACCATTCAACTGGAGCATTGGCCCAATAAAGAGTCCCAACTGATCCAAACTGGTATCGGTATGTACTTCTCCACTGGTAAAGAGAAGCGCTAATCCACCCGCAGCTTCCAGTGAGAATCGTTCAGAGAGTGGATATGCCGAAACAATTGTTCCGTGAGCGTCAACTCCAGTGATGAATGTGCCAGCTGTATCAAGTGAATAACCCTGGAAACCTAATCCTATTGCATATCCCAAATCGAACGCTTTGTTATTCGGCCACACATTATTCTGTACATAGTCAATTGATACTGAGGGAAGCATCAGCGGCTTGAGGTTTTGATAGGTACCGGCCGAATTAAACCATGCGGAGGTGAATAACGCATCAAACTTCGTTCCAATACCGGCATACACATCTAATCGGGTTCTTTTTTCTTCATCCGCTGGTGCCAGCGTGACCTGCTGAATAGGTTCATCCGCTTCAGCAATATTGGGCTCATCATCCCATCCTTCAAAGGTGGTCCAATCATCTTCAGCTACCATGAAATCATTAAAGAATCCCTCATCATAGGAGGCTGCAGTTTCCTCTGCCGGAACCATTGCAACAAAGGACTCTTCTTGGGTAGTCTCCTGAGCTTCAAGATCCTCTTCAGCAATTTCGGGTTCTTTCTCGGGAATAACGTTCCCAGATACATCGCTTGCTCCATACACAGCTGGATTATAGGCAAGTACTGCACTATCACTCCAATATTCACCATCATAGCTTTGCTGGATATGCAGTACATATTCTTGGGAGTCATCAACTGGACCAATGGTATATTCGGTTACCGAAGCATCAACCACAATCCACTTTTCTGGATTCTCACTGTTCACCTGAAACCTAAATGCTGTTACATCCGAATCAGCGGCTTCCCACTCCCAGGTTATCTCAAGAGGTTCCGCACAAAGTAAGCCAATGGGGAAGAGCATAATAACTGCTGCAAGTATAAGCTTTTTATGTGACCATATCTTCATACGTGTGAACCTCCCATCCCCCTATCGGAGACGTACTCCTAGCGTAGCCATGGATACTGCTTTAGGTCAAGAGCAAAGCTCTCTTCAATTGGGCGATATTCTTTATATACCCTGCCTATTATACCCTACCTATTGCATAGGACGTTGTGCTTAGATATGCTCATTTCATGACAGTACCTAACAAGCAGCGAAAGATTTCTCATTTATGTGTGTTCTGTGGATCCTCAGATGGATTTGATCCACAGTATGTTGCCATGGCAACTCAGTTTGCCGAACAGATGGCACATCGAAATATCAACCTGGTATATGGTGGCGGAGGTGCGGGAATCATGGGGAAAATCTCCTCTACACTTCGTGATTCTGGAGTCACTGTTACAGGAGTCATTCCATCAAAGCTCTATACTATGGTGCAACATCTTGAGCATTCAGAGGATGAGCTGCTTGTGGTGGACACCATGCACGAACGAAAAGCCGAAATGTATGATCGTTCCGATGCTTTTGTGGCACTTCCCGGGGGAATCGGGACTCTTGAAGAGTTGCTTGAAGCTCTCACCTGGCTGCAACTCGGGTATCATGCAAAACCAATTGGAATACTGAATGTTCAAGGTTTTTTTGATCATCTCGTGCACATGCTCTCTCACATGGTATCCCAAGGTTTTTTGCGTCAGGTAATGCTCGACACCCTTATAGTAGAAGAGGAGGCTGGACTATTGCTGGATCGACTTGAGACGGTAGAACTCACACTGCCGACAAAGATTGTCCGGTGATGCGGAATACATCTACGCATTTTTTTCAGTTTGGATTATAGTGTGACCTATGAGTAAACGATATAACATTCGCAATTTTCTCTATATTCTTGTTGGCTCCATAGTAACAGCAGTAGGAGTGGCTGGTTTCGTCACCCCTGCGAAACTTGCAGGCGGTGGTGTAAGTGGTATTGCAGTCATTCTCTACCACGTATGGAATCTTGAAGTAGGTATCTCAATTTTTCTTTTAAGTGTACCCTTGTTCATTGCTGGAATACGCATATTCGGCAAGCGGTATGGTTTTATTTCGCTCATAGGGACAATTTTACTTGCACTGTTTACCTCACTGTTCGGACTCATTATTGGATTTGAGGGATTTCTCCCATATACCGATTCGGTTGATACGCTCCTCTCAGCAATTTTTGGTGGTTTCCTGAGCGGATTTGGTATGGGATTGGTACTCAAAGGTGGAGCAAACACTGGAGGCACAGACATAGCTGCACAGATTGTAAGCAAATATACTCCACTCCCTACTGGTTCAGCACTTTTCCTTGTCGATGGACTAGTAATTATTGCAGGCGGAATAGCATTTGGTCTTGAGAGTGCTCTCTTTGCCACCATTACACTCTATGTGACGAGTGTCTCTATCAACTTCGTCTTATTGAATATGGGTACACGGTATGCAAAAACAGCATTAATTGTGAGTGAGCGGCATGAACCGATAGCCAAGCGAATCATTGCAGAAATGGGACACGGCGGGACTCTACTTCAGGGAGTCGGAATATATTCTCAACAAGAACGACCGGTTCTGCTCACCGTAATCCCTAATCAGAAAATCACTCAGTTGAATACGATTGTAAAAGAGGAGGACCCCGAGGCCTTCATGATTATTGAGGAGGCATTCGAGGTCCTAGGAGAGGGTTTTGTTCCCATGCATAGACGCTAATGGAGCGGAAGCCTCCTGTCTAGGAGTATTTCCACAATCGTTCAGGATACGTGCCATCGGTCATCTTCTTGGCAAGCTCATCTTTTACTATCTGACGATCTTCCTGATACGTCATGCCGAACCACCGTTCGTTTGTAGTGTAAAAACGTAGTTTACCTACACCCCCATTCACCATCAGACTGGCACCCTCGGGTAAGTAACACTCCTCTTTTTCTGTGGCAACCCCGGTTTTCATGAAGTCATCAAAGTAATTCTGGTAGAAATCCAAAGCTGCCGGAGTAAACCCGAAGTAATTCATGGATACCCATTCATCACCAGTGAGAATCTTCTTTTCACCGTCAATTTCGGATACTATAGCATTGCCTTCGTGGTAGATTTTCTTGTTCTCCCGCATGGATACCAAGTACCCATCTTTTACATTGCAGATTGCACGTGATACGGATCCACTTCTACTCGTAGTATTTTTAAGCACATACCCTACCATGGCGTGTTCCGGCGAGTCGGGTGAAATTGATGCGAGATGTTCACCCATGATTTGATATGCTTCACGTCCATAATAATCGTCGCTGTTAATAACACAGAAAGGAGCTTTCAGTTCCTTTTTCGCACTCAGAACTGCGTGCACCGTTCCCCAGGGTTTCTTTCTCCCTGCTGAAGCTTTGACCTGTTCTTCGGTGAGAAGTGTGTCGAGTTCCTGAAACACATATGTAGCATCACAGTTCTCTGCTATACGGTCGAAAATACGAGATCGAAAATCTTTTTCAATATCCTTCCGAATAATAAATACAACCTTTCCAAAGCCAGATTGCAAAGCGTCGTAGGTTGAGTAATCGAGTAATGCTTCGTTGTACTTTCCCACTCCATCTATCTGTTTTACACCACCATAGCGACTTCCCATCCCTGCAGCCATGACTAATAGTATTGGTTTCATTGAGTATCCTCCTCACGTAATTTCTGTTCTTCAGTATACCATGAGGAGCATAAAACCACTACCACACTCTTTCTGCAGCCACTACACAAAGCCAAAAAGGAGGGGAAAGATGACAACCACCACTGCAGCCCACAGTGGATAGATTGGTAAGAATCGCATCTGCATAGTCACAATCTTTTGAAATGTACTCTTGCGTAGAACATATTTCAGATAGCCGATTGCTAGTAGTATGAGGTTCAGCAACAGAATAATATTCTCGCCTAACACAGCTAACTTGTTTGGAGTAAGACCGTATTCTGTCAATCGAATAATAATCCCGCCCAATGCAATACTATCCACACAAATCGCTGCAATTAATAGAGTCAGGCTGAAGATATCCCAGATAGTACGCTCACCGGTGTTGTGATAATCTTTTGCACTTATCGAGTAGAGTGTGAGTGCGAGTACGAGTGCGAGAATCAGATCAAACCAGATAAGCATTGCTCTATTTTCATAGGCGGCGTGCGGAGTGATGGCAAATGCGATAATCAGTGACACAGTAACTACTAGGAATAGCGGTGTAAATATACGAGAAAGAACTGGGGCAATGCTCTCAATCAGGCTCTTCTTCTGTTCTACCAAATAAGCAGCTACAGGGAAAAGACCAAAGAACCCTAACGGTCCCATCCACGATAATACGAACGGGGAGACATCTATCCCCAGCAAATCAAACGTACCTAACGTGAGCATAATAAGCACAATGCCACCCAAACCTATCAAGACAGCAAATACGAAACTCTCTCCAATAAATCGTATATAGTTTAAACGCGTATTTACACTTCTCCAGCCAGTATCAGAAGAGTGCGACGGTCCTGCATAGAAGTACATCAATAAGAATATGGTGATAATTGGCACGTGAATTGCTGTAAGGGTCGCTGTATGATGCGGAGCTCGTGACGGATACCCATTTACCATAAGTGCGACAACGAAGAACAAGCTCCCTATGAATAAAATTTTTCTCCTGGGTAAGGTTCGTTTCCAACCAAGATACAGAGCCACAGGGAACAAAGCAAAGAAGGATGCATTCTGTGCATAGATAAGACCGTGACTATCAAAATCTCCATAGCCAAAAAGAGCTGGTACTTTACTGAGTAGACCGGCAAAGACGGCCAAAGCGAATACAATGATAATTTCTGTGCGATTTTTTCGTGTTGATGTATTATCTACTTGAGGAATAAATAATTGTTGCCAGAGCTCCTCAGTGGATACTTTTGCAAATTCAGCCTGTATGAGATCAATATCTCCAAGTCGGCGAACTGCAATGAGAAAGGACTCTTCAGCGGAGAGGCCTTGCTGCATCAATCCGTCAACACTATCGCGGAGATGAGACTCCAGCTCTACTACATCTTCAGGTCCAATCGATCTTGCTGTATATACATGAGTTTTCCATACCCGAATGTGTGATTCGAGATCAAACATGTTGTCCTTCCCTTGCATGCTCTTCTTCCAATTTGAACAGTGCTTGCTGAATAATGGTCCATTGCGATTTAAGGATAGAGAGTTCCTTAACACCATTTTGTGTAATCTTATAGTACTTCCGTCGTCTGCCATTCTCGGAGGTACTCCAGTATGCTTGAATAAGGTTCGATGATTCGAGACGGTGTAATACCGGATACAACATGCCTTCTGTCCACGAAATTTTATCACCAGAGATTTCACGAACTTTTCGCATAATCGCATATCCGTAAGAATCACCACCCTGCAGGATTGCCAGGATGATTGGAGTAGCGGATGCTGCAACTAACTCTTTTGGGAAATTCAATTCATAGCCTCTTTTTATACCTAATGGTGCTATGCATAGTATCACTAGGTATAAGAGTCGTCAATCAGAAAAAGTGTTCAAATCATGAACATACACGTGCACAGGAAGTGGAAACAGACGGATAATTTCTTCATACATAATTCTATTGAAGCTGGTGTTAGTGGCATTCCAGTTGAAATTTAAATTTTAATTGGAGATGGAGTTGGAATTGGAATTGAAGGTGAAGGTGAAGGTGAAGGTGAAGGTGAAGGTGAAGGTGAAGGTGAAGGTGAAGCTCCGGAAAACTAATCCGCTGAAACCTCTATAGCAATGGAAGCTTCATATGCACCGTATGAAAACCCTTGAAGGTCAAACCCCTCCTCAACCGTGGGGAACGTAACATAAATACTTCCCTGTTCTTCAATTCTTGAACCATCACGAACCCCGATAACTTTCTGAATAGCAGTAAAATCATCATCGGTGATGCGAGATTGATTAATTCGATTCAATACACTGATTTTGAACGGAATGGGAGGAGGTCCTGGAGTATTCCTATTATTTGTAACACCCCTGAAGGCAAAAACTTCTGCTCCAAGAGTAGTAGCAAAACCAGGAGAAAGCCTCAATTGATAGGCTACCTCGGGGCTGTTTGAGAAAAATTGATAGGTAGCGACCTCGTGAGTGGTTCCAGCCATTTCCTGGTTAAGAACGAAAGCAATGGGCTTACTTATCTCAAGAGTGAAGCTCTCCTGTAATTCGATGTGTCCCTGCATGGGTATAGTTTCACTGTACAGGCTCCGTTGAGCGTTAAGGGTAGAAAACGTGCTCAAAATGATTACGATTCCAATCAAAATACGTTTTACCATGACTTCTCCCCTATCGCCGGCTCAACTCGGTATGATTCTATGATAATAAATAGATATAAGTGATGTCAAGAGATATCATCAGTCTTGATTATGCTAATATATCAGAAATAGATATTTTATTTTTACATATATAGATATGAAATTTTTTACCTCTCTATCTTATGTCATATATTAACATTTGCATGAATTTTACGTCCTGAGTTGAGATGGGACAGGTATCACATGGGCACAAACATTCTCGAGATAGTCGATATAATCGGAAATGGGTTAGTCCGTTCTATTGACAAGAGCAATCACAATCCCTAGCATACATTCCATTGGATGCGTAGCTCAGCTGGATAGAGCGCTGCCCTCCGGAGGCAGAGGTCGTGGGTTCGAATCCCGCCGCATTCATACATTTTCATTCTTTCCAGTCACCTATAATAGTTGTACTTTCTTTGTATGCCCTTTGTTGTGTGATATAGGAGGTAACCTGATTATGAAGATTACTGGTACTACCGTTGAGGAATATATTGAAAACGTCCCAAAGCAGTGGAGATCTCTCATTGCACAACTGAGAGTCAAGTTGCAATCCCATGTACATGATGGGTTCGTTGAGACATTACGATGGGGAATGATAAATTACGAGGTCCCACTCGAAGTATCTGGACCAACATATAATGGTCAACCATTAGGTCTGGTTGCATTAGCAGCTCAGAAACATCATATCTCACTCTACCTAACCGCAATATATGCCGATCCTGAAAGACGAGAGCGACTCGAGCGAGCTTTCTCCGAAAAGAATCTCAAACCCAACATGGGAAAGTCTTGTGTTCGATTCAAAAAAATCGAAGATATTCCAATTGATGATATCCTCACGATGATTTCAGAAATTTCTGTCGAAATGTTTCTTTCGCTCGTGCAAAAGTGAAGCAAAACAGATGATGTTGATGTTATTGAGGCATGAATCGATATACAAATCACACACGTACTGCGACAGATATTAAGGAGCTTCCTTTTCATGAACGTCCACGGGAGAAATTGCAGAGTCATGGTGCCAATTCACTTTCAGATATTGAGTTACTCGCTATTCTCATTGGGTCAGGGAGTGCAAAACATTCTGCGTTAAAACTTGCTGGCAAAGTACTGGATTTATTGGATAAGACACCAAGCGATGCCGAAATTGCTGTTGAGGACTTAACAAAGATTGAAGGAATGGGAACGGCTAAGGCTACACTAATCAGTGCTGCTCTCGAACTCGGTAGAAGAAGACTTCCTGCAAAACGCAAACAAATCATCTTTCCCTCAGATGTCTTCCCGTTGATTCGTCATTATGGAAGTAGACAACAAGAGCATTTTCTCTGCATTTCCTTAAATGGAGCTCATGAGGTGATTGCTGTACACGTTGTGTCGGTTGGCCTGGTTAACCACACGCTCGTGCATCCTAGGGAGGTGTTTGCGTAGGTTTTGATACAATAGTTTAGGGGTACGGTAGGCCCAAAACCCCTCTAGGATGCATGAATTGAGGGTTTTCATACCATCTTGTTGATTTTTAGAGAGGGCTATATGGCTGTTGAGAACCCGTTTGGTTTGGTTGACGTGTATTTTGAAACTATCGGACACGCACACATAGGAAAAGACTTTTTGTGTATCCAAAGATTAATCTATGTGAGAAATGGATGCTATTCTGAATTGAAATCATAAAATGCTCAATATGCGCAGCTGATGCATCTTGGCGTTAACTGATAGCTTGTCTCGACTTCACGTTGGTGCAGGTATCGACATTCTTCCCTTCTCAAGGATGTTCCGCTAGTACCTGTTCTCACTAGTGCTCTACTGGGTAGGATGCTGCATCATTCCAGATGCGTTTCCATCAATTCCGTGGATAGAAAATTTTAACGCAAGCGGAAGTTAGCGGTTCAGGA
>Ga0334901_1004134_pt1 | contig 10124 bp, 10 predicted proteins | sample GraSluR3_MG_3_FD_207216 | JGI IMG/M metagenome (GOLD analysis project Ga0334901, IMG submission 207216) | Sludge microbial communities from methane-producing bioreactor in Wageningen University, Netherlands - Granular Sludge_15_08-R3 | ecosystem: Engineered > Bioreactor > Anaerobic >...
TATTGTTTTCCTTCTTGTATTTACCTATTGTCTGGGCAACAAACATCCTTTGCTCCAGCAACTCCAGCAATTGGTCGTCATAAAGGTCTATTTGCGAACGCAATTCGGCCAGAGTATCGGTAAATGTGGTATCCCCGGAAACCTGGTTCCTGAGCACAAGGTTGTTTAAAAGCTCCGTCAGCTGCTTGGGCGTTACCTGCTGACCCTTGTCGCTTAATGCAGAGTCCGGGGAAACATGTGACTCCACCATCAGCCCGTCATAATTCAAATCCATGGCTTTTTGGGATATCTCCTGCAGATACTCCCTGGAACCACCCATATGGCTCGGGTCACAAATCAAAGGTAAATCGGGAATAGCCCGTTTGAGTTCTATCGGCAACAACCATTTAGGCTGGTTGCGGTAAAGGGTATGCTCGTAGGCACTGAACCCCCTGTGGATTGCTGCAATTTTTGCAACACCCGCCTTGGCTATCCTCTCAATGGCACCTATCCAAAGATTCAACTCAGGATTGACAGGGTTCTTCACAAGCACCGTTGCTCCCACTCCCTCCAAAGCATCTGCAATATCCTGCATAGCAAAAGGGTTGGCCGAGGTCCTTGCCCCTATCCACAAAACGTCCACACCAAACTTAAGGGCATCGTTTACATGGGCAGAGTTGGCAACCTCCGTCGCAACGGGCAAACCTGTCTCCCGCTTTACCTCCCTGAGCCATACAAGCCCTTCACGCCCCACTCCTTCAAAAGAGTCGGGTCGGGTACGTGGTTTCCAAATACCGGCACGGAATATATCTGTCTTCCCTGCCATTGCAAGCTCTCTGGCCGTTTCCATAAGCTGCTCCCTGGACTCTGCACTGCACGGGCCGCAAATGGTAAGTGGACGCCCTTTGTATACCTCCCACTCCTCTACCCGTTTCAATTTCATTTTTTCTTTCATATCCTGTTTTTTATAGTTTCAAGTTTGAATAATTACCTGTCCAGAACCTTTTTTATATCATTAGCACTTCCCATAAGATTGTGCAACCGGTCAATGTCTCTTATATCCAGAGCGTCCCTGAACAACATCATGCTTTTGATGTAAGAGTCAATGGCCTCCAATACGAACTCCCTGTTTTGAAGGAATATGGGAGCCCAAGTCTCACCCCTGCTCTTTGCCAGCCTCACAGTGGAATCAAAGCCTCCGGCAGCAAGTGTGAGGATATTTCCCTCCATCTTCTCTTTATCCAACACGCTCAGGGCCAGAGAAAACGATGTCAGGTGCGAAAGGTGGGAAACATAAGCCACATGCAGGTCATGGTTTTGGGCATCCATATGGGAAACTTTCATTCCGATTGCCGCCAACATTTGTTCAACGGTTGCCACGGCATCGGGATCACTTTGGGTTATATTGCACAGGATGGCATTTTTCCCGTCAAAAAGATGTGGTAAAGCGGCCTCCGGACCGGAGTGCTCGGTCCCTGCAATAGGGTGTACCGCCACAAAACAGCTCCTGTGAGGGTGTCCCTCTACACTCTCCACTATCCTCGATTTTGTAGAGCCCATATCTGCAATGACCGGGCAACCGTTTGGCCTTGAAGCCATGGAGCCTGCCAAATCCAAAACCATTGGCAGGAGCTTGCATATGGAATCGACCGGTGTACATAACAACACTACATCACTTGCCGCAACACCTTGTTCAAGGGAGCAGGTTCGGTCCACGAGCTTCAGTTCCATTGCCTTGATGCAGTTTGGAACCGAAGAATCAACACCAAAAATCTTGGACGCAAACCCACTCTCCTTTAGGGCAATTGCCATTGACCCCCCGATGAGTCCAAGCCCCACGATGCATACCACCTTACTCTGCATAACTAAATCCTCCTTTTATGCTGTCAATTGTAGCAACACTTTGCATTGCACCAATCCGGTTGCTGGTCTCCATCAACAACTCCTCAGGCGCACACAAAGAAATCCTCACATACCTACCGCCGTTGCTTCCAAACACAAATCCCGGTGTTACGAAAACCTCTGCATTGTATAGCAAGCTATCGCAAAGTTCACCGGCATCTTTGTACCAGTTTGGTACCTTTCCCCAAAGGAACATACCCCCCTGCCCTTTGTCAAAGCTGCAGCCAATCTGTTCCATGATCCTTTCGGCATAAACCCTGCGCTTGCCATACTGCCGGTTGATTTCTCCATACCACTCATCTCCTGCAGAGAGTGCCTCGGCAGCAGCCAGTTGCAATGGCCGGAACATACCCGAATCCATATTGCTTTTGATCCTGATTATGGATTTTATATAATCTCGGTGCCCGGCCACCATGCCTACCCGCCATCCCGGCATATTATGAGATTTGCTCACAGAGTTTAGCTCCAGCGCAATACCCATTGCCCCTTCCACACTAAGTATACTGATATGCTCTTCATTCAAAATAAAACTATAGGGATTGTCGTTGCATATCAATATCCCGTTCCTTTTTCCAAACGCAACCAACTCTTTGAACAATCGTTTGTTTGCCTTTTGGCCTGTAGGCATGTTGGGGTAATTGACCCACATTAGCTTTACCTTGGAGAGGTCACGGCACTCCAGGGATGCGATATCGGGCAGCCAATGACTCTCTTCTTTCAAATCGTAAGTAACCGGCAAGGCCCCCGAAAGTCTGGCAGCCGAAGCGTAGGCAGGATACCCGGGATCGGGTACCAGCACCTCTTGGCCGGGATTAACAAAAGCCATGGTAATATGCATTATCCCCTCCTTGGAGCCCATCAAAGGAAGTATCTCATCCTCCGGGTCCAGTGTAATGTCAAAATACTTAGCATACCAGTCAGCAAATGCACTGCGAAGCTCGGGTATACCCGAATATCCCTGATAACCATGAGCCGACGGTAAATGGGCACTCTCTTCCAGCACCCTGATTGCCGATTGCAAAGGAGAAAGGTCGGGACTGCCGATTCCCAGGTTTATCACATTCCTCCCAGCTTTACGCATTTGATCAATCTCCCGGAGTTTTTCCGAAAAATAGTACTCTGCAATGCACTCCGCCCGTGCAGAGCAATTGACAATTGATTGGACCTTTTCTGATGTTTTCATAGACGTACAAAAAAAAAGCCCCGGAAATCCGGGGCTTTTGTATTAATTTTCTCTTTTTACTCTCACTTACCATTCACAAATAACACATACGCCCCTTTTCCTAAAAAAGAAGTAATAAAAAAAGAAGAAGTATGAATTAAGGTTTTGCATTTGTGGATGCACTTTGTTTTGTTTGTACAAATATAGAATAAAATTTTTCATAATAGCAAATAAAATCACTGCAACTTACAATTCGAAACTTGCCATGGCATCTTCAAGTTTGTCGTTTAGATTTGAAAACCAGACCTTTTTACAAAATGGCTTTTAAAGAAAAATACTGGCTATTTAAGCTTTACCTTTATCACTACCGGGTTGTCTTGGTCACTTAATGTAGCTGCAAGGGCCCTGAGTTCTTCCGAGACCTTATTTTCCGCCACATGATGCCTTAATTCAGTAATATTAACTAAGCTGATCATATAGTTGTCCGAACTTATATACAATGGCCAAACTGCAGGACCTCCATGAAAATCTTCATTGAAACCAAACTGCCCAACACGAGGTTGTTCCATAAAGACAAAACTGCCTGTAGATTTATCATAATATGCACTGTTTATGTTTACAGAAAATGTCCTGTCTTGGCCATACTTTCCAACCGGATACATTACTCTTGGGTTTTTTGCCAAAGAACCCATTTGAAACTGCATAAAAAGAAATCGCCTGCTCTCATTAATATAAGAATGGAGCCTTATTAAATCTCCTGTAATCCGTCGGGGATCGTCTTTTCCAGGAGACAAACGATATGGTCCATACTCGAAACGGTAAAGTGTGTCAGGGCCGGTGCTGTTATTGCCAATAGAGACAACATAGTCATCATAAAACCATGTAATCCTCAAACTATCATTGTAATTATAAAAAGTTCCCCTCCACTGTGCAACACTTCCCGGCATTCCATTGCTCAAAGTTTTACTGTTATTTATAAAATTCGATGGCATCGTTACTCTGCCGACTGTCACCAACGAAGAATCCACCAATATCACAGCATTATCTTTGCAATCAAACGGCTCAATCGCATACAGGTTTTCCCCGATTTTATTAATAGCTGTAAATGCTTGTATATTTCCAACATCACGGAAAGATCTTTCAGAAATAAAATTTCCCTCCCTGTCATATTCCAAATGCTTATCTATGTTATGAATATAAATTACGTTACCTCCCGATGGAATATGCACTCCCAGACTCAAATACTCACCCGGTCCACGACCTGCCCGTGAAATTTTTCTTATAAATTTTCCCTTGTTGTCAAAAACCAGCAACTCTAACTTGTTCTTGACAAAGATATTATTACCTTCATAAAAAATGCCCCCGTTACCTGCTCCCAAGAAAAGGGAGTTCAATGTAGTCTCCAAAGGAATGTACTCAACAAACTCTGCTATCTCAGAAAGATTTATGATTTTTTCACTCCCTACTGACCCGACAACATCAATCACCCTGAATGGCTCTTTCCTATCTGTTTTGGAGCAAGATGATGTGAAAAGCAAAAGTATTAAAAAAATCACACCTCGAATATAATCCATTAAACTAGTTGGTTTAAAATTAATTAATAAAGAATATGGAATTTGTAGGACATACTTCTAATCCTTCCAGTATCGTCAAGCGATATTTTTCATCAAAATTTATAAAAAACTTCAAATTTTTTCATAATCAATGTTTTTATTATTATCCCTTAAATATAACATATTAATCTTTTTCACATATTAAAAAAGGCTTTCTCTGTTCGAGAAAGCCTTTTATGAAGGGTGAATGATGGGGATCGAACCCACGACCTCTAGTGCCACAAACTAGCGCTCTAACCAACTGAGCTACAATCACCATTTGAACTCCACTCTCATTGAGTAGGAATCGGGCTGCAAAATTACTATTTTTTTTTGATTCTGCAATTTTTTTCTCACAGAACATATGCTTTCAGTTTATTATCTAAAAGTTACGAATTGATAGTGGAAATTTCAGGATAAATTTCTAATTTTGCGGCCTCTTTGGTAGAGTTTTTGCTTATATTATAGCACGTGTAGATAAGAATTAAAAACAATATAGTAATTATGGCTCGTGAAATTAAATTCTCTCTGATTTACAGAGACATGTGGCAATCTTCGGGAAAATATGTGCCAATGGTACATCAATTGAAGGAAATTGCTCCGGTAATCATCGACATCGGCTGTTTCGACCGTGTCGAAACAAACGGAGGTGCCTTTGAACAGGTCAATCTTCTTTTTGGAGAAAACCCCAATAAAGCAGTACGGGAGTGGACAGCACCATTCAACAAAGTGGGAATACAAACCCATATGCTGGAACGTGGTCTTAACGGGCTGCGTATGAATCCGGTACCTGCCGATGTCAGGGAGCTCATGTACAAAGTAAAGGCAAAACAGGGTACAAATATTTCAAGGTCATTCTGCGGGCTCAACGACCCAAGGAACCTTGAACTTTCGGTTAAATATGCCAAGTCCGGCGGAATGATTTCGCAGGTAGCCCTAAGTATAACCTACTCTCCCGTACACACAGTTGAGTACTACATGGGGCTTGTAGACAAAGTTGTAGCATTTGGCTGTGACGAGATTTGCCTAAAAGACATGGCCGGCATCGGACGCCCCGCATTCCTGGGTCGCCTTACAAAAGCCATCAAAGACAAATACCCTCACATAATTGTAGAATATCACGGACATAGCGGTCCCGGATTCTCCGTTGCCTCAATGCTGGAGGTTGCAAGGGCCGGAGCCGATTACCTTGATGTAGCAATGGAGCCGTTATCGTGGGGGATGGTTCATCCGGATGTAATCACAATACAATCCATGCTCAAGGATGCCGGTTTCCTTGTTAAAGACATCAACATGGATGCCTACATGGAGGCACGCCGCCTTACACAAAGTTACATTGACGACTACCTGGGCTATTTCATTGATCCGGGCAACAAACAAATGACATCCCTGCTGGTAGGTTGCGGACTTCCCGGTGGTATGATGGGCTCGATGATGGCCGACCTTAAAGGTTTCCACGGAGCAATCAACTCTTCCCTCAGGAACCAAGGCAAAAAGGAACTGCAACTAAACGAATTGGTAGTCATGCTATTCCAGGAAGTCGAATATGTATGGCCTAAGATGGGTTACCCGCCATTGGTGACTCCCTTCAGCCAGTACGTGAAGAATATCGCACTAATGAACCTTATGCATACCCTCAAAGGCGAGCCAAGATGGTCTACAATTGACAAAGACACATGGAACATGATCCTTGGTAAAACCGGCAAACTCCCGGGCGAACTTGCTCCCGAACTGGTACAACTGGCCAAGGACAAAGGAATGGAGTTCTACACCGGCACACCTCAGGATGCCTTCCCAAATGAACTAGACAGGTTCCGCAAAGAGATGGTGGAAAACAACTGGGAATTTGGCCAAGACGACGAGGAGCTCTTCGAATTTGCAATGCACGAAAGACAATACCGCGACTACAAGAGCGGTGTAGCCAAGCAGAGGTTCGAGCAGGAGCTGGAAGCGGCCAAAGCCAAAGCGGGTGCACCAATAGTTGTTACCCGCCCTGTTGTGGAGATGCCAAAATTCGACGTAGACAAAGTACTTGAACAATACCCTAACGCCAAAGCTGTACAGTCACCTGTCAAAGGCCAACTGATTTGGCAGTACGACATGGCCGACGCTTCATCTGCTCCAAACGTAGGCGAAAAGGTAGAGGAGAACAAAACCATGTGTTTTGTGCAGGCTTTCTACGGAATTGAACTTGTCAAAGCTCCGGTGAACGGAAAGATTGTACAAATCTGTGCCAAACATGGCGAAACTATTCAAAAAGGCGAAATCATTGCCTTTGTAGAGTAACTAACATATGGGATTCTATCTAGTATTAGATTCCCTTAAAAATAAAAAAGAGGCGGCCTAAAAGGCTGCCTCTTTGTTTTGTGACCCCGGAGGGATTCAAACCCCCGACCTTCAGAACCGGAATCTGACGTTCTATTCAGCTGAACTACGAGGCCAATGGGATGCAAATATAGATATTTTATAATTCATGGAAAAATGTATCTTTGCGACTCATAAAAACACGATAAAATGAAAGCATTCGTTTTCCCCGGACAAGGGGCACAATTCAGTGGCATGGGCAAGGAGCTATACGACAACTTCCCCCAGGCCAAAGAGATGTTCGAGAAAGCAAATGAAATCCTGGGCTTTCGCATAACCGACATAATGTTCGAAGGTACCGACGAACAACTTAGGCAAACCAAAGTAACACAACCTGCTATATTCCTCCACTCTGTCATCCTTTCAAGATGCATAGACAATTTCGACCCACAAATGGTTGCCGGACACTCCCTGGGAGAATTCAGCGCATTGGTAGCAGCAGGAGCCATGAGCTTCGAAGATGGACTGAGGCTTGTCTCTGCACGGGCATTGGCCATGCAAAAGGCATGTGAAGCAAAACCATCTACCATGGCAGCAGTACTTGGTTTGGAAGATAGCAAGGTAGAGGAGATTTGTGCCAATATCAATGGCATGGTAATACCTGCAAATTACAATTGCAACGGCCAACTTGTGATTTCCGGAGAAACCGAGGCTGTGCAAGAGGCATGTGTCCGACTCAAAGAGGCAGGTGCAAAAAGGGCTTTGCCATTATCTGTGGGCGGAGCATTCCATTCTCCCCTGATGGAACCGGCAAGGGAAGAACTGGAAAAGGCTATAAGTGAAACCCCTTTCAATACCCCTATATGCCCTGTATACCAAAATGTGGATGCACAAAAACATACAGACCCCAAAACAATCAAGGAAAACCTCATCAAGCAACTGACTGCCCCTGTAAGGTGGAGGCAAATAGTTGAGAACATGTGGAACGACGGGGCAAGGGAGTTCACAGAACTTGGACCCGGCAATGTATTACAAGGATTGGTCAAAAAAACAGCACCCGAAAGCATAACCTCCGGCAAATCATAATCACGATCAAGGTCAGTTAGCTTATAGACAATTAAAAGAGGGTTCTCATTTATGCAACAGCAAGTAGTTGAACAACTCAACAACACTGTTTTTGTTTGCAAATGAGAATTCCTTTTGCTTCACATATGAGTTCACTTCTCCTTTTTTCCCGGGGAATAGCCTGTTAAAGTTTTTCTTGGTTGCAGGATACATTTTATTATCCTTGAGCAAAAAAAGCAATTCGTCGTAATCATATTGCAAAAGGCTCGATCCCTTGAAATTGTCAAGCTTCTTGCCGTCCTCTACACCAGACACTTTGGAAACCGATGAGACATGCGACACTCCTCCGTAGGCACCCTCAAGCATCTCCTTTCCTATTACCATTTTCCTGAGTAAAGCAAGCGAAATTCCATTATTCACATTCAAACTAGCCCTTTCCTTCAGTAACCTTGCCCTCAGTAGCTTTGACTATACCTCCCTGAGCATAAAGGGAAAAGGGAAAACAAACAGAACGGCCAACCACAAGAAATTTTTCATAACAATCCAATTTAGAATTTCGAAGGCTGAATTTAGCCATTTTCCTTTCAAAAAATGAAAATAATTTGTAATTTTGGCCAAGAGTAAATAACATGCACAATTACTATCAAATAACAAAAGAATTCGAGATAGAGACAGAGCCTGCATGGTTCCTGGACGGAACATGCAGCAAAACCCTGGGGCTCATGATTGAGTGATTTACAAACATCTCCGCAGACTGATATCTGGCGGAGTGTTGTTTTTTTACAATATTCCCACAACAGCAAACGAAAACAAACAACAACAATAAACAATATAAAACTATAACACAAAAGCTATGGCAAAAGAAAAAAAATTCATTACCTGTGACGGTAATTACGCCGCAGCACATGTTGCATACATGTTTAGCGAACTTGCAGCCATTTATCCCATAACTCCATCCTCAACCATGGCGGAGTATGTAGATGAGTGGTCTGCTTTTGGCAAAAAAAACCTCTTTGGAGAGAGGGTTCAGGTAGTTGAAATGCAAAGTGAGGGAGGTGCTGCCGGTGCGCTGCATGGAGCTCTTCAATCTGGAGTACTGGCAACTACATTCACAGCATCACAAGGATTGCTACTCATGATTCCCAATATGTATAAGATTGCAGGTGAACTTCTACCAACCGTTTTCCATGTTTCTGCAAGGACACTTGCCGCCCAGGCTCTTTCAATATTCGGGGACCATTCCGATGTCATGGCTGCAAGGCAAACAGGATTTGCAATGTTGGCCTCAAGCGGAGTCCAGGAAGCTTTGGACATGGGTGCTGTGTCTCATTTGTCCACACTCAAATCCAGGGTTCCTTTCGTGCACTTCTTTGACGGCTTCCGCACATCACATGAGATACAAAAGATTGAAGACCTGGATCAGGACCAGATCCGCAAAATGCTAAGTGACAAGTCACTCTCTGCATTCCGCAATAGGGCTCTCAATCCTAACAAACCTGTAACACGAGGTACAGCCCAAAACCCCGATGTGTTCTTCCAGGCTAGGGAAGCTTCAAACCCTTACTACGATGCAGTTCCCGATATCGTTGCCCGTTATATGGGAGAAATCAGCGAGCTTACCGGCCGCCACTACCTTCCATTTGATTATTATGGCGACCCCGAGGCAGAGAATATTGTGATTGCAATGGGTTCCGTATGTGACACAATCAGGGAAGTGGTAGATATGCAAATGGCAAACGGAGAAAAAGTCGGGCTGCTTACAGTCAGGCTCTACAGGCCATTCTCTGCAAAATATTTCTTCCGTGTACTTCCAAAGACAGTCAAAAGAATCGCTGTCCTGGACAGGACAAAAGAACCGGGTGCAGTAGGTGAACCACTGTATGTGGATGTAAAGACAACAATTGCAGAGAGGGGTGGAAAGATGCCTCTCATCGTTGGCGGACGTTACGGACTCTCTTCTAAGGACACGACTCCTGCACAAATGGTTGCGGTATTCGAAAACCTCAAGATGAAAGAGCCAAAGAACGGCTTTACAGTAGGTATAGTAGATGACATCAGTTTCAAATCACTTCCTGTCAAAGAGGATGTTTCTGTTTCCAAAAAAGGAGTATCGGAATGCA
>Ga0334901_1004135_pt1 | contig 10124 bp, 7 predicted proteins | sample GraSluR3_MG_3_FD_207216 | JGI IMG/M metagenome (GOLD analysis project Ga0334901, IMG submission 207216) | Sludge microbial communities from methane-producing bioreactor in Wageningen University, Netherlands - Granular Sludge_15_08-R3 | ecosystem: Engineered > Bioreactor > Anaerobic > Unclassified...
CAATTATCTTTGTGCATCTGCTTCGTTGCAAAACTCTTGAAATATAAGGATATATCTGCAAGTTTCGACGCCTACCAGCTACACAAAGCTAATCGTATGAATAATGCGGGTTAAATGATAGTTGGAGCTTTGTATAATAAAAATAAATTGTTTATATTTGTGATAACCCAAAAACCAATATTATGAAAACTTCATCTTTGTTTGTTTGTTTGTTTGTTTGTTTGTGGTTAATGTAAAACATAGTAAAGCTCAACTTGTAGTTTACCAGCCACAGGAACTATATTCATATGTTTTAATAGATTATCAGGATTATCAGACTTTTGAATCGTGGGAACTAGCAACCTATGAAAGAGTTTATATAGATAGCACGCACTTTGTTGATAGCCTTATTAGTACAGAAAGGATTGTTGGACAAAACTTTTGTAAAATCCCTGATACCTATTTTACAGACAGCATGAACTTCTTAATAGAGGTTAAAGGGTATGATAAAAACGGTACTATTATTGAAAATGAAGACATTGTGATTGAATATGCACAAGGAGTAGGAAACAACTATTGGCACGACCATGAAAAGTGGTATTGTAATGGCTGGCAGTATGCTTACTCTGTAAATTCTCACAGGAAATTATACAATAATTTGATAACAAGTACAGGATATTTATCTCACGAATCATATTTTCAAAGTACTGAGCCCAAAATGTATGTTTATTATTCAGATCAAGATTGGATTAGTTATACTAGCAGCCCTGCGCAGGCACAAGCTCTTGCTACTAGGCATGGGTTATTTACTTATCAATTATTTATTGACGGTTATAGAATAGTTACTATTGAAGACGTAGATTCTTCCGATGATCTGCGAGATTGGGATGGGCATGTAATAACAACAACACAATACGATTTTCTTGTTGGTATTAGAAAAGATAAGGGAATTCTCTGGCGCGGCACAGCAATAAAAACCAGTGATATTGATCCGATATCTTCGTACTGGGAATTGTCTGATGCAATTGATTTTGTTAACGACTATGCCAATCCTGCATTAAATTGGTACACTCCACCTATACAGGAACTGGAATGTGTTGGATACGGCACATATAATCCAGATGTTAACGAACCTTATGCTATAGCTATGGAATACGTTAAAAAAGATCGTTATTTTCCAAAACCCGATGTTTCTGGAACTCTTAATGACAACGAGGGCTCTTTCGAAGATATTTATGATTTAATTGATCAAATTGGAGAAGCTTTCAATAATGAAAGTAATGATGAGTTTACATGGCCTGATGGTATCGATAAAGTTGATATAGTTAGAATTAGTGAAAGCCCTTCAGCAATTTGTACTATTTATGAAGATTCAATTTACGATGCAAATGGAAACATTATTGCACCCCAATTCACGTTAAACAAAGGCTTATATACATTTTCTTTAACCCATAAAGATAAATCGCATAATTATTCAATTATTGAAGTAAAAAGTATGGTAACCAGTACTTTGGATATTGCAGATTTGTTTAACATTACAATTTATCCTGTCCCAATTATTAACGATTACTTTATTATAGAGATAGGTTCTTCCATTTCGGATAACTTAAGCTATGAATTATACGATAAAGATGCTAATTCTATTCACAATGAAAGAATAAGGTATAGTACTAGCGGTGGCTTTTCTGGTATAAGTACCATTAGAATTGATCCCGATAATACAATGCCGGATGGGAATTTGTTCAACCGGTTCATATTTAGCGATGGTTCTGTTATTACAATCCAAACGGTTAAAGAATAAACAAGCTTAAAATACATTATTATGTCTCAAAAAGTTCTATTAGTTTTTCTTAATACAGTTTTTAGCTTAACAGTTGTTTCTCAAAGTTTTCAAATCTCAGACCAAATGGTTTACGGCGGTGATTCTTATGATGGTATTGAAAATGTTGTTAGGGCTTTGGATGGAGGATATTATATGTTTTGCAATTCAGGTTCAGGGCAAACTGGAAATAAGACAGTGTCAAATTGGGGAGGGGGTGATTATTGGTTAATAAAAACAGACAGTTTATTCCAAAATGAATGGCAAATAAGTTTTGGAAGTGAAGCTGACGAACTTGTAACAAAAATGCTTATAGATAGTAATTCTAATTTATACCTATGTGGTTCATCTTATGGTGGCATAAGTGGAAACAAAACGGTAGATACTTATGGTGAAACTGATTTTTGGATAATTAAAACAGACCCTTTGGGTAATGAAATATGGCAAAAATCGTATGGTGGTACTGAAAACGATACTTTTCGCGATGGTTTAATTGTTGATAATAAACTTTTCTTGATAGGTGGATCAAATTCTGGTGAATCCGGAATCAAAACAGGTTTTAACCGTGGCAATACTGATTATTGGTTGATATGTGCAGATACAGCAGGCAATGTTGTATGGGATAAAACTTATGGTGGTACTGAATTAGATGCGGCATACAGAATGAGTATAGACAATTCAGGTGATTATTTATATGTATTTGGTGTTTCAACGTCTAATATCTCATACGAAAAAACAGAAGATTGTTACGGGTCAACTGATTATTGGATACTGAAAGTTTCTATTGAAACAGGAGACTTGATTGGTGATGTAACAATTGGTAGTGAAGGACATGATATCTGTTGGATGGGACCTAACATATTATTTTTAGAGGATTATTTATATTTATTGGGGTCATCTTATGGTGATGCTACCGGGTTAAAAACTGAGAACTCGAGAGGGATGAACGATTATTGGCTTGTTAAGCTAAATACAAATTTGGATTTTATTTGGGATAAAACCATTGGTGGGAATGGGCAGGATGATGCTTCTTCTCTATTAGCTAATCAAAATAAAATTCTAATAGCAGGTCAATCAGATTCTGATGCAGGTTTTGAAAAAACTGAGGATAATTATTTTAATTATAAGGATATTTGGTTCGTTTTAATTGATACTTCAGGTAATATATTGTCAGACAAAACAATTGGCAGTGATATGCCGGATATGAGAACGAATCTCTATAAAGACGATAGTGGAATAATAGTTGGTAGCAGTATTTTTGACTCATACGTATCAGGCGATTTTGATGCAGATGTATATGGAGACTACGATGCTTGGATTTTTAGATTGACAGGTGTTTGGACAAGTTTAAGTGAACTAAATAATGATGATAAGGTAACAATATACCCAAATCCTGCACATAGTTTTGTAAATATTAAATTGGAAGATTCAAAAATATCTATTGTTAATTTGTATAAAGTAAGTGGTAAATGTATTTTATCCCAAGAGTCAACAGGCCCTTTAAGTATTGATGTATCGACATTAGCTAGTGGTGTTTATATTATTAAGATTTTACACGAAAGGAATATTGATAGAAAGATACTTATTGTTAACTAAATTAAGTTTTTTAAAGAATTTCTTATAGCTGATTCTATATATCTTTCGAGTTCTTTATTATCAACTGAATATCCCAGTTCAGTCAATGAAATTATAAATTCACTGTGTTTTCTACCTAATCTGTAATCAGGTTCAGTTTTGGGATGAGCTAAATACTTTGCAATAATTTCAGCAGATTCGCTAAGATTAAGTACTGCATGATAAAAAGTGTGGTTTTTAGGTCTATACATGCTGCTGCCCAATATTTTCCGTTGTCCGGCTGCAATGTCAGATATTCCTTTTTTAGATATGCCGATAATCCCCTGCGCTTCAAGTGCATTTATTATTGCCGAGTTGCAAGCTTCGAAAAACCTTTTTGTATATTTAATGTCGAGTTGTGTAATGCTAATAGCAATAACTATAGTATTGGGACTAAGTAGAACTGTATGGCCTCCGCTAGGTCTTTTCATAACAGTGATACCATCATTAATAACCGCATCTTGATTAAGAGCAAGGTCAGGAGTGTCTCTTTGTCCCAATACTATATATTTTTTATCAGGAATCCAAGTGTAAATATTTAAGCCCTCTAGATCTAATAAACGAATATCAGGTAAATTGTATGGCTTAATTTCTATCATTTTATTTTATGAATAGCTTTATCAAAAGCATCGTAACCTGCTTCCATAAATACTTCCGAAATTGTTGGATGTGCATGTATTGTTTTAGCTACATCATAAACGGTTGCTTCCATTTCCATAAAAGCTGCAGCTTCGGCAATCATATCGGTTGCATGTTCTGCAATAATTTGTACTCCCATTACTTCACCATATCTCCGTTCGCTTAAAATCCGTACAACTCCCTCTGTTTGTCCCGATATCATAGCTTTAGCGTTCATCGAAAGTGGGAATTCACTAATTTTATAATCAATATCTTCTTCTTGCAGAACTTGTTCGGTAGCTCCAATTTGTGCTATTTCCGGAAATGTGTAAAGATTGATAGGATATAAGCCTAATTCTATTCCTCCTTTTACTCCTTTAATGTTATTGATAACAAATTGACCTTGTGCAGATCCTGCGTGAGCGTAACTGCTTCTGCCGTTAACATCACCAATGGCATAAATAGAGGGAATATTTGTTTGCAGATTCATATTCGTGTTAATAAAACCATTTTCTGTGGTTTCGATTTTAATTTTAGATTCGGGCAAAATAGCACTTCTTTGATTTGCATTAATCCAAATATCTGCAGATATATCTTTGTTGGTTTTAATTAGGCTTATTCCTTGTAGCTTTAATTGTTTTTTCAGATAGTCATTAATATATTTATCAACTCCAGGTACAAGTTCATCACTATCACTTACAAGATATGTTTTAGATCCTGCAAGATTGACAAGTTGAGCAGTTTCAACAGCCACTGCACCATTTCCTTCTATGGCTATTGTTTCTGGAAGTTCGTTAAGCCCATAGAGAGCTTTAAGACTTTTTATACCTTTTCTGTCAGAATCAATTGGGTAAGATCCTGTAGCAATTATTATATTTTTTCCTGTAATGCTTCTTTTATTAACTGAAATGGTATTTTCTGCTGTAATTATTGCTTTCCCAATAATTGTTTCTACTCCGTGCTTGTGTAAAAGCAATTCAATTCCTGAGTGCATTTTTGCTGATATAGTTCTTGCACGGTCAATTGCCTTTTTCCAGTTTAGCGATGTTTTACTTAGATTTATTCCATCAATTCCAAACTCTTCGGCTTGGTTAAGTCGGTAATAAAACTTAGCAGATTCAATCATTGATTTGCTTGGGATACAACCCCAATTTATACACATACCACCAACTTTATCTTTGTCGATAAGTAAAGTTTTAAGTCCTACTTGTCCGGCTCTTATTGCAGCTACATAACCTGCGGGTCCGGCTCCAATTATTATAACATCGTAATTCATTTTTTCCATTTTTTTAGTCCATTATTAGCCTTACAGGCTCGTTTAAATAACTAATAATATCATTAAGAAATCTTGTAACATCGCCACCGTCAACAATTCTATGGTCAACCGAAAGAGAAAGAGGTAATTTATTACCCACAGCTATTTCGCCATTTTTAACTATGGGCTGTTGGCTCATGCGACCAATTCCCAATATACCTGCTTGTGGATAATTAATTACAGGTACTGCGTATTTGCCACCTATTGAACCATAGCTTGTAATTGTAAAAGTACCGTCTTTCATATCTTCGAAACTAATTGTTCGTTCTCTTGCTTTTTTAGCAATTTCGGCAGTTTCTAAGCTTAATTGTTTTATTGATTTCTTATCAACATCTTTAATTACAGGAACAATAAGTCCGTCAGGGGTATCTACTGCAATACCGATATTGTAATACTTTTTATAGATCATTACTCCCTTATCCATATCCATCTGAGCATTTAGCGACTTATGTTTTTTAAGTGCCAGTGCCGTAGCTTTAAGGATGAAAGGTAAATAATTTAATTTAATATCTTCATCTGCGAATTGCTCTTTAAACTTGTTTCTTACTCTAATAAGCTCACTTACTTCGGCATCGTCGAAAACAGTCATGTGTGCAGCATTATGTTTGCTTTCCACCATATTTTTTGCAATTGTTTTGCGAATCTGAGTTAATTTTTCAGTTTCGATGAAATTGCCGGTTTGTTCTGCTGACGTTGTTTGTTGCGGTGCTTTATAAGCATTTTGTTGTTTAAATTTTTGTATGTCGTCTTTCATTACTCTTCCGCCCGGTCCTGTTCCGTTAACCTGATTAATATCAATGTCAAGTTCTTTTGCAAGTGCACGTGCAACCGGAGTAGCAAGAGCTTTGCGTTTATTTGATGGTTTTCCTTCAGATTGGTCATCCATTCCTTCGTCGCTGGCGGGTAAATATGCATTATTGCCTGCAACTTCTAAAGTACCAACAACGCCGGCGCCTTCTTCTTCAACGGCTTCTTGTTCTTGCTCTATTTTTTTAGATTCTTCTACCGCTTGTTTACCTTCCACGCCTTCAATTTCAATTTCTACAAGAGCGTCTCCTACATTAATGGTTTCGCCTTCTTTGCCATACATTGCAGATATTGTTCCTTCTCGTGGCGAGGGAATATCTGTTACAACCTTGTCGGTTTCCATTTTCACAAGCGATTGACCTACTTCAACACTTTCTCCTTTTTTTACATACCATTCTACTATGGTACCTTCGTCGAGGCCTTCGCCAATATCGGGGAATTTAAATATATATCTCATAACTTATTTCAAATATAAGGTTAAAACTTAACTGTTCTTATTATTTCGTACAGAATTTTTTCTGCTGTTTGTAAATAGTGATGCTCGCCTTTTGGAAGTGGTACAATTGTGTCGAATCCGGCAACTCGTTTTGGTGGAGCTTCTAGAAATAAGAATGCTTCTTCGTTTGCAATAGCCGAAATCTCTGCTGAAACACCAAAAGCTTTTGGGGCTTCGGTTACAGTAATGATTCTTCCTGTTTTCTTGATGCTTTCGGCAATTGTTTCTCTATCAATAGGATATATCGTTCTTAAGTCGATAATTTCTACCGAAATTCCTTCTTTTTTTGCTAAAGCTGCTGCTTTTTGGGCTTCACGTATCATTGCCCCGTAAGCAACTAAAGTAATATCTTCACCTTTATGTATTACCTTGGCTTTCCCAATAGGTACAGCAAATTTACTTTCTTCTACTTCTTGTTTTATTGCACGATATATTCTTTTGGGTTCCATATAAATAACAGGGTCCTCAGATTCTATACTTGAAATTAGCAGACCTTTGGCATCGTGTGGATTACTTGGGATTACGACCTTAAGTCCCGGAATATGTCCCCAGATAGCTTCGGCACTTTCGGAGTGGTGTTCAAGTGCATTAATTCCTCCACCGTATGGCATTCTTATTACTATTGCTTGTTTGTATTTGCCGCGACTTCTGTTATGCATACGCGAAACATGGCTAATAATCTGATTAAAAGCAGGATAAGAAAAACCCGAAAATTGCATTTCTATTATAGGTCGTAATCCTGCTGCTGCCATTCCTACAGCTGTTCCTGCTAATCCTGATTCGGCAAGTGGAGAATCGAAAATACGTTCTACTCCGTGCTTTTTCTGTAAGCCTTCGGTTACTCTAAATACTCCACCTTCTATACCTACGTCTTCGCCATATACTATTACACTTTTATCTTCTGCCATTTTAATGTCTAAAGCATTGTTAATGGCATTTACCATATTCATTACTTTTTTCATGATCTTGCCTCCTTCCATTTTAAAAATTTCTCATGCTCCATCATTTGATTCTTTAAGTCTTGAGGCATTTCTGTGTACATAAACTTAAATACGTCTTCAAGAGCATATTCGCCGTAATTTTCGGCTTCAATAAATTGTCTGTCGATCTCTTTTTTATATTGTGGGACAATTTTTTCTTCTTCTTTCTCGCTCCACAGCTTATTTGCAATTAAATATGCTTTAAGTCTTTTCAGCGGGTCGGTTTCGTCCCATTTTTCTTCTTCTTCTTTTGTACGGTATTTTGTTGGGTCGTCGCTGGTAGTATGTGCACCTTTACGATATGTAACGGCTTCAATCAGCACAGGTCCATTTCCTCCTGATGCATGTTTTGCAGATTCTTCAACGGCTTTATACGTTGCAAAAAAATCGTTTCCATCAACTTGAATCCCTTCAATACCATAGGCTAAAGCTTTAATAGCAATGCCATCGGAAGCTGTTTGCATTTTAAAAGGAGTTGAAATTCCATACTGATTATTTTGAACGATAAAGATTACCGGAGCTTTCCAAACGCCTGCAAAATTTAAGGCTTCGTGAAAATCGCCTTCGGATGTTCCGCCATCTCCAACAAAGGTATAGACAATCTGATCTTTTTTGTTGTAATTAATTTCGTAACCTATTCCTGATGCATGCAGTAATTGCGATGATATTGGGACAGAAATAGGGAGAAAATTTTTAGCATTTTTAAACAAAGAACCATCTTCGTAGCCCATAAAATATATAAAGAGTTCTTTAAGGCTTGCTCCTTTTGCCAAATAGGCTCCCATTTCACGAAAAGCGGGTACTAACCAGTCATCGTCTCTCATTATTTGTGCAACTGCACCAGAAATTGCTTCCTGACCATAGTTAGGAGGATAAGTGTAAATCCTACCCTGACGTTGATAATTTACTATCATAAGGTCGGCAGTGCGAGCAAAAAGCATGTCTTTGTATGCCTTTATTAATTGCTTGTCGTCAAGCTTCGGCATTAGCTTTTGATTGATTACTTTACCATCATTGTCGATAATTTGTAATCGTTTCTTTTTAATAGGATTATATTCTTTAAACATATTTCTACTTATTTAATAGTTTACGATTATAAAACCGAAAAATCATAAGTTTGTTTACAGAACTGATGTGATGATTCTTATTGTTTTAGATTGTATTATTTAGATTATAAATGGAGCATTCCGAATTTATGGGGAAGTTTTGGGAATTTTTATAAAATACGGTTCAATATTATCTAAAACAGTAATGGGGCTCAACTATACGTTGTTCCCCATTCAATTCTTTTCATGCCGTGGCAATCAAAGCAGCCAAGTTACAGTTATTATGCCCGTTTGTTTGGTTCTTTAGTTCCAAAGAATTAAAGCCTTAACAAACTTTTATTCGATTAATCCCGTCGCTACGAAAGGATTTCGAATTATTAGGTTCCAGAATTACTCATTTTGGTTTCTTTCGTTGCCTTCTGAGTTACTTCATAAATGTTTGTCTTGCGATTCGCAATTATGGAGTTTTCCGAAAACCTTGCATTTCAAAGATGCTCTCTTGCGAGAACCCCCTGAGAGTGCTTAAGAACCGAGTTGTTACAAGAACTCCTCAGGTTCTGGCTTTACTTGTGTGAACTTAAGCATTGTTTCTTGCGAAAAATTGCTTTTGCTCTTTTTTTAACGGCAAACTATATGTGTCGGAGTGGATTACGTGATTTTTCTTTTCAATAAACCACCAAATTTGGGGCGAGTGATAATATTCGAATTTTACACTTCCCCCACTCTGACATATATAGAATGTTAGCAAATGATAAAAATTTAATTTATTATTCAACAACAAATTTGTGAGTTTTCACCTGATTGTTTGCTGTCAATTTTAGAATATAAACACCCTTATTTAAGAAATTATAACTGATGCTTTTTTCTCCTAAACCTTCCAACATAGTTGTATGAACAATCTTACCATTTATATCAATTATTTCGAAGATAATATCTTGGTTAACGGAATTAATAATTAATTCTTTATTTAAATCGTTTTGGGTTATGTTAAAATTTTCGATATTTTGGTTGCGGACACCTACTACGTCATATTCTTTTCTTACACAACGACAACGAAATAACTCATTTCTAAGGTTTGGAGAATCCTCCCAATAATTAATTATTCCATTACTTATTGCATGAGTCACTGAAGGAAGAGGATGGTCAAGAGGTCTATTTGTCCAATAATAATTATATCCTAAAAACAGATTTGCAGGTAAATTATCTAAATTCTGATGAATTAAGTTTAATTCTCCTGAAAAAGGCAAGTACCAATCATCAAAGCCAAAATCTGTTAGAGTATCACACAATTTTGCTGCATAAGGGACTCCATTATTATCTCCAATACTATCAACTAATAATTTTGTTATAAACTCTCCTGTTGAATCTTGCATATATTCAAAAGCTCCAATATAAATATTCATACCTCCAAATTCTATAGCTTCTGAATTGTCTGTTGGATGAATATATA
>Ga0334901_1004136_pt1 | contig 10123 bp, 11 predicted proteins | sample GraSluR3_MG_3_FD_207216 | JGI IMG/M metagenome (GOLD analysis project Ga0334901, IMG submission 207216) | Sludge microbial communities from methane-producing bioreactor in Wageningen University, Netherlands - Granular Sludge_15_08-R3 | ecosystem: Engineered > Bioreactor > Anaerobic >...
CCGGCCACTGGTCGCTACCGGCATAGTCGGTAATTTGTTCCGATGTGTTTTTTTCGAGGTCGTAAATCCACAAATCGGTTGCGCGACCACCTTTGTACCGTTTCCAGGTGCGGAATTCACGGTCAACCGGCGTAAAGCAGATTTTTTTTGCATCGGGTGAAAAAGTGGCCATTCCACCATTAATAACGGGCAAAGGTTTTTCAAAACCTCCATCGATGCTTACCGTGAAATATTTTCCATTACGGTCGCCAAACTCGGTGCGGTTGGAGCGGAACAGGATGTTTTTACTGTCGGGTGTCCAGCCCAGCACCACATTGTCCCATCCACCGCGGGGCGGCATCACACCCACTGAATTATACCAGGTCAGTTGTTTGGGAACACCGCCTTCCGACGGAATGACAAATACCTGACGGTTTCCGGCATATTCACCCGAAAAGGCAATCCATTTGCCGTCGGGCGAAATTTTTGGGAACAGTTCCATCCCTTCGTGGGAAGTGAGTCGGCGGGCATCTCCGCCATTGGAATTTACCGTCCAAATATCACCTGCATACACAAATGCAACGAGGTTTCCGTTAATATCTGGAAATCGCATGAGTCGCGAATTTGGGGCTGCTTTTGCAGAAAATGTCAAGCCTGCTATGAGAAAAGCTGCGACAATTAAATTTCTTATGTTTTGCATGGAATAAAAATTTAAGTCAATTACTGTTTGCAGGCCGAATATACAAATTCACCAAAGGATTGGAAAATACATTTGTCAGGAAAGCAGGGATATTGAGGATTAAGTTTTATTTTTTTTAAACGCGGTGAAATACTCATCTATTGAATTCACGTAGGTTTCATAAGCTGCCAGTCCTGTTTCGGTTATTTTACAGGTTGTAAGCGGATAATTTCCCCTGAATGATTTTTTTATCTGAATATAATTTGCTTCGCTCAGTTTTTTTAGCTGAAAACTCAGGTTTCCTTTGGTGGTGTTCATGTTTTCAAGTAAAAATGCAAATTCAGCCGATTCAACTGTAACCAAAACAGACATAATTGCCAGCCGAACCTGAGAATGAAGTAAAGGGTCCAAATTTTTGAAAGTCATTTTTTATCTCTTTTTGCATAAAGCAGATGACCGGGAATTACGAACGCAACAAACCAGGCAATGGCATCGAGTAACAATTGGGTTTGCAGTTCGAAATAAGATGCTGCCAGTGCCAGTAGCCCAAAAATTAATCCTCCAGCTATAATAAGTCTGTACCGTAAAATACCTCCGGTAACCGTAACGGCAAAAGCTATCAATACCATAAAAATGGGATGCTGCAGTTCGAAATTTATACTGTGCAGCACATTCATCTGAATGAGATTTACCAACACCATGCTGGCAAATAACGAAATCCAGACATACCGTAACGAAATGCCAATATAGGTTTGTGCTTTTTTGCGTTGTTTCAGAATGTAGTAAATGGTAAAAATAAGCCCGAAAACAGGCAGAATTACCCTTAAACTGCGAATTATCTCCATCAGTTGGTGCGACAATAAAATTTTGCCGGGGAGGTAATTCAAAAACAGATAGTTGATAAAAAAAATCCATCCCCACACAATGAATAGAATTCCATCATTTTTTAATTTGTTTCTGGAAACCTGAATCATTTCCCGGATTACCTTTAGTGATTGTGTTTCATCCAGGTACTCTTCGTTTTTAATTGTTGCTTTCATTGTTTTTCAGTTTGATTTATAAAACAAGTTTGTAGTACAAACCTAATTTATTTTTATGAAACAAACAATGATTTCACAGGGAATTTTTGGGGTGTTGAATAAAAATACGGGAAAAGTGTTTGCTCTTTTCTTGTTTAATTTTCTGAATCCGGTTGAAACGAAAAAACTTCTTCAAGTGGCGTGTTAAAATAGTGAGCAATTCGGAACGCCAGTTCCAGCGAAGGAGAATACTTTTCCTTTTCGATGGCTACAATGGTTTGCCGCGATACACCCACAGCATCGGCCAGTTCCTGCTGTGTCAGTTCATTGGCATCGAAACGCAACCTGCGAATGTTGTTTCTTATTTTGCTTTCGTTTTTATTTTTCGCCATTTTAAACTCCTTTCCGGTAGTAATAAATTTGGGAACCGTTATCGATAATTTCTGCTATAAGTCCGCTGATAACAAACACAACAAATATGATATAAGGAGCAAATCCGAGCGCCAGATAAATAATGGCTGTCATAAAACCAATGGAAAAAGTATAGTGAGAATTCCGGGTGGCTTTCAGTTTTATGATTTTATCGCGCTCATCTTCTTTCGGAATTTTTTCCTTCCGGGTAACAATAGTATTGATGATGTGAAAAATGATGTAGATAATAATCCGTGCCACAATCGACAACCCGGTATAAATGAGGAAAATTATTCCCCACTGTTGAAAATCTTCGGTTAAATCAATCCGGCCATCCAATTGTCTTTGGTAAACTGCCCACGCAAAAATGGCTGTAATCAGCAATCCGCTGAAGATGTTGATGATGTTTTCCTTTTCTCTGTACGACATAGTTTTAAATTTTTGATGTTTAACTTGTTTTACTTCATGTAAAAAATACATGTCACAAAGATAAGTATTTTTTACACAATGTAAAGTATTTTTTACAAATTTTTTTTTTGAGAAATGAAATTTTTGGAAGATTTGAATTTTCAAAAAAAATAAACGGGGAGCAACCTGAGCTGCTCCCCGTAAAATGGTAATTCTGATTTTTGTTTTTAAACGCTGTACGTAGAAGATGCGGTATCACCGCCACGGCCGGTCCAGTTGGTGTGGAAGAATTCGCCGCGTGGCTTGTCAGTACGTTCGTAGGTATGAGCGCCGAAATAATCGCGTTGCGCCTGCAGAAGGTTGGCGGGCAAACGTTCGGTACGGAATCCGTCGAAATAGCAAAGCGCTGAGGCAATTGCAGGTACTGGAATTCCGTTCGAAAGCGCCGTTGCGCTAACCCTGCGCCAGCCTTCCTGTGCATTTTCCACTTTTTCTTTGAAGAATGTGTCAAGCAGCAGGTTGGGCAACTCGGGATTTTTTTCGAAAGCTTTTTTAATGTCAGCCAGAAATGCCGAACGAATGATACATCCGCCGCGCCACATCAGGGCGATGCCGCCATAATTCAGATTCCATCCATATTCCTTCGCTGCCTCCATCATCAGGTTGTAACCCTGTGCGTAGGAAATTATTTTGGCTCCGTAAAGTGCCATTTTCAGGTCGTCGAGGAATTGTTTACGGTCGCCTTCAAATTTCGGTTTCGGTCCGTTAATCACTTTTGAAGCCTGAACACGAAGGTCTTTTTGCGCCGACAGACAACGTGAAAAAACCGATTCGCCGATAAGCGTCAGCGGAATTCCCAGGTCGAGTGCCGAAATACCGGTCCATTTACCGGTTCCTTTCTGGCCCGCCGTGTCCAGAATAAAGTCAACGGTTTCCTCACCGTTTTCATCTTTGTAACCCAGAATGTCGCGGGTAATTTCAATGAGGTAGCTGTCGAGTTCTTCTTCGTTCCATTTTTTGAAAACTTCGTGCATTTCGTCGTTGCTCATGCCCAGCAGGTCTTTCATCAACTGATAAGCTTCGGTAATAATCTGCATGTCGCCGTACTCGATACCGTTGTGTACCATTTTTACAAAGTGACCGGCGCCGCCTTCACCTACCCAGTCGCAACAGGCTTCGCCATTTTCCACTTTTGCGGCGATGCTCTGGAAAATATCCTTCACATGCGGCCACGCATCCGGCGAACCTCCGGGCATAATCGACGGACCGGTTAAGGCGCCTTCTTCACCGCCCGAGACACCGGTTCCGATGTAAAGGAAACCTTTGCTTTCAACGTATTCAGTACGGCGAATGGTATCGGGAAAATGCGAGTTCCCGCCATCGATGATAATGTCACCCGGCTCCAGGTGGGGCATAATCAGTTCGATGAAGTCGTCCACCGGTTTGCCGGCTTTTACCAGCATCATCACTTTGCGCGGTTTTTCGAGCGAAGCAACCAGTTCTTCAATGGAGCGGGCGCCAATGAAGTTTTTTCCGGCGCCGCGTCCATTGATAAACTTATCCACTTTTTCCACTGTCCGGTTAAACACCGCCACGGTGTAACCTTTACTTTCCATGTTCAATACCAGGTTTTCGCCCATCACGGCCAACCCGATTAATCCAATGTCAGCTAATTTTTTCATGTTATTCATTTTTATTTTGAATTATTTTTAAAAGTCATTTTTAGTGATTTATTGAGATTGGTAGTGATTTATGGTGATTTGTTGAGAATCAAAATTTTTACTCCACCAAATCACAACTTAATCTCCACCTCATCTCTACCTAATCACTTTCAACTCTAAATCCCATCTGTTCCAATTTACTTATTGTATTTCCTTCCATACTCTTCACTTTTATCGTATAAGTTCCAAACTCCCTCCTTACCGGATAATCACCCCGAAGTTTTTCAAACAATTGCGGGTTTTCCCGAAGCACTTCATCGTCGGTTTCAATAGCGTAGGTTGAAAGAACGGCTTCTGCCAGGATGGAATATTCCCTTCGCTGGTTGCCATCAATTTCTATGGTTGTTTTTTCAGGAAGTTCCACATTTTCGGGTTCCCAGTTGTCGATGCCGAGGTTGAAAGACCGGCTGATAGCCTGCACGCTCATTTTGGTGCCGTTGGCTTTCCCGTCTTTGGAATAGCCGGCAATGTGCGGTGTTCCGTAGTCGGCCAGTTCCAGCATTTCCAGGTCGATATTGGGTTCGTTTTCCCAGCAATCGGCAATAAAACCGGAAATTGCTCCTGTTTTCAGCGCTTTTTTTATGGCTTTTGAATCAAACACTTCGCCACGGCAGGAGTTGATGAGCAGCGGCTTTTTTCCCAGATTCAGAATAAATTTTTCATCCGCCATGTGGAATGTAGCATCTTCCCCCTTCAAATTTAACGGAACATGAAATGTGATGATATCTGCTTCTTTTTGAATTTTTTCCAGTAAAACAAAGTGTTCAGGCCCTTCAGTCCGTTCGCGTGGCGGGTCGTTCAGTAGCACTCTCATGCCAATGGTTTCGCAAAGCCGGGCCACTTTTGAACCCACATGTCCCACGCCAACAATCCCAATGGTTTTTTCTTTCGGGTCGAACCGGTTTTTCATGGAATACGAAAACAGCGCTGAGGCAATGTACTGGTTCACGCTTTCGGCATTACAGCCCGGGGCGTTGGTCCATTCAATGCCGGTCTGTTTGCAGTATTCGGTGTCGATGTGGTCAAATCCGATGGTGGCAGTAGCAATAAATTTCACCTTTGAACCTTCCAGCAACTCCCGGTTACATTTTGTACGTGTGCGGGTAACAATGGCATCGGCATCTTTCACCACGTCGGGAGTGGTTTTGCTTCCTGGCAGGTAAACCACCTCGGCAAACGGTTCAAATGCCCCACGGATGTATGGTATTTTGTTGTCGATGACTATCTTCATTGTAACCAGTGATTTGTAACGAATTGTTGAGATTTGTGGTGATTCATAGTGATTTGTTGATATTCATTGAGATTGATTGAGATTTGTAGTGATTCATAGTGGTTTCAGTATTTCATTTGTTTTTCGACATGAGCGTTGAAATATAATTATTGAGTTTTACTCCTAACCGTTCCAGCTTTTGGATTTCGAAATTGAAAAATTCTTCGGTAATGATACTTCTGTTTTTGGCTTTTGTTAGCCATGTTTTTGTTTCGGACAGGGAACCACGCGAGTAGAACATGAAATTTTTCCGGTCATTAAAATGATACCTTCCATATCCTTCAGAAATATTTGCAGCAATTGAATCGGAACTTTTAATAATTTGCTGCCCAACTGAGTATTTGGCTAAATTTTCCCAATCAACAACTGAAAACCATATATCGTCGCCAATTTCCATGGCAATCTGATAAATTTCCATATCTTCCAGTTTCATAATATTTGAATTTTAGATTATTAATTGCTTAATTTATAAAATCTTAACCAAAATCCCCAATTACTTCCATTAAATCACAAATAATCTCCACTTAATCACTACCTAATCTCCATAAATCTCCATAAATCTCCATAAATCTCCATCTAATCTCAATAATACCCCTTCACCATCTCACCCAACACCCAACTCGTCCTTGCCGCAGAAATTCCGGTACTCACGCATTTGCCCTCACCGCGCAACTCGTCAACCACCTGTTGTACCAGTTCAATGACTCCTTCCTTTGAAGTATATTTTACGTTTTCGTGGGTGAAACACGGCAACACAATTTCGCCTTTGGTGCCGGTAATCACAATTTCATCGATTTCCGAAGATTTATCTGCCACAAAACACCAGCTTCCGCTTCCGGTAATTCCCGATTTGTGTTTCCAGGTTCCCACCACGGTATCTTCGGCAGGGTAGAGGCCTGCCTTGTTGGTCGCCATTCCGGAGGCTTTGGTTACCGGGCCGAACAAAAAATCGAGGTAATCGAACTGGTGCGAAGCCAAATCGAAAAAATAGCCCCCGCCACTGATTTCCGGCTGAACATGCCAGCTTTGATCCTCTTTTTTCAGGTCGTTAGCCCGTGGCGGTTTATGCAGTTTGATATTGACCACCAGAGGCTTCCCGATGGCCCCGGTTTCAATCATTTCCTTCACCTTTAAAAAAGCAGGCAGCGATCTTCGGTAATAAGCCACAAAAAGCGGTATCCCGGTTTCTTCCGAAACTTTCAGCATTTCCTGACATTCGGCATAATTTTTTGCCATGGGTTTTTCCACATAAACCGGTTTTCCGGCTTGCATTGCTTCGATGGCATAGCGGGCATGCGAACCGGGTGGGGTGGCCACATAAACCGCATCTACTTTCGGGTCGTTAATGAGTTCCGATGCGTTGGAATACCATTTTGGGACATTGTGCCGTTGGGCATAGTCTGCTGCTTTTTCAGCATTTCTACGCATAACAGCCACCAGTTCAGAGTTCTCCGCTTTGTAAAACGCCGGTCCGCTTTTTAACTCCGTTACATTGCCAGCGCCTATTATTCCCCAGCGAATAACAGCCCCCTCTAACTTTCCACCAACTGGCAGAGAGAGTTTGGGATTTTTATCTGAATTGAATTCATTCATTTTAGTGTTATTTTTTTATTCTAAGAAAAATCAGGCTTCTTTAATTCCTCCCCTTCGGGGAGGTTAGGAGGGGCTCTTAATATTCAAACCTGTCTTTGTACGCCCACAAACCAATTGCCGGGTTCGAAATATAAAAAATTTCTTCACCATCAGGCACCGTATTAAAGCCGTCTTTCAGTTTTGCCGGATCGTATTTCGCTGTAATTTCATCAATATCGGCATAAATAAATCCCACGCTTTCAATTTCCTGACGGGAAAGGTTTTTTTCGCCTTTTCCCGGACAGTAGGTGATGCTGAACCTGCCTTCGGATGAACCGTGGATGAGGTGTGCCGCAGCCCCGAGGTTAGAGCGCAGGTCTTCATTTTCTTCCACCATTTTTAATGTGTGGGGTGTTCCGAAGTAGCCGTATTTTCTGATGAGTTTGTCGATTTGCTTATCCTCGCCGAATTCGACCAACGCCGGAGCCAGAACAATGAGTTCACCACCGTCGGCAAGTGCCATGCGGGTGCGGTACACACTTTTGTTGCCCAGCCAGGTGCTTTTAAATTCGGTGGGGTCGAGCCATACCACTACTTTTTTCAGCGGTTGTTTCACCATTTCGAAATTCACCTGCAACGACAGTTTGGCGGCCTTGTCGAACACACTGAAATCGTCGCCGATAAACAGACCGTACGTTTGCAGTTTGCCTTCCTTGTTCAGCCCCACAACGGTTTGCACATAAACAATGGGCAAGTGCGTTGCAAAATGTTCCGATGCGTAATTGAAAATTTTCCGGACCGGGGTGTCGGCCCTGCCCATCATTTTTTCCATTCCGTAAGCCGCGCCGATAAAGTGGCTTTTGTTGATGCCCTCCGAACCACCCGTTCCTACAAAAATGTTTTTGTTGTAGTTGGCCATTCCCACTACTTCGTGCGGTACCACCTGCCCGATGGATAAAATAAGGTCGAAATCACCCTCTTCAAGCAGTTTATTCACCTGTACCGGCCAGGAATAATCCACCGCGCCACCGGAAACTTCCTTCACAAATTCTGCCGGAACTGTACCCAGCGTAATCACATCGTTGCGCCAGTCGTGGTCGCGAAACAGGTTTCGTGGTGTTTTGCCAAACATGTGGCTGATTTGAACATCGGACATGGGCGTATGGGTTCCCAGTGCCGGCAAAATATCGGTGAGTTTTTCACCATAATATTGCCAGGCAAATTCGGTGAGTTCACCCGAACGTGAAGGCAGGCGGGTGTAATCCGGCGGCACTGCCAGTACTTTTTTCTTTTTACCCATTTTGTCCAGCGCTTCAAACAATCCCTGTTTCAGGTCGTCTGCTGAAAGGCTGGTATTTTTTGAGCCTTTTTCGTAGTAAATCATGTTTTTACAGCTAAATGTCTAAAATTAAGGGCTAAAGCCCGGTGTTAAAATTCTTTTTTAAACCCCAGACTGAAGTCCGGGGTTAATTTTTCCCTCCCCCTCGGGGGAGTTGGTGGGGGGCTTCTATCGTTTCACTCTCGCATTTCCTTTCCAGATGCTCCAAACCATTTCTTCGTCGGCGGGTTGGGCATAGTCTGTCAGGAAGGTAGTGGCCATGGCGCCGGTAGCCCAGCCAAACTGCGGCCATTTTTCCGATTCCCAGCCTTTAAGGATTCCGTAAAGCATTCCGCCCACGAAACCGTCGCCGCCGCCAATGCGGTCGAGCACCACAATCGGACGCGGTTCGATTACCTGCCAGTTTTCACCTTCCAGCATGATGGCGCCCCAAAGATGTTCGTTTACACTAACTACCTCGCGCAGGGTTGTGGCAAAAACCGAAGCATTCGGAAAGGTTTCTTTCACGCGTTTTATTAGTCCTTTAAAACCGTCGATTTTGGCTTTAATGCCTTCTCCACCTGCCGGCGGACCTTCAATTCCAAAACAAAGCTGGAAGTCTTCCTCGTTACCGATAAGAATATCGGAAACTGAAGCTATTTCTGTAAAGTTTTCCCGCAGCTCTTTTTCGCGGCCTTTCCAGAACGAAGCCCGATGATTTAGATCGAACGAAATTTTGGTACCGTGTTTTTTGGCTGCTCGCGCCACTTCCAGACAGAATTGGGTGGTGTCGGGAGAGAGTGCCGCAATTAATCCTGAAAGGTGAACAATTTGAACGCCTTCTTCTCCAAATATTCTTTCGAGATCAAAATCTTTTGCATTCAGTGTTCTTCCTACCTCGCCGGCACGGTCGTTAAAAACACGCGGTCCACGCAGGCCGTAGCCGCTGTCGGCAATGTTAATCTGGTGCCGGAATCCCCACGGGTCGCCCTGTTCCACTTCCGGGCCTTCATAATCCATGTGGCGGCCTTTCAGGTTGCTTTTAATAAACTGTGCAATCGGACTGCCTTTTACGAAAGTGGTTAAAACTTTAACCGGCAATCCCAGGTACGAAGAGATGCTGGCCACATTGGTTTCGGCACTGGTGGCATACATGGTAAATTTGTCGCTGGCATGAACCGGCTGACCGTTATCGGGTATAATCCGGATTCCCATACTTGTGGGAACCAGCATAGCGTATTTGGCGTCTTTTTTTAATTCTAAACTCATAATATTTCAGTTTTTAATATTTATCTGTATCGTTTACGTTCACGGTATCGGTTTTTAAAGAAGGGAATGCGTGTTCATTCCCTCTCTGTTTTATCAAACTCCCCTTGTGGGGTGCGGCTTAATATCTGTAAGTTCTTCAATTTTTACCGGACGTTGTTCTTCTATGGATTTGCGCGCAGCGATTCCAATGAGGCACGACATGGCACCATCGCGGGTGCCGGCGGAATGTTTATAAGGATCGGCCATATTCGGATCGCGGAAAATTTTATCCTGCAAACGCGAGTCGCCGCCACCATGTCCACCACGGGCCGCTTCTACCTTCAGAATCTCATAATCCCGGTCGAAGTTTTTCATCATAAAAATTTCATCGTAGCGTGTGGCGTCTTGTCCGCTTTGATTCATTTCGGCAGCGTGGAGCTGTGCCTGGTTAATTTTCTCCTGCCTGCGCCACGGAATGTCTTCCCACGATTCAATGCG
>Ga0334901_1004140_pt1 | contig 10114 bp, 4 predicted proteins | sample GraSluR3_MG_3_FD_207216 | JGI IMG/M metagenome (GOLD analysis project Ga0334901, IMG submission 207216) | Sludge microbial communities from methane-producing bioreactor in Wageningen University, Netherlands - Granular Sludge_15_08-R3 | ecosystem: Engineered > Bioreactor > Anaerobic > Unclassified...
CAAGATGATCTACAACCACATATTGCAATACCGGGAGGCATATCATGGCTAAGCTCCCCTGGCACATAAACGGAAAGTTGCACGTCAGCGGTCGTTCGCATTTTATCGCTGATGAAGCTCCACTCAGCGGCATGTTGCATGCCAGGTTTTTCTTCTCCCCCGTGGCTCATGCCCGGATCAAGAATATGGATCTGAGCGCTGCCGAAGCGTATCCCGGGGTCCATAAAGTGATCTCTGCCATAGATATCCCCGGGGAAAACATGATCGGTCATGTGATCAAGGACGAACCGCTCTTCCCTACCGATGAGATCATGTACAAAGGACAGGTCCTGGCCATGGTGCTCGCAGAAGATGATATGATCGCCGAAGCCGCCGCCGCACTGATCAAGGTCGAATATGAAGAGCTGGAGCCGATCCTGGAAATCCGCCAGGCAGAGCAAAAGCAGGATTGGTATATCCCGGAGCGCAAGATCGAGCGTGGAGAGATCGATAAAGCCCTCCAAGAAAGTCCCCACCTGATCTGTGGCAGCAGCTCTACCAACGGGCAGGAACACTTTTACATGGAGTGCCAGAGGGCTCGGGCCATCCCCAAAGATCACGATCTGATCCACCTGTATTCTGCCACTCAGAGCACGATGGAGCTGCAAGAGATCAGCGCCAGGGTCTTGGGCATTGCTGCACACCGGGTGGCAGTGGAAGTGCCGCGTCTGGGCGGTGCCTTTGGCGGGAAAGAGCGCTCAGCAACGATCTGGGGGGTAATGGCAGCTTTGGGTGCATATCTCACACGTCGCCCAGTGCAAGTGCTGCTCTCTCGCCATGAAGACATGCATTACACCGGCAAGCGACATCCCTTCGAGAGTGATTGGCGGCTTGGCTTTGATGAATCCGGGCGGATCACTGCCTGGGATCTGGAGCTGATGAGTAACGGTGGCGCCTATGTGGATCTCTCCATCGCCATCATGGAGCGGGCAATGTTTCATGCCGACAATATATACCACATCCCAAACGTTCGCATTCGGGGACGCTGCTGCCGTACAAATCTGCCGCCGAATACTGCATTTCGCGGTTTTGGCGGACCTCAGGGCATCTTTGTGATCGAGCAAGCCATCGAGAAGATCGCTGCCTTCCTGAACAAAGATCCATTTGATATCCGCCGCCTCAATGCCTATCAAAATGGCGATATCGCCCCGTATGGCCAGGAGATCCGGGAAGCCTCCGCGATCAAGATGCTGGATCTTGTGGCAGAAGATGCCGGGTATCTGCAAGTACAAGAGGAGATTAGGGATTTCAACAACACACATAGATGGCACAAGCAGGGTTTAGGGATCATGCCTGTGAAATTTGGCATATCCTTTACCACAGCTTTTTTGAACCAAGGCTCGGCATTGGTCTGGGTCTATATCGATGGCAGCGTGTCGATCTCAACCGGAGGGATTGAGATGGGGCAGGAGTTAAACTCCAAGGTAGCGCTAATCGTCTCTCGGGTCCTAGGCCTGGATTTTCCCCGGATCCGGGTGGAATCATCTCACACTCAGCGCACCGGCAATGCCTCGCCCACAGCCGCTTCCACCGGGAGCGACATCAATGGAAATGCTGCCAGAATCGCCGCTGAAAAGATCCGGAAAAACCTCAGTCTCGCCGCCAAGATCTTACTTTTGGAGCGCCATGGCATCGAATGTGATGCTCCCGTCTTTGAGGATTCCCAAGTCTATGCAGCAGAGCATCCGGAGAAGCGCATCAGTTTCACCGATCTGGTCAAACGTGCCCACATGGAGCGTCTACCCTTGGGAGCGTACGGATACTACGCTACTCCGGATTTGCATTTTGACCGGGAGTTGGGCGTAGGGCGCCCCTTCAACTACTATGTCTTTGGTGCTGCAATCTCCCGTGTGGAGCTGGATCTCTTGAGTGGTGAGCACCGCGTGCTGAGCACCCACATCGTGCACGAAAATGGCAAAAGCCTGCATCCTCAGATAGATAAGGGGCAGATCATCGGGGCTTTCATCCAAGGTATGGGCTGGGCTACGATGGAGGAATTGGTGGTGGATGGCAAGGGCAGCTATCTGAGCGGAAATCCCAGCACATACAAGATTCCCGGGATTCGGGATTTACCTCAGATCCTGGAGTTGCGGATTGTAGAAAGTGACTCAGAAGAAGCGAGTGTCTTCGGCTCCAAAGCAGTGGGAGAGCCACCCTTCATCTATGGCATGTCTGTCTTTTTTGCTTTGGAACATGCCATCCGTCAGGTAAAGCAAGATGTAAATCTCAGCTTTCCGGCAAGCCCGGAAGCCATCATCAAAGCCCTATCAACTACGTTGGCAGAAATCGTTTAACACCTTGATAAGAGCTTCCTTGACCACCGGTTTGGGGATCAAGGCATCAAAGCCCTGAAGTTTCAGAGACTTTTCATCCGCTTCTGTAGCATATCCTGTAATAGCGATGATAAAGAGATCCTGCCTCAGCATTTTGATCTGGCTTGTGGCAGAAAATCCGTCCATGACCGGCATCTGCAGATCCATCAAGATCACGCTGCCATGGGGCAAGGAGGGAAGATTATCGATCGCATCCTCTCCATTCCGAGCTTGGTGAAACACCGCTCCGCTGCGCCTGAGATAGTGCTTGAAGAGCATCAAAATGCTATTTTCATCGTCCACTACCATCACATGCTTGCCGGATAGATCCAGACCGAATGAAGGCTTGCTTTTCTCTTTTTTAGATTGCGCCTTGGAGTGGATGATCGTGGGAAGCTCCAGATAAAATGTGCTGCCTTTGCCGACCTGAGATTCCAGACGGATCTTACCCTGCATGATCTCAGCCAGTTTCTTGCTGATAGGCAAGCCGATACCGACTCCACCGAACTTCCTAGTATTGGCGTTTTCCGCTTGAGAAAAGATATCAAAGATACTTTCCTGCATGCTCTTGCTGATCCCAATCCCGGTGTCTTTGATGTAATATGAGATCCGATCTGCTGCCAAGAACTTGAAGCCAAATTCAATCGTGCCGCTTTCGGTAAATTTCACTGCGTTTTTGAAGAGATTGTGCAAGACCATGTTGATCTTGCTGGCATCGGCAAAGATCTCTGACTCAGGAACCGAGGTATCCGGCTTGAAGATGAGCTTGATGCTCTCTTGTTTGCCGGAGCTATTGAGGATATCGCGCAGACTCTGCTGGTTCTGCTCAAAGTGATTTTGAACGACAAAGAGCTTTGGTTGCGGCAGGATCTGAGATTGCTCGGAAAGGGCGAGATCAAAGATATCCTGGATAATGCGCAGAAGATTGCTGCCGCTTTTGTAAATCTGAGACACATATTCGTTTAAGTCTGGGCTTTGCGGATCTGCTTGTAAGAGCTGAGCATAGCCCAGGATATGATTGAGCGGGGTGCGCAGTTCGTGATTAACGATTGCCAAAAAGGTGGATTTTATCCTGTCGCTTTCTTCGGCTTTGTCTTTTGCCACTATCAGTTCTCGCTCATAGATAATCCTCTCACAGGCGTTTGAAATCAGATTTGCCGTCATCCGCGCAACCGTTGTTTCAGCATCAGTCCAATCTCGTTCCCGGCTCACGCTGTCGAAACCCAAAACTCCCTTGAGCTCACCTTTGATTCTAATCGGAGCATCCAGAATCGAGATGATACTCTGCAGTTCCAAGGTCTCTATTTCCCGTTCCCATTCATCAGGCAATTGACCTATGTGGCTAACCTTGACGATGCCATTGTCCTGTAAAGATGCCATCCAATTTGATACATCAGACGTAGGCAAGCCTTGCATGAGTTCGTGCTGCCCGTCGATGTCCTGTGCACACCACTCATGTTTACTGTAAAGAAGCTTTTTCTGATTGTCGATTCCAAACAAATGCACTCGATCCAGACCCAAAAGATCGCCGATTTCTGCCATGATCTCGGCTATACTCAGATCCAGATCACTTTCCCGGACATTGAGCAGGCGCGATGAAAACTTCAGCATCGCTTTGTCGACCTTGCGCTGAAAAAACATCCTTTGCATATTTGCCATGCGATCGGTGATGTCGGTGGAAATACCAGCCAGAGCAATGGGCTCACCCTTGCTGTCCCGGATCAGATTGGTGCGAACTTCAACTAGCGTTTTTTGTCCATTCTCTTTGATGTTTGTTACTACTCCCGTATAGGAGCCTTCTTCTAAAGTGCGTTTGATGACCTCTTCCTGAGAGTCACCCTGTTCTGGATCCTCCCCAAAGACAGATACATTTCTGCCCAGCAGTGCGTGTTTATCAAAACCTGAATTTCTGCATTCTGCTGAGTTAACATAGGTGATGATGCCATTGAGATCCGTGATGGTAACGCCATCCGCAATTTGATCTAGGATCAAGCCATGCAGATTTAGAGAATTGAGCATAGTATCCCGCTCGATCAGGCTCTGTTCCAACAGCTTACGGTTGTGACTGAGATTGGAGATCAAGCTGCCCATCTTGGTATAGAAGGACATGATTTGGGCTACTTTTTCTTTACTGTAGCGGGGAACCTCGGTTACCGCCTTCAGATATTCTTCTTCGTTAAAGCCAAAAGTTTGTGCCTGAGCCCGAAAGATTCCCATATCCACTTTTTCGTCTTCAAAAAAGAACTGCCCAAAATAGAGATTGGCTACGTGCTGATCTTCCACAAACAAGGGGGTGGCAATATCCCATAGATGATTCTTACATTTGTAGAGCTTAAACTCACCCAAGATGGCATCCACGCTGTGGGAGACGTCACTATCCAAACAGTTTTTATGGCATTGAGGGTTTTGCCGATGGAAGATATCGCAGATCGCGCGCCAGCCGATCTTCACCAGGATATTACCACTAAGATCAATCACCGCCACAGGTAAACCGGTGAGGGCGTAAAAGTCTTCCATGATGCTCTGGATCGTTTCGCAATCCAATCTTCTCAATAATTCTTTCTGCTTTTGCTTATCTTGTGGAGTATGGTCATCGTGCATAAAACATCCTAACTAGTCTTTCCTCGGACAGCTGCCATTTCATGGCTTAAATAGATTTTTCGAGTAATGTGCATATTGTATCCGATAAGTGTTTGACGTCAAGAAAAAAACACAAGTTACTAGATTTGCACAATCAATAGCGAGGTGGACATCCGCAAACGTGCGATGTGGTCTTGGAAAGATCTTTTTAGAGTGCGACGCGTAGCAGCAGCATCTTTCTTCACCTTACACTCAACGGCAATTCCTTCCCCGCTTGTCCCCCATTAGACGACTACAGAACTAGTGGGAAACAAATCAGATAGCTATACCCTCACAAAAAAAAGGCGAAAAATGGCTAAGCTGTGTGTTCAGATTGGACAAACAAACAGTGTTCTCTTGACGCAAGCCAACGTATAACAGGCATTTTTCGCTTGACATATTATCCTCAAAAGACCCAATGGGTAAAAGGAAGAGCGCAATGAAGACATGCATCATCACAAACTCACATCCGAACAATGACGTTCGTCTGTATTACAAGCTGGGTACCAGCCTTAGCCAGCTGGGAGAGGTGCATATTGTTTCCACAAATGGCTTGGTAAATCACCACAGCAATCCGTACTTGAGCATCGTGAGCACTACCACGCCGATCAAGGCTTTGCCGCTATTGTACAAAGCCAGCAAAGCGCTCAAGCCGGATCTGGTGATCTGTGTGGAGCCACTTACCGTGCCGGTGGGCCTCATGCTCAGAAAAAGCCTCGGGTGCAAGGTGATCTTTGATGTGCACGAGTTTTTTGCCGATGCTCATGCCGAGCGGAGCAGATTTTTCCTCAGACCTTTTGTGAAGCATATATACCTGAGCTTTGAGCGATTTTTGGCAAGACGTGTAGATGCCGTCACTGCCGTGAATCAGGAGATTCTAAATCAGCTTTTTCCAGGCAAAGGACATGCCAAAAATCTCCTGGTGATGCCAAACTACCCGGTGAAAAACGTCTGGGACTACCAATGCGACATACCTGGTGCTCTCACCCAGCTCTGTGCCATGCGCTTTGATCTCATCTATATAGGCGGGATCACGCCGAATCGGGGCATCTTCAAGATCCTCAAATGCGCCACGTTGCTCAAAAATGAGTTTCCCCGCCTTAAGATCTTGATTCTGGGCAAGTTTCACGATCCTGCAATCGAAAGCGAATTCATCGATAGCATCGATAAGTTCAATCTCAATGCCGTGATCTACTATCAGGAATGGATTCCGCCGGAGAAGATCGGGCTGCTGCTCAAGCGCTCACGCTTTGGGCTCTGGCTCTTTAATCCCAAAAACAGACGCATGCGCCTTGCCACTCCGCTGAAGGTGCTGGAATATCTTGCTGCCGGTCTGCCGGTGATCACGATCAAGACCCCGCTCATGCAGAGCGTGATCGGAGCCAACAAACTGGGCGAACTCTGTGCTTATCGGGCGCGGGATATCGCTTCCGGCATCGCCAAAGCATTGCGCATTCCCAAGGAAGACTACGATGAGCTCAGCGCCCGCTGCATCGAGATCTCTGAGACCCGCTTCAATTGGGAAAGCCTCGAAGAGAAGTTCTTTGCCCTGATCAAGAGCCTCTGATGAAGATATTCTATATTAGTTATTTCTATCCCCCTTTGGGTGGGCCTGCGGTCTTGCGCAATCTGAAAACCGTGCGCTATCTTAGCGAAGCTGGAGCAAAGATCACCCTCATCACCATCGATGAGATCGAATATGCCTATTGGGATCCCTCCCTGAGCTCACTTTGCAAGGAAGAACGCCTGATCCGCACCCCCAGCTGGGACCCCATGGCTCTGATGCGCAAAGTCTTTGGGAAAAACAAATCCACCAGCGGATACATCTACAAAAGAAGCCCGGAAGGCCTCAAACTCTTCCTGCGCCGGCTCTATCCTGTCGATGACAAAATTGGTTGGCTGCCTCATCTGCTCAAAGCGGGGCGCAAAGCTCTGAACCAGCAGGATTATGATGTGATCTATGTCTCTTGCGGACCCTTCTCTTCTGCGATCGCTGCATACAAACTTGCCGAAGAGTATCAGCTCCCACTGGTGGTGGACTATCGAGATTACTGGACCCTGCTGACGGATTACGATCTCATGGGTAGTGCCATCAAAAGACGTCATAACAGAGCTTGGGAACAAAGAATCTTGCGCCGTGCTGATCTCGTCGTCTCTGCCACCAAAGGAATCGCGGATGATCTGGCAAAGCACTTTGACCATCAGGTCAAAGACAAGACTTTCGTCCTTTTCAACGGCCACGACGAAGAAGACTTTGAAGATCTACCCCAGAATCGACCATCCAGCGACTACTTCAGCATCGCCTATTTTGGCAACATATACGCTCGCCGCAGCCTGAAGAATCTGTATCGAGCCATCGAGGAGATGGATCGGGAAAAGCTCATCCCTGCCAATCTCAGAATCCAACTCTTTGGGAATTTCAACCGTGAAGTTTATGACGAGATCGAGAAAAGCGGAATCAAGCATAGAATATCTGTTCATGATCAGATGCCTCATCGTGAGGCACTCATCAAGATGCAGGAGGCAGACGCATTGATCCTCATCATCAATAGCTCCAGCCCAAAGGGAACTCTCACCTCCAAGATCTTCGAGTACCTCCGCCTCGGCAGACCAATTTTGGCCATGGTGCCCCACAATAGCGAAGCCGCTGATCTACTGCACGAATGCGGAATCAAGACCATCTGCCCCATGGAATCGGTCTCTGCGATCAAAGATTGCCTCAGCCGTCTATTTGATCTGCGCCACTTTGAGCCCGGGCTGTCTCCCGCTCTTGCCAAGTATGAGCGCAGATCTCAAGTGCAGGAGCTCTATTCCCGGCTGGAACCACTGGTTAAGAGGAATATTTAACAAAGCACAAGCTCAGCCCTAGATAATACTTGACGTCTTTGACCTGGGCAGATAATAACGTTTATGAATGTAATATCAAAGATCACCAGATCTCGGGCAAATCCTCTGATTTTGCTGATAGCCTTCATGGCACTCAGCATCAATCCTGTACACTTAAGCGCTAACACCCTTTGGTCTCAGCCTCTGAGCCTCTTTTATGCCAAAAACTACATGTATCAGGGTCATACTGTCGCCTCTGAGGATGGATCATACGCCCTTTTTTGGTCCATGATGAACAAGGATGGAGATCGCCAGCTTTGCTTCCAACGTTTTAGCTCAATAGATCAACCGCTGATGCCCCACCCAGTAACCATCCCAGAGACCCAAGGCAAAGTGCCTTGGCGCATCACTCGCGCTGCCAATGGTAACTACTTCATCCTGGCTCGGGGAAACCAGCAGTCATTATTACTGCTGATTGATCCAAGCGGAACTCTGCTAAACGTTTCTGCCACATTACCATGGAGCATATCATCTGATAGTAGAGTAGAATTGGTGCCGGATATCTCAGGAGGAGCCTGGCTGGGCATCCAGGTCCATTATAGCTTCCATCCCAGGCGCATCAACCATTACAACGCGGCCGGCGAACCAGCCATCCCCGGATTCTTTGAGATCCCTACCCACAACAATCTCTACAGCCACATGAGCATCCTGGTGCAGCCAGACAACTCCGTGATCTGTGCTTACAACCACCGCAACAACGCTCGCATCATCGGCCTCACGAGCGGAGTCGAGGTCTTCCGGGACACCACATTTAGCTTTTCTGACTATCCGATGGTGGACAGCAGGGTGTTTCAGGACAGTTCCGGCAACTTAATCTGGGTGGCTCACATGGACGCTTTTATGTTCTATAACAAGATACAGGCCATAAAAACAAGCGCTCAGGGTAGCCTCCTCTGGGATCAGAGCATCAGCTTCGAGAGCCCCAGCGGAATAGTAAAGGATTGGGACGCTATAGCTTTGGGAGATGGATCCTACACTTTTGCCATGATCAATCAGCCATATTCAGGCAGCCCCGATCTCACCCTTTTTACCCAGCGTTTTAACGATGGTGGCGGCCTCTTCTATGGGTATGGTAACCGACAGCGTGATCTCGAAGTCCTGGACGCACCTGACAAGGTCCAATTGAAACTTGTTCCCGGTATCGGGGGAGGCAGCTGGGCCCTGATCCGCAAATACGACTCCAACGACTGGATCTACAAATTCGGTTGCCTCAGGATGAACCCTAATGGTATCGCCTGGAGTGGCGAGCAAATCATCCACAGCGAACCTTTACACCCATACTTTGGTGAGATTGATTGGGGAGGGTTCGGACAGGGCAGCAACCTGGCCGTTATTGCCCATACCCATTCCAGCGGCCAGGCCAAGATCCAACGCAGCACCATATCCACAACTGGCACCATCCTGGACGAAACCACTCTGGCTGCGTCTGACACTGCCTTATTGGAAGAACACACCATCCAGCCAATCGGCAATAACGTATTCTGTGCCTGGATCATACACTCTGAGCCCTATCTCTGGCCCCAGAAAAAAGAAATAATCCGGTATCAACTGGTGAACTCACGAGGGGAAAAGCTTCTGCCAGAGGATGGCGAGATCATATCAGGTGGCAACCCACAGGACTTGAAGGACCTCCGCTCTCTCAGCCTTCCGGATGGGAGCTTACTGCTCTGGTGGGTGGAATCTCAGGATCCATCCCAGCTGCGTGCGCAGCTTTTCGACTCTGCTGGATCTGCACTATGGGAGGGAGACGGACGCTTGATCGTAACTGGTGAAGCCTTCAGTAGCAGGCAAGTCCTGGCATCCCATTATCAAGGTGATATCTATTTTGTTTGGGACCGGGAGAATCCACATGAGATCAGAGCTCAGCGCCTGGTGAACGGGATCCCACAATGGGAAGCTGATGGCAAAGTGTTGATGAACGCTGCCACCGCTTTATATCCGACTCCAGCTGGAGTTCAACTCAACTCTCTTGATGGCAACACCCTGATCTACTCTTGCGGAGAAACTCAGTATCCTAGTATGTACTTTTACAACTGCCTGGCGATGTGGCGCTTTGACTCATCCGGACTTGGACTTCCCGGATTTGATCGGGGAGGACGCCTCGTGATGATAAAGAACCAAGACGATTCTTGCAATGACCTCGAATACAGTGGATATGTGCCACGCCCTAACGGGTTTATTGTGAGTGCCTACACTTGGGATTACGTTTATGATCCCAGTATCTTTGATTATTACTTTTTTGTTACCGGAACTATCCA
>Ga0334901_1004145_pt1 | contig 10110 bp, 7 predicted proteins | sample GraSluR3_MG_3_FD_207216 | JGI IMG/M metagenome (GOLD analysis project Ga0334901, IMG submission 207216) | Sludge microbial communities from methane-producing bioreactor in Wageningen University, Netherlands - Granular Sludge_15_08-R3 | ecosystem: Engineered > Bioreactor > Anaerobic > Unclassified...
ATTTCTGAAAAGAAAAGCGCACCTCGAAGACTCAAAAAAATGGGAGAAGTCGGAGGAATATGCTGCGGGACAGAATTACCAAAAGATGATGGACCAGTCACACATTGCAAAGTATTTTAAGTACAAGGGTACAGATGCTTTCGATTTTTTTAAGAACTGGGAGGTTACTTTTAAAGACGATTTTTCGGCAAGTCAGCTCAAAACCGAAAAGTGGTCCACAATTTCGCTTTTTGCAGAAAAATCGTTAGGTAAAAATTATGCCATGCCGGGCGATTTGCACGTTTATACCAACGGAAATAATGTTTCAACCGGCGGAAAACTGGTGATTGAGACGCGAAAAGAAAAAACGGAGGGGATGGCTTGGAAAATGCCTGCCGGGTTTGTCCCCCAAAGCTTTGATTATACTTCCGGTTTAGTAACTACTGCAAAAAGTTTTTGGCAGGAAGACGGTATTTTTGAGGCGAAAGTTAAGTTCAATCCCGCGAAAGAGGCAGTGCATATTTTTGCTTTGCAGGGCGAAAAACTTTCACCGCGTTTGCACCTTATTGAAATGGGTACAAAAAACCGGATAGGACTGGCTGAAACTTCTGAAAACGGAAAAATAAAGGTGAACGGCCCCGATATTTCGAATCTGAAAAAAGGGAAATGGTATATTTTTACTGTTGAAAAATCGGGAAGTAACCTCACATGGAAAATAAACGATACGGAAGTGTTCAAAACAGAAGAACGACATATCGGTTTTCCATTGCATTTAAATCTGCAAAGCATTGTGGTGGAACAGGTTCCGGGGTCAAAATTGCCGGTAAGGTTTCAGGTTGACTGGGTGAAATGTTACAGAAAAGTATGAGCGAAACGGATTTTTACCCCAAATGGGCTGATGAATTTAACGCTGCTGTAACTGTATGCAACAGGCAAGGCATTATTGTTTATATGAACCGGCAATCGGAAGCTCAGTTTGCCAAATACGGAGGTAAAAAGCTGCTCGGCAAAAGTCTTATCGACTGTCATCCGGAACCGTCCCGAACCCAATTGTTGGAAATGCTCGAAAAACCAACAGAAAACAAATACATTTCCGAAAAGAACGGCAAAAAAAAGCTGGTAGTGCAATCCCCCTGGATTGAAAATAGCGAGTTTATGGGTGTTGTGGAGATTTCGGTGCTACTACCTGAATCTATGTAAATCGCATTTTTCTGGCGCTTGGACTTGAAGCCAGAAAGGAAGAAATGAAAGGGTACAAATACTGAATTATAGTTACAAGTAACTTGTTAATAAAATTTTGTCTTCTGTTTTTCAGTAAGATAAGCAATTCTGTTTATAACTATTTTTCCGAAAATGATTGATGTTATGTATTTTTAAACAAAAGAACAAAATACCATGCGTACATTTATCAGCACAAAAAGTTTAAAGGAAACCGGCCTGCAGCAAACAGGCCCCATTTACGATTCGGGACTTAGTGGAAACAACCGCTTAAAACTCACTTACCGCCCCGGACAGGTCATTCTGCTTGGCTCGCGCCCTTCAATGGGACGCACGCTTTTTTTATTGCACATGTTCAGCAATTTCTGGGGAAAACACAAGATGCCACAGGCATTTTTCTCTAACGAAGAACCCGAATCACTGGTTTACCAAAAACTGGTGGCCAACGTTACCGGAAACAAAATCGGTGAAATGGCTGCAACACCGGCAGACCATACAAACCCCAAACAGGACATTTTATGCAGCGCCAAAAACTTTTTCCTTACCGATTTTTTGGCGTGGGAAACGCTGAAGGAAATTTGTGCCAACCTGCACGATAATAAAGGGATAAGCGTTTTTTACATTGATAGAATTCATGGCTTATACAGCAAAGAAAAATTTGAAAGCCGGAACAATGAACTGGGCTTTATTATTGAAGACATGAAAAAATTTGCTATGAAACGCCAGATTTTATTTTTTGTTTCTGCTTCATTAAACCGGGAAGTGGAACACCGTGAAGGGAAACGCCCCTGTTTAGCCGATCTGCGTGATACAGGAACACTGGAGGAAAGTGCCGATGTAGTAATGTTTATCTACCGCCCGGAGGTTTATGGCATGACCGAGGATGATAGTGGCAACAGTTTGATTGGCAGAACCGAGGTGATTGTAGCAAAAAATCGCAACGGCACCACCGGCGACATGATTTTTAGTTTTAATAACAGTATCCCCCGGTTCGAGGAATACGAACCCCCGGTTTCCCCCGAAACAGATGAAGCGCAAAAAACCATGGAGGAAAATATGGGAATACCGTTTTGATGATTTGGTGGGCAATAATTGGGTTTTATGTTTTTATTTTATAAAAAAGTTAATCCGATACTTAAAACAGATAAGACTATTGTAATAATTAACAGTATTTTAAGTAATTTGTTTTGCTTTTTTAGTTGTTCAGTTTTTATAAACAGTTCAGTTTTATTGTTTTCTGTAGTCGCGTTATAGTTTTTTTCAAATCTATCTAATTTACTATCTACACTTTTAATAGCTTCGTGTAATTTATTTTCTGTTTTTTCAATACGATTGATTATCTCATTACTTTTTGTTTGTTGTCCTTCCTTTATGTTTCTTTCCACACTATCAATACGTTGTAATACTGATTGTATGCTTTGGTTTATCCCTGCAATGGTTGCATCTAATTTATCAAGTCTTGATGATATATGAATTTCTTCAATTTCTTTTGTGAGTTTTTCTGTTTTTAAAATAGTCTTTTCGTTTATAGCTAAAATTTTACTGCTTGTTTCATTGAGTTCCGTTTTCAAATCCTTTATTTTATTCGGAATATCAATTTGAGTAACAGTGGATATTAAATTTTCCGATTTTTTATTTTGAATTTGAAATTTTTCAGCAATGTTGTTTTCAAATTCCTGATTTAACTTTTCAATATTGGCTATTGAAATTTGAATTTCCTTCTTGATTTCGTTAAATTTTTCTGTAAATCTTATATTTTCAATTTCTTCAATTAACTCTTGAGCTTGTTTATTTAATTCTTTGTTTGCCAAACTAATGTCGGCAATAGTTGAATTTACGCTCTTTTCCAGTTTATCTAATCTTTCAGGAAAATTTATCGCATCTATTTTTTTTACAATTTCAAGCGATTTATTTGATAAGTCATTGAACTGATTAATCGGCTTTTCAAGGTTGTTAAAAACAGAGGTTGTTGATTTCTCAATGTCTTTCTTATGAATTATAATTTCTTGCTTAAATTTTTCAAATTCACTTTTATATTCTGCTGACTGGGCAAAATAAGATTTATCAACTTTATCAACAATCTGTTCAAATTTATTTATTAGCTTATTTGAGGTTTCCTTTGTGAAAAGCAAAACGTTTTCAACAGTTTCTTTTGACTGGTCAATATAATCGGTTGCTTCTCGCAAACGGTCAAATTCTTGTTTAATTTGCTTTATGACTGTTTGAATATTTTCTTGTGGCATAAGTTTTTAAAAATTTATTGTTAAAATCACGCAAAGGGTTTAAAAGTTGTCGAACATTTAATAATTCTAAAATATTGTCAATCACTATTTCAGTTTCAGGATTGTATTCGATTAAATACTTTTTAAATTCTTGTTTTATTGCTTCGTATTCATTTTTTTCATCAGAAAAAATAGAAAGTCCTTCAATAAACGTTTCTTCCGCTTCTTTTATGAATTTTTGATTTTTGATTTTTCCATTATTGTCAATATTTAAAAGAAACAAGGCAAACGCTTTCATTAAGAGCAGGGCGGCGTTCTTTCTGTTTTCATTTAAAAGTCTTTCGGCTGAACCCAACAAATGTTTCAGGTTTTCAACTGCACCATAAGTAACGGAAATATATTTCCATAAGATTTCAGAAGTATAATCTTTCCCATTCTCAGTATCTAAAAGAAGATTATAAACAGTACCATCTAATTCAAAATCTCCTAAATACTTCGCATTAAAATACAACTGAATGTGTTCTCTCATTCGCTCAGGGTTTTCAAGACCTAATTCAGTCGCAAATTCCATTGATTTTATTGCTTCTTTCCGCTTACTAACAATTTCATTATAAACAAAATGAGTTAGCAAATTTAAGCAATTTTGTATTGTAGTATTTCCCTGAGCTTCACCTGCTATAATTTTTTGAATTTCTTTTTCAGTTCTTTGCTTTGATATATATTTTGAAAAATAAGTTCGCAACTTTTCAATGTAATATTCATCTGAATGTTTAGTAATAAATACTTTATATGTCTTGCTGTTAAAGTCAATTTCATAGTCATCAATTACGCCTATTATTGACAGTCGGTAAATTGCACGACTTGTATCACTATTATCTCGAATATTATTGAAATACTTTTTAATATTTGGGTGATACGATGTTGGAATAGAGATATTTTGTTGAGTTGTTTTCCAATATTCCTTTTCAAGATTACCAATAAATTCCTGTGAAGTTTTACAGTATTTTACAGCACGTTTAATTAAAGGAAAAGAAAACTCAAAATTAATCTCTTGAAGCAATTTATGAATTAAAAACAATTTATCATTTTGAAAACCTATTGTTAAATCAATGGTTTCATTTGGTTTCATACGGTTAAGTCGTTTCTCAATTCCGTCCTTATTTGATTGAGGATTTTGTTGTTTTAGCCATTGGTAAACATTATTTCTATCAAGACAATTTTGTAAAATATATTCTTTTGTAAAATTTAAAATTTGTTGTGCTGCTTCTAAATCAAAACTTTGATGTTTACGATGTGTATTAATTGACCAATTATTTCTAAAATCAATGCATCCGTATCCTTTTTGAAAATCTTCATTTACATAAATCTGAAATGGATTAGGATTATTTCTTGGATGAGGCGAAAAATAGACATCAATGCCAAATTCATTTTCAAGTTCGGTATATATTGATTGTGATACACTTGCAAACGGAAAAGTTATCTCAGTTAGTAATTCATGTAAAACTCGAACTTCCTTGTCTCTGCCACGAAACGAATTATCAAAAAAACTTTCCAAAATACTTCTGTCCTTATCCGGCTGAGAACTATAAAGAATATAATTAATAGCAGTTTTTCTATCTCTACCAGCTCTACCAGCTTCTTGGATAAAACTTTCTATTGAACTTGGGTAATTGAAATGAATAGTATAGCGAATATTCGGTTTGTCAATACCCATTCCAAAAGCTTTTGTGGCAACCAATAAATTTAAATTATTATCAACAAAATCTGATTGATGCTGCTCTACAATCAATTCTTCTTTACCATTTGCTTGAAAATCATCATCATCACCCGAACCATAGAAATAACCTATTTTTAAATTTAGCTTATTTGCTTCTGTTTCCATCTGTAAACGATTTACAACTGCATCAACACCTGAATTGATTTTTTTACTTTTATGTGGACAAAATATTAAACCTGAGTTTTGAAATTCACCTTTTGCATTTGGCTTAAAAAAAGAATTACTATTAAAACTCTTAGGTAAATAACTTGTATTTAAGTCATTAACAGAATTACTATTCGCAAATTCGGTTTTTTCCAAAATATCAGTTGCAATTAATTTTATGGTTTCAACAATTTTGTCATGCTTCCTTTTGCCAATTGTTTGCATGTACTGATAATGATTGTCGCTTTTAATATCATCGATGTAAAGACTTATTACTTTATAAAACAACTCATTACGGTTTGAAGGGTCGTCACGAATAACATCCTCATCAGAAATATCGAGTTCCCGTTGAACGTCTGTTAATACATCAAAAGAAGCTGTTGCTGTTAAACCAAAAATTGGTATTTGTCCTTGTTTTGGTTTACAAAAATTTTTGGCGTTTTCCCCCAATCTTAAATAAGATGTCCTGAAATCATGTCCCCACTCTGAAACACAATGAGCTTCGTCAACAACGCAATAACTAAAATAAGAATGGTATTTATAATGCATTTCTTCTAAATTCCTGCGAAATTCAGCAATTTGCATACGTTCCGGTGAAATAAAGCAAAACAATACTTCAGCATTTTTTAATTTCTCAGTTGCTATTTTGCGTTCTTCTGCTGTTTTTAATGAAGAATTTATAAAAACAGTTGCATCAATAAGATTTCGTTTAAGTCCATCGTTTTGGTCTTTCATTAACGATTTTATAGGGTCGATTATTAGAGCTATTCCGGGTTGTAATAACGCAGCCAACTGATAAGTAAGCGATTTACCACCGCCTGTTGGTAATAAGCCAATAACACTTTTTGCTTGCAAAGCTCTGTTTAATATAGGTAACTGACCAGGTCTAAAAGTTACTTTTCTAAAAATATTTTGAAGAAAATACTCTAAAATGCGTTGCTTTTCGCTATTTGCAACAAAACTATCTTCTTGTTGATTACCAATACTTTTGTATAAAATATGGTTGTTTGTATAAAATTTTCTTTTTGATTTAATCGAATAAGAAGACCGTATTTTTGCAAAATAATCTGCACTAATATTCTCTTTATGAGAAAGCTCAAATCCATTTCTTCTTAATATGGAAATATCTATAAATAAATCAAAATTAGGCAATTTATAATTATGAATTTCGTCAATAGTAATACTGTCAGGATTATATGCATTATTTATTGTTGATACTTTAAATTCGTCAGATGTAATAATTACAAGCTCTATTTCTGGTAGTGATAGTTCTGTCTCCGATAATGAAATAAGATTTTCTAATAATTCCTTTAAATCCTTGATTGCAATTGCTGCCGCCGGAATATCTCTTTCGATTATACAGATTTTCCAGATAGGCGCATCTAAGCGTAAAACACCTGAAATTATAAATTCTATTAATGTTTTCTGTATTCGTGCAATTGCAAAAGGACTTAAAACTATTTGCAATGCCTCTTTACCTTTCTCATTTTTATACAACGGATTATTGTAGTTTTCCGATAGAATTTTAAAGTAATCATAATTCTCTACTAATCTATTGATTACATTAACTTTATCTTTAATTTTATTAAACTCGCTTGTTTTTATCCTATGTGGAAAATAATTTGCAGCTATCAATGATACATCTCGCTGATTATCTAATTTTATTTGCGCTAAAATTTCGTGATGCTGCCTTCCGTCAATTTCAATTACTAACCCACTTTTATTTTTTATAGGGTATGCAAACTCAACTGCAAAATCTACATTTTGCCGATTATGGTTAGTTAAAACGTCAATAAAATTCCTGTCGCGAAATGAATTCGCAGTGTTTTCTTTAAACCTTGTAAATTCGAGTATTTTTTCAATATCTTTTTGTGGTTCTAATAGTTGTGTAAAGAAATCACCTACATAATGAGGTATATGCTTAAAAAGGAATTGTTTTTCCGCATCACTTCCCAATGTATTAAAATGTCCTAATTTATAGGAAGTTTCTTGATATTCGGAAGTAAATTTAGGGTCTATAATGTGCAATGATTTATACAAAGTCTTTGCAAATTCTATGGTTAAATTTTCAACATTGAACTTTATTTCGCCAATATCGGTAATTTCAAAATCCGCATATTGAAATAATTCAGCGAACAACTTATTTACATTTAAACTCGTTCTTGTTGGTAATCCCCTTGTGATTAGATTGTTAACTACATGAAAAATTGGATTTACATCACTGTTTTGTTTAATATTTATATTTGTTTCAAGCTCAAAAAACGAAAGCGAATACAAAAGACTATCAATTTCAAATGAATTGAAATTATTATCAATAAGAAAATCCTTTATTCCGTCTAATATGTATCCTGCTTGATATTGCATTTATTTTTCATGTTTTATTGCAACAACTAATGCAGTATGTGAATTATTATAGTCCATACAAGCCAAAATAACTTTGTCGGTTTCATCGGGTTTTAAATCAATAAGTTGCTCTTTTATTTCTCTTAATGGCTGTATAATATATCCAAAAACATCTCGGTGACCTGATATTTTCCATTTAAAGTTATCTACTAAGTAATGGATTAAATGATATGTCTTCTCTGTTGGTTCAGGCAAAGAAACAATAGAATAATCATCGGATATAGCAACTTTATACTCATGATAATACAGTCCTCTAAAATTTTTCACGTGAAAACTGTGAATATTAGATTGATTAAACTCAACACCAACGATGTTGCCAAAAAGATCCGTTCTAATTCTATTGTATTCTTTATTTATTTTTATGATTGATTTTGCACTTTTTTCAGAAAGCATTTTTCTTTCCGCAGCACTATTCATTATTCCTACCATATTTCTAAATTCTTCATCATCTTTGGAATAAGAACTATTGCAATTCACACAAGAACGAACTGTAATCCGATTGTTCTTATATATGGCATCATAACCCTGATATAATCCTTGCGCCGGAATATGTTCCTTGTTCGTTTCTTTCTTATCAAAATATTTTCCGCAATTATAGCATTGTATCATAAATAATTTTTCACTTAGTATAATTTAACTTGTATCATTAATGTCTTTATGTTTTTTTTAACCACACACTTCCACCCAATTGCATCACATATTTTAATAACCGGGCTCCGGTTAAAATTGTGGTTGTTGTCGGCAAACATTTTCAATTTATTGTTGATTTGAATCATTTTCCAATTTAATACTCAAATAATTAAGTATCTCCTCATCTGCTTCCACTTTTTTATCTTCGGGATATTTACCAGAAAACCAGTCTTGTCCATCATAAGAATAAGCATAAAATACTTTGTTGCCACCAATACTGCGTTTATAAATTGGTTTATTTTCTTCATTCATTGCATCAAAAATCAATCTCATAATAATTTGAACTTCAACGGGGACATCACAAAATATTTTTAATTTGTTAAGCGGAGTCGCTTTTAATTTATTAAAATGAGATAAAAGCGCTTCTTGATGATTCGTATCAATTTTATTATTGTCCAATTCTTGTTCATTGAAAAACAAAAATTCTGGTAAAACCGGTTGATGAATTCTTTTATAATCGTCAATTTTGTGCCAAATTAGTTTTTCACCAACACGATGCGACCAAATTTCTGGAATACCTTTTTGGGGAATTGCAACCAATTTAAATACTGGTTTTCGAGTTCTGGGTTCACATAATTCCATTTCAAAAGCTTTCTTGAAATCATTAATTTCTGCATTTGGATTCTTGTAAAGAAAATCTTTTATGAATTTCCTTTCACTCTCCAAGGAACTTCCATATAAGCCAAGAGAAAATAATTTGTTAGCAAATACTTTTTGATGGTCACCATTTATTAACTCTCTGTTGGCATTTAATAATCGGGAATCCGAAGCCACAATTCGAAATTCAGGTGTAATCCAGGCAGCAATTAATGTCATTATTTTTGGTTTAAAATTGTTTACAATGTACAAAACCGTTTTCAAAAAACGGGCATTTGTTAAAAATATTTTCGTTTTTTTAGAGCTGGTTTTGGATAACAAAATCGGTTTAGGAATTGATAAAGTGCAGACTGGAAAAAAGATGGCCAAATGCAAAGATGCCGCCCGCAACGACTTTGCCATGACTATGTTGCTGATTTTTCTGCTGATTTACGGTGCAGGGAAGTGGTCGGTGGACTATAAATTGAGAATCTAAACTTTTAAACCTCTCAATCTTTCCACATAAACTTCAAAATCCTCTTCTCCAAAAAGCACAAAACGAATGTGTTTTACGAATTTTAACTCCGGTATTAATTCCTGCACAGTTTGCAGGGTAATATCGGTTGCCGCTTCAAACGGATAACCAAAAATACCAGTGGAAATGGCCGGAAATGCCACTGAATCGATTTGTTTTTCGTCGGCAATTCTCAGGGCATTTCGGTAGCAGTCGGCCAGCAACAGGTTTTCGGGTTTATTTTTGCCGTAAACAGGGCCCAGACAATGAATCACATATTTGTTGGGCAGGTTGTGTGCTCCTGAGATAACTGCCTGCCCGGGCTCAATGGGTGCCTGTGGCCGGCATTCTTCAGCCAAACCGGGACCGGCAGCCCGGTGGATTGCACCTGCAACTCCACCTCCCGGCATTAGTTGCGCATTGGCTGCATTCACAATGACCGTCATGTCGTGCTGACTGGCGATATCACCATGAACGGCCTCCAGAATAACTTTTCCTATCTCTTTTTTCATGGTGTTCATTTTTAAAGTGTTATAAATAATTCTCCACTCAAAGATATAAAACTACACTGGAAAGTTCAACTTTTA
>Ga0334901_1004161_pt1 | contig 10074 bp, 6 predicted proteins | sample GraSluR3_MG_3_FD_207216 | JGI IMG/M metagenome (GOLD analysis project Ga0334901, IMG submission 207216) | Sludge microbial communities from methane-producing bioreactor in Wageningen University, Netherlands - Granular Sludge_15_08-R3 | ecosystem: Engineered > Bioreactor > Anaerobic > Unclassified...
TTTATTAAATTTTAACCGTTTTGTAACCAAATGTCTTCAATGCACAATTCTCAATTCACAGTTCACAATTGTTAAGTAAATAAATAGGGTCCAGGACTCTTCTTCATGCTCAGAGTGACAGTATGTTTGTCTTCCTGAGTGAAACGAAGGATCTTGGACCCTAATAATTCACCTATCTTTATTACTTCTCACTTCTTAGATCTTAGATATTACATAAATCTTTACACTTTACACTCTCAGCTTTCAACTTTCCACTAACTACTAGCAACTAACCCCATGTCCTGGTTAAATCTAAGTTTTTTTAATTATGAACTGTGCATTGTGCATTGTGAATTATAATCATCTCTGCCCATAGGTCCTGAACTTGTCCCTCATCCTCACCATCTCATCCTGATCAATTATGACCGGCTCACCCAGTGATTTGGTCCTGTAATAGAGCTCACAGCAAAACTCAATATCCTCAGCTATCTTAAAGGCCTGGTCCAGGTTATTTGCCCCTGCCAGCATCCCATGGTTTGCAAGAAGCACAGCCTTTCTGTTCTCCATGGCCCTGTAGGCATTTTCTGCAAGTTCCATTGTGCCAAAGGTGGCGTAGCCTGCACACCGTACATTATCTCCTGCGACTGCGACCATGTAGTGAACAGGTGGCAAATCCCAGTTCATGCATGCAATCGTCGTAGCATACATGGAATGGGTGTGGACCAGGGCTGATATATCCTCCCTGTTAAGGTAGAATATCCTGTGGAGGTCATATTCGGAAGAAGGCTTCCTGTCACCATCCACAATATCCCCGATAAGGTTCATCACCACAACATCATTTGCTCTGGTTTCCATGTAATCAATACCTGATGGACTCATAAGCATAAGGCCTGACTCCCTATGGAAAATGCTTATGTTTCCACCTGTACCCGTAGTCAGGTTCTTCTCTATGAGTTTTTTACCGTACTCAACAACCTTTTCCCTAAGCTCTCCAAGCAACATGTAATTTCCTCCTCCATTCTTGTACCTTCATAGTAACAATCCCTGAATAGTCTGTCAATTGCCCAGTTTCTGTAACCTGATTGTTACACACTGCAATTGTTTTTTTTATATAATAATAACAAGAAAGGGGCAATATCATGAACAATAAGATATATTATCTCCTGCTTCTGACGATTATCGCCGGGCTTGTCCTGTCAGGATGTGGAAGCGGAAATCAGGAGATGACGACAATGTCTGTGGAGGATTCAGTGGAAAGCTTCTTCCCATTTGACCAGTCATTACTGGAGTCGGATTTCTCAAGGGAAAAAATAGAAAACTATATACTCAGCATAAATCCCAATGTCAACACAAAGGCAGGACACTATGCAATCGGTGATCTGACCGGTGATGATATACCTGAAATAGCAATGTATATTGAAAGAGACCCCAAGAACATAGATGATCAGGGTTCGCTGTTGGTCTACACCTATGACTCCTCAACCTATCTTATGACAGACCGGACGCCAATGAACTATGACAATACAAACTACATCCTTAAAATCGGAAATCTTGATGAAGGTACAAGTGGGATACTCCTTAGCAACCAGGTGGGCTCCAAGGCTGGAGTTACATACGGTTATATTCTGGAGGATGGAAGGCTGAAAAGTGTCTTGAACCCCAAGAAAGTAAACCTATTTTCTGTCACCACCTCCAATAGGGTAGAGGACATTGATGGAGACGGAATCCTGGAGTTCAGCATCCACTCGATTGACCCTGAAACAAGTCCAGGTGAACCTTCTGAGGCAGAAACAATTGAATTGTGGTACAAGTGGAATGGCAAGGACAGCGCAGATGTCATATCAGTAGCCGGAGCTTCAATCCAAAACACCCCAATGATGGCTAGCCGCAAGGAATCAGGACTTTCAGACAATGAGGATAGCTTCAGCATCATGAGTTCTCCTGAGGATTCTGGACCTGCACAATCTCAAGTAGATGAGCCCAGCCCAGGAACCGTGGAATATTTGGACCACCTCATGGAGATAAAGGATGGTTATACAAGCAGGGAACTAACTGACAGGCTTGAAGACCACCTGGCTTCACTACAGGTGAATAGAAGCTACAGAAGCCTTGATATAGCAACCATGTTTTCCAAGTATGTGAAGGAATACACCTTTGATTCATTCTTTCAAAAGTATGGACTTTCCCAAGAACGTCTAAACGATATGGAATACCTGCAAAGGGACAGGATCCTCCAGTCTGAGCCCGACCTAAAGGAGATGCTTATTAGAAACAGAAGGCTTGGCTATATCTTGATAGTCGAAAGTGACAGGTACAACTATGTAATTGACTCAAAGATGTTTATTGACGGATTTGGCGGCAATATGACAAATGAGTTTAGAAAATACCTTCAGATAATGTCGAGGGAAGCATCCCTTCCCCACACCAGGGAAGGCGTCCTTAGGATTTCAAAAGAGGAACTGGCAACAAGAATTGTTGAAATTGAAGGCTTCAGGCTGACCTACAGCTATTCCAAGTTTCTGGATGAAGTCCTGGAGCTTTACCAGGACTACATGAATTCAATCCTATACATTACTGGGGATGGCTTGGTATTCAATCAGGACACCGGAGTGTTTGTGGGGGATTCCAGACAGGAGCTTCAGGATATAGTAAACAATCATCCCGATACCAACATGTCTGATGTGATAAACTTGATGCTTCAAGAGGTCAAAAGAAGCAGTGGAGCCATCACCCCTGCCACAAGGGATAAAATTGCATCAATGATACCCTAGTATATGAGGAATCCTGCCGATTTGATGGCAGGATTCCTTTTTTTAGTACTCAACTATCTCTTCTGGCTCTCCCCTGCTTACGTAGTGCTCAAAAAGCTTTGCTACAGTGGCCTCATGGTAGGGCCTTACAAATATGCTACCTATCCCGAAGAAGAGAAGACCCAGCAGGTACCATCCAAGAAATGAAAGGTCCAGAACAAATATTTCTCCCTTCTCACCGTCGGTCATCCTTCTACTTATTTCTATTGCTTGACCCAAAGGCATGCTTGGGTCCTCCGACAATATATAGGGAACCATCCTGTACTGGTAGTACTTAATGATTCCAGGGATTATCAAGAGCAATGTCCAAAGTAGGATGTAAATATCCAAAAGAAGGATTTTACCTGCAAGGGGCATCCACTGACCCTTCTTGAAGGTTGAAAATAGGTTTCCAATACTTACATCACCTTCAAAGCCCCTCAAGAAAAACCTCTTCTCCCCAACCGTCAAGGCGTTTCCAATTATAATTCCTATTATTACTGAGAATACCAAAAACGCTGCGAATATACCCAGTGTTGTATTGAATACAAAGGGATTTCCAGGCCCTATCCCATTGGTTGTAATGTTGAAAATATCATTTCCCGGTGAAAAATCTACAATGTACTCCCTTTCAATGTTGTACATTCCATTATTGAATTCACTCCTGAACTCACTTCTTCCTGAGCCGCCTGTAACAATTGCAACTATTAGGCAAACCACAAAAGCCTTCCAGTAATTTCGCCTTAGAAAATCCTTTGCCTGATCCTTTAAACCCACTCGTGACCACATTTTATCCACCTCCAGCTCAATACTAACACCTTGTTAATCTCCTGTCAATGAAAAGGGCCTGATTTTTAGTCAGACCCCTCCCTTAAATCATCTTGACTGGAAGCTTGTCTGCTCCTGGCTCCACAAGTGATTCCTCTATTCTATTGGCTGCACTGGTCTTGACATGGCCCAACTTTTCCCTGGCAACGGACAGCATAAGCTTGATCCTGTTCTCCTGGTTGACCCTTGTGGCACCCGGGTCGTAATCTATTGGCACAATGTTGGCCATGGGGTGTATCCTCTTTATGTTAGCCACAATACCCTTTCCTACTATGTGGTTTGGTAGGCATCCAAAGGGCTGGGTTACAACAATGTTTTCATACCCCTTTGATACTAGCTCCATCATTTCAGCTGGAAGGAGCCATCCCTCTCCCATCTTACAGCCCAGTCCTATGACATCATCAACCAGTGACTTAAGATGCTTGAATGGGGAAGGAGCTGTAAACCTGCTGTTATTCTGGACAGCCTGAATCATTATGTTCTCAAGGCCTCCAAGATAGCGGTTTATCCTGTCCATAACAACGCTCTTCCAGAACCTGCCCCCGTAGAGCTGTTGGTCAATTACACCGTTCTCAACCGAGTACATGATAAAGCCCATCAAGCCCGGAACCATAACCTCGCAATCCTCCCTGTGGAGAAATTCCTCCAGGTTATTGTTTCCCAAACTGGAGAACTTAACGTAAATCTCTCCTACAACTCCTACCTTTACCTTGCTCTTTTCCTCCCTTTCAATATTTTCAAAGGAAAGCACAATCTCCTTCATCAAGTCCTTCATTTCCCTTTGTTTTATGGTCCTTCCTGACTGGAATTCCTCCCCCAGCCTGTCTATCCACATATCCAGCTTCCTCCTGCTTTCCCCCTGGACCTTCTCATAGGGCCTTGTCTGGTTGTATAGGAGCATAAGAAGGTCTCCATAGATTAGACTTGCCATGGACTGCTTAAGCATTGGAAAGGAAACCTTGAATCCACTGTTCTTTTCCATCCCTCCTGCATTTAGGGATATTACCGGAACGTGGTCATAGCCTGCCTTGATCAGTGCCTTTCTCAGAAGGTGTATGTAGTTTGATGCCCTACAGCCACCACCAGTCTGGGTTATGAGAAGGGCAACCCTGTCTGTGTCGTATTCACCTGAATTAAGGGCGTCAATCATCTGTCCGATTACAAGAAGAGCAGGATAACAGGTGTCATTATGGACATTCCTCAAGCCCTGGTCAACCACGGAAGGCCCTGTGTTCTTTAGAACAGTCATGTTGTAGCCAAAGTTCCTGAACACCTTCTCAAGCAATGAGAAGTGGACAGGTGCCATATCCGGGCAGAGAATGGTGTAGTCCTTTTTCATTTCCCTGGTGAACTCGGCTCTCCTAACCCTTACTCCCATTTGCCTTCTCCTCCTTTTCCTTCTGCTGTATTGCTGACAGCAGGCTTCTAATCCTTATTCTCACTGCTCCCAGATTTGTTATTTCATCAATCTTAAGCTGGGTGTAAATCTTGCCTTTTTCCTCAAGTATTGCCTTTATCTCATCTGTTGTTATTGCATCCAGCCCACAGCCAAAGGACACAAGCTGGACCATCTCCATGTCATCCTGCTTTCCCACATAGTCTGCCACGGTGTAAAGTCTTGAGTGGTAGGTCCATTGGTCCAGAATATCCACAGGAGTCCTGGATGCAAGATTGCTTATTGAGTCCTCGCTTAGAACAACCACACCATACTCGGTGATCAGCTTCGCTATGCCATGGTTCGTTTCAGGATCCACATGGTAGGGTCTTCCGGCCAGAACTATGATCCTTCTACCCTCTTCCCTGGCCTTTAAAAGGAATTCCTGACCCTTTGCCTGGACCTTCTTGATATAGGTCCCATATTCCTTTATTCCCCTATCCACAGCAAATTTAATCTCATTAAGCTTTACATCCTTATGAGTTCTTTGGAAAATTTCAAACAGCTTCTTGGAAAGGACCTTTTTGTTCTTAAGTCCCATGTAGTCAAATATAAAGTTTGTACCCTCCAGTCTCTCTATGTTTGCAGCAATAACCTCCGGGTAATATGCAACTACGGGACAGTTGAAATGATTGTCCCCCATCTTCTCATCAATGTTGTATGTCAGGCATGGGTAGAATATTGTATCAACATCCCTGTCGATCAGGTATTCTATGTGGCCGTGAACCAGCTTTGCCGGGAAGCATACAGTGTCTGAAGGTATGGTGTGCTGACCCCTGATGAAAAGCTCCCTTGAAGAAAAAGGTGAACGTATGACCTCAAAATCCAGAAGGGTAAATACAGTATGCCAGAAGGGCAGCATCTCGTACATGTTCAGGGCCATTGGTATTCCTATGGATCCCCTTCTTCCCTTTATTGACTTGTACTCCTTCAGGAGTTTCAGCTTCTCTTCGTACATATCATAGCGGTCATCAGTATTCCTGTTCTTAAGTGGTCTGTCACACCTGTTTCCGCCAATGTACTTCCTGTTGTCTCCAAAGCTGTTGACCGTAAGGCTGCAGTTGTTTTCACACAGTCCACACATTACAAGCCTTACCTGGTGGTTGAACATCCCTAGCTGGTCTTCGTTAAGGAGGGAACTCCCTTCACCTCCCATGTCCCTTGCGTAGAGGGCTGCACCGTATGCTCCCATAAGGCCAGCAATATTGGGCCTTATGACCTTTTGCCCCAGTTCATCCTCAAATGCCTTGAGCACGGTATCATTATAGAAGGTTCCTCCTTGAACAACTATGTTCTCGCCCAGGTCTTTTGCACTGGAGGCCCTGATTACCTTATACAGGGCGTTCTTTATAACACTTATGGAGAGTCCGGCAGATATGTCGGCCATGCTGGCACCATCCTTCTGGGCCTGCTTGACTGAGGAGTTCATAAAGACCGTACACCTTGAGCCAAGGTCAACTGGATCTGTTGAGTATAAGCCCAGATTAGCAAACTGGTCGATGTCATATCCCAAGGCTTCAGCAAAGGTCTGCAGAAATGATCCACACCCTGATGAACAGGCCTCGTTGAGGAAAATGCTGTCTATGACCCCATCCTTTATCTTAAAGCACTTGATGTCCTGGCCACCAATGTCTATTATAAAATCAACTTCCGGTTTGTATTTTTGTGCGGCTGTATAGTGGGCAATGGTTTCAACAACACCATAGTCCAGTGAGAATGCATTTTTCAGCAACTCTTCGCCATAGCCTGTTACAGCTGATGATTTGATATTTATGTTTGGATACTTCTTGTAGAAGTCCAACAGAAAGTCCCTTATCAAGGGTACTGGATTCCCCTGGTTGGACCTGTATATGCTGTGGAGGATCCTGTCCTCCCCATCCATTATTACAGCCTTGATGGTAGTGGAGCCAGCATCGATCCCAAGATAGGCATCACCTGTGTATGTAAAGGGATCTGAATAGGTTACCTGCTCCAATTCATGCCTGCTCTTAAACACCATGTAGTCTTCTTCATCCCTAAAGAGTCTCTTCAGTCCACCATATGATTTTGTTGACTGGTGCTTGTCAAGTCTTTTCACAAGGTCATCAAGGTTTACAGGTGTCTTGAAATCACTTAAGGCTGCCCCCATTGCAACAAAGTAGAGGGAGTTTTCAGGGCAGATTCCATTGACTCCCAGAGCCCTGTTGAAGGTTTCCCTCAGCTGGGAAAAGAAGGTCAAGGGTCCACCCAGGTAAACCACCTTTCCCTTGATAGGCCTTCCCTGTGCCAAGCCCCCGATTGTCTGGTTTGCCACAGCCTGAAATATGCTTGCAGACATGTCGCTCTTACTGGCTCCCTGGTTTAGGAGGGGCTGTATATCCGACTTGGCAAACACACCACATCTTGATGCTATTGTATATTGCTTTTCATGACTTTTTGACAGCTCGTTCATATCAGTGAGGCTTATACCCATAAGGGTTGCCATCTGGTCTATAAAGGCTCCGGTGCCACCAGCGCAGGACCCGTTCATCCTTACCTCCAAGCCGTTTGATAGGAAGAGAATCTTCGCATCCTCACCACCAAGCTCGATTACAACATCAGTTCCCTCCACCTGTCTCATTACAGCCAGTCTGGTGGCATATACCTCCTGGATAAAAGGAATGTCATGCTTTTCAGCAAGTCCCATTCCGGCAGATCCTGAGATTGAAAGGCTTGCCCTTTTTTCAGTTGGAAACCTTTTGATTATTTCATTGAGCAAAACTATTGTCTTTTCCCTGATTTGCGAAAAGTGCCGCTCATAGGAGTGAAAGACCAAGTTATCCTTCTCATCCAGCACGACACATTTCAAAGTAGTTGAACCGACATCCAAGCCAATTTTCATTATGATCACCTTAATTCTTCAGATTATGCAATCATTTTACTACATTTATCGATAAAAGTCTATATTTGACAATTCTCAATTCACAGTTCACATTTCACAATTGAAAGAATCAAAAAAATCAGAATCACATTAGGACATGACTTGCAGCATATGAACTGTTAGGCAGCCTGTAAAGGGTATTGAGAAATTGCAATTAAATATCTTTTTGGACTAAATATAGTAGTACCTTAGATTTGCAAATCAAACCCCAAGGATGATCCCTAAAAATTGTGAATCGTGAACTGAGAATTGTGAATTGAAAAACCAGGCTCTCGCCTGGTTTCTAAAACTATCCTCTCTGATAGTTTGGTGATTCCTTTGTAATTGTAATGTGGTGTGGGTGATTTTCAACAAGGGAAGCCCCTGTGATCTTGATCATCTTTGCCTTTTCCTGAAGCTCTGGGATATCCTTTGCTCCCACATAGCCCATACCTGATTTCAATCCGCCTACAAGCTGGTAAACAACATCTCCAAGCTTACCCTTGTAATGGACCCTTCCTTCAACTCCCTCAGGTACATACTTCTTGGTGTCCTCCTGGAAGTACCTGTCCTTGCTGCCTGAATCCATTGCTCCCATGGATCCCATACCCCTGTATTCCTTGTATCTTCTTCCTTCGAAAAGTACCTCTTCTCCAGGGCTCTCCTCGGTTCCTGCAAACATGGAACCCGCCATTACAACATTTGCTCCAGCTGCAATTGCCTTTGTGATATCTCCTGAATACTTGATCCCTCCATCTGCTATTACTGGGACTTCAAACTCAGCTGCAGCCCTTGCACAGTTCATAACTGCAGTAACCTGTGGCACTCCAATACCTGTAACAACCCTTGTTGTACAGATGGATCCAGGTCCAATTCCAACCTTGACAGCATCGGCTCCAGCCTTGATAAGGTCCACTGTTGCCTCTGCAGTGGCGACATTTCCCGCAATGACCTGAAGGTCCGGATAGTTTGCCTTTATCATTGAAACAGCCTCAAGGACTCCCTTTGAATGACCATGGGCAGTATCCACAACAACCACATCCACCTTGCTCTTAACAAGGGCGGCAACCCTTTCCATCATATCAGCAGTCACTCCTACGGCTGCACCTGCAAGGAGCCTGTCCTTTTCATCCCTTGCTGAGTGTGGAAACTCGATTGATTTCTCTATGTCCTTGATGGTTATCAGACCACATAACTTGTTATCCTCATCCACCAATGGCAGCTTCTCGAACTTATGCTGCTTCATTATTTCAAGGGCCTCATCCATGGTTATGTCTATACTTGCAGTAACAAGGTTTTCCTTGGTCATAACCTCGTCTATTTTTCTCGTTATGTCCTTCTCGAACCTAATGTCCCTGTTTGTGAGTATCCCCACAAGGGTATTGTCCTCTTCAACAATTGGAACTCCAGAAATCCTGTACCTTTCCATCAGCTCCAATGCATCTGAAACCGCATGGTCCTTAGAAAGTGAAAATGGATCAGTAATAATCCCATGCTCTGACCTTTTGACCCTGTCCACTTCAAGAGCCTGCTTTTCAATGGACATGTTCTTGTGGATAATACCTATTCCGCCCTCTCTAGCAATGGCAATGGCCATCCTTGATTCAGTCACTGTATCCATTCCTGCTGTCATCAATGGAATATTAAGCTTTATCTTTCTGGTAAGCTGTGTACTTATATTGGTGTTTCTTGGCAGAACCTCTGATTTTCCAGGTAATAAAAGAACATCATCAAAGGTTAAACCCTCTCCCACAAATTCCAAATTAACTCCTCCTTCTTCAAACCCAGTTTATATTTCTTTATAATGTAACAAAAGCCATGGGTAATGTCAAGGAAAGAAAAAGGGTAGCTTTTAAAAAAATACAGCAGCCTAAAATATTCTAAGCTGCTGTGTGGTCTTTGGTTCTCATCTTGCCGGATTCCTATCATATAAGCATGGCAAACCCTATGAGCATTCCAGCTATTGAGCCGGCATTGGCAAGATGACTGTGTAAATTGTTTGCCTGAGGTATCAGTTCGTCGTTAACTATGTATATCATGGCACCTGCAGCAAATGCAAGGGATCCACCTACGAATGCAGATGATATTCCAAACACCACAAGTCCAATTGCTGTTCCTACAACAGTCATCAGTCCTGCCCCCATTGTGAACAATACAACTTTTAG
>Ga0334901_1004168_pt1 | contig 10047 bp, 11 predicted proteins | sample GraSluR3_MG_3_FD_207216 | JGI IMG/M metagenome (GOLD analysis project Ga0334901, IMG submission 207216) | Sludge microbial communities from methane-producing bioreactor in Wageningen University, Netherlands - Granular Sludge_15_08-R3 | ecosystem: Engineered > Bioreactor > Anaerobic >...
GTAGTCTTTTTTTGAGCCATCGGTTCTTTCTCCTTTTGAATGATTTGCTTGCACCATTCATTCTATCGGAGTGCCCGGTGGCTTTCCATATCCACATATAAATTGCAAACATTATTGTACTCTATCCTCCCGCGTGGGGAGCGACACCGTTTGTATCATATGGACTGCATGGATGGGATATTTCAATCCACGCTCCCGCGTGGGGAGCGACTTGAATTCGTGTTCGTCTGCGTAGAATTCTACAATTTCAATCCACGCTCCCGCGTGGGGAGCGACTTACAGAGGACATCCTGTGACACGTCGTGCAGCGTATTTCAATCCACGCTCCCGCGTGGGGAGCGACGCGACGAGTACATTGCCATTTTCGGTGAGCCGGAGATTTCAATCCACGCTCCCGCGTGGGGAGCGACAACCAGGGTATACGATCACTTCCCGTGGATGTCCATTTCAATCCACGCTCCCGCGTGGGGAGCGACGTCGATGCGCTTCCACTCCTTCATGGACGTGTAGTATTTCAATCCACGCTCCCGCGTGGGGAGCGACAACCGCGAGTGGAACAGAGCATGAGGGAGCGCAAATATTTCAATCCACGCTCCCGCGTGGGGAGCGACATGACCGCGCAACCGGGATAGCATTTTACCACGCATTTCAATCCACGCTCCCGCGTGGGGAGCGACTTGGTGCGGATGTGTACTTTGAGAAAGATAAAACATTTCAATCCACGCTCCCGCGTGGGGAGCGACCCGTTAGCGCGCTTCATATGACCACCTCACGGCTTATTTCAATCCACGCTCCCGCGTGGGGAGCGACATGTGCTGATCGTTTTCCTCGATTGGTGCGGGAGATTTCAATCCACGCTCCCGCGTGGGGAGCGACTCGAGATCGCCCGCGACGACGAATCAGTTTATGAATTTCAATCCACGCTCCCGCGTGGGGAGCGACTGGAGATTCAAACGCTCTTAAATAACGACAGCGATATTTCAATCCACGCTCCCGCGTGGGGAGCGACTCACGACCGAGCAAATAATCCACCGACACGCCGAAATTTCAATCCACGCTCCCGCGTGGGGAGCGACATGAAGCCGATATTGGATGCGACGTGCGGAGCAAATTTCAATCCACGCTCCCGCGTGGGGAGCGACTCTGCACGCGTACCACGAAGACGACCGCGTGAAGTATTTCAATCCACGCTCCCGCGTGGGGAGCGACAGGGCATCACCGAACCGCAAGAAACTGGATGGTCTATTTCAATCCACGCTCCCGCGTGGGGAGCGACTCGGGCATACCGCCCGGCGCTTTTGTTATGCGAGATTTCAATCCACGCTCCCGCGTGGGGAGCGACCCAGTGTCAAGCCGAGCTAAACCGCATCGCAAGAATTTCAATCCACGCTCCCGCGTGGGGAGCGACGCCCATAGTACCAGCAACGGGATGGATGGTATTGGATTTCAATCCACGCTCCCGCGTGGGGAGCGACAAGCGTTATCGCTGGAATGCACGAACGAAACAGTATTTCAATCCACGCTCCCGCGTGGGGAGCGACGTCGATGCTTCGTGTGCCAGTGTTTGTGCTGAGGGAATTTCAATCCACGCTCCCGCGTGGGGAGCGACTTGTCAAGGCCGGTAAGCTACCGGGCGACGGATATTTCAATCCACGCTCCCGCGTGGGGAGCGACCTGCCCGGAACGACTACGGCGTGGGCCAGCGAAATCATTTCAATCCACGCTCCCGCGTGGGGAGCGACACGGGGATCGCTGCCGGTACTGCGGCATCGAGGTATTTCAATCCACGCTCCCGCGTGGGGAGCGACGGGGGAGGATAGGAGTCTCCTTTCCCTCTGCCATATTTCAATCCACGCTCCCGCGTGGGGAGCGACTGCGAAAATCGTTATATTTTCGCAAAAATCAAGGTAAATGAAGGGAATTTTCGGCATTTCTCGCTTACTACAATAGCATTTTTCGAACACAAATACAAAACTTTGCGGCTTAACAATCAATTTCTTAGTGCGAACGTGTACAGCAATTTATGTGCGCTTCATGTTCGCACTACAAAATCAGCGCGCCCTCCACATCAAAGCTTGGCTTCACGCCAATATGATCGACCTTGCTTTTATAGTTATTGCCAAGGTAGTAAAATCTAAGGCTGTCTGTTGTGCAATCAATGATACCAGATAGTATGTTCTTGACTTCGCGGGACTTAGCGGCATCCATCACACATTCAAACACCGAATTCTGTACCCGCTGCCCAAAGTTCTCACACTGCTTGGCAACCTGACGCAAACGCCTTTTTCCTTCGGCAGTTTCGGTATTCACATCATACGTGATAAGAACAAGCAAACTATCACCTCACTTCCATAGAAACGGGGGATAGCCATCCATATCGCCCCGCAAATGACGCGCAAGCAGCATAGCCTGCACATAGGGAACCAGTCCCCACTCCACCTTTTCCTTGAGAAATGGGTGCACGATGGTTTCACGCTTTCTCTCCTGCCAGGCTGACAGCAGCGCTTTTCTCGTGTCATTATCCATCATGACTGCGCCATTTTCACGCCTTTGAAACCCGCTATTGCTCACTTCCCGTCTGTTGATCAATGTGATGACGAATCTGTCAGCGAAAAGACCGCGAAACTCCTCCATCAGGTCGAGTGCCAAAGAAACGCGCCCCGGCCTGTCCCTGTGCAAAAAGCCCGCGTAAGCATCCAGTCCGACTGTTTCCAGCGCCGATGCGCAATCCCCCGCCAGCAGCGTGTAACAGAAGGATAGCATCGCGTTAACATTGTCCGTAGGCGGCCTTTTATTTCTATCAGAGAAATAGAAATCGTCCTTTTGCTGAAGTATCAGGTTGTCCAATTCTCCAAAATACAGGCTGGCCGCATTGCCCTCAATGCCCCGCAGTTGTTCCAGATCGGCGCAGCCACGCAGGCTTTTCAGTTTTTCGGACAGCGCCGCTGATACGCTTTTCAGGCGTTCCACATCAAGCCGCAAACCATGATCCCTTGCGGCGCGCTCCAGTATCCACCTGGCGTTGTAAATCTTTCCGGCGAGAAAGCATTTGGCCAATGTGCAACTTCTCTCCTCATTGTCGCATACGCGGTACTGCTCCCTGCGCAGCAGTACGTTCCCGCAGCTTTTCCCTACAACACGTGCGGAAAACCGGCCGCTTGTGGTTAAAAAGGTAAGGTTGATATTGCGCTGCGCGCAGGCGCCCATCAGCGCGGGGCTTGCTCCGGTATAGCCGAGCGTCACGATGGCCTCAAGATTGTGCAACGGCAGCCGTGCTACAGTATTTTCATCCCGGCGAATAGTCACCGTTTCACCCTCTAAAGACAGATAGCTCTCGGGCGTTATCACATAGAGCGTGTTAAGCAGCTTTCTCATACAGAATCCTCCAGGCGCTGGGCGATATACGCCACAACGGGCGGCGCCTTGCAAAGCTTTGGCAGGCACAGCTCGCGCAAGGAGCAGGCACGGCAAAAGCTGCCCGTCTTGACCTTGGGCGTGTGCCGCCTCCGGTACAACTCATGCATCTCCTGTGTGATTGCTAGCACCTCTTTGCGCAGTTCGTCGTCCAGATTCACCTCAAGCCGGTGCCTGGTTTCACCGTAGTACATGCAGCCCTTGGGTATACTACAGGCCAGCATTTCCTCCAGGCAGATCGCCTGCGCGCAAAGCTGGAGCACGTCGCAATGGTTTGTTTTGGGCTCGCCACGCTTGTACTCCACAGGCATGGGCTGATACCGTCCTCTGCGCCCGAAAAGCGGGATGCCGTTCTCATCGCTTAAAAACCACACAACATCGCAGACGCCGGTAAGCCCCAGCCGATGAGATACGACTGGCAGGCTGCGTATGATCAGCCTGTCGCCCCGCTTTTCACTGAACTTTCCATCGTGCGCTTTCTCATGCAGTATGCGGCCTTCCACCGTGCGCAGATTCTCCTGCCACTGTTGCTCGATATGGATAAGTGCCCACTGTCTCCGGCAGAAGCCGAAATGCTGTATGCCGGAGAGCAGGAGGTAATCTTCTTCATGGTACATATAAAAAAGAATCCATCCTTATTTGTAAATAGTTAATATGTTTTAGATCTAATTCTAAATAAATCCGTCGAACTTAATTAACGGTATTATGCCCGCCATATAACCAAGAAAGTCATTATAGTCTATATTCCAAAAGTAAATGTTGTCTAACACTTTGGGTGTTCCTAATTCGTCTAATTTATATTTGGGTATTTGAACTGAGACTTTTTGCAATTCTTTCCAATTAATATTTCCTCGTTTAATGTTATCTGCTATATTCGAATCAGTTACAACAAGACGAGTTTCAGTATCAATCACTTTAAAATCTCGATCTACTTCTGGGAATTTTCGTAACTCTTCGCTAATAATTAAATTCTTATATTTCCCAGATAATCCGTATAATGCAATTTCATTGGAAATGGATTGTGTGCTTAGTTCTGGAGAAACAGTAATCTGCCTTTCGAGATACTCTTTAAGCACAGAGGCGGACTCTTTCATTCCCGGATTAAGCTTTAACATGCCATCTTCTAAAATACAAAATGTCCACATCTCCGAATTGTCAAGAATTCCTTCTCGGTTTACTCGACCTGAAGCCTGTAATAAAGAAACTAGTGAGCCAAGCTCTCGGAATCCATTTTTAAAGGATAAGTTTACGCCGGCTTCAACACATGATGTTGCAACAAGAGTCCAGTCAGCATCTTCTTTGTTATTTAAGCGTTTTATTACTCTTTCAAGTACACTGTCTCGATCATTTGAAGTCAAAGCAGTAGATAAATGCTCAACGCAGTTTCGTCCATAGTATTCCGAAAAATAGTCTGCTATAATAGCAGCACTTTGAATTGTGTTTAATATGACAAGCCGAGGACCTGGATAGCCAGAAATCCAATCAACAAGCTCTGCCGTGCCCTTAGGCCATAAATCACATTTATAGGTAATACGATTATTCTCATAGACAGATAGTTGGTTATGAAGCCTATCGTCGATAATTTCTGGTATGCAATTAGTATTATATACGCCTGCAATCTCTGGAATTGTCCAAAATCTATTTAAGGAACCAGATGCTAAAACCCAGTAACAATTCCACTCTGAAGCATATATATTAATCCACTTCCATGCAAGGGGCAGAAGCTTAGAAGGCAAAGCGGCATGAGATTCATCCACAAAAACAGCACTGCCGGGCAATTCGTGTAAGCGGCGTAGTGTTGCAGTGGAATTTGATGCAAGTGTTTCAAAAAAGGCAACAGCTGTTGTCACGATAATTGGTGCACGCCAAAGCGCGGTTAGATGTCTTGCATCTTCACTTTCAAAATCTGCTCGATGGTGCAGTTCCGCTACCACATCATCGGCTTTTTCACCTGGTAAAACGAGTCCCTCTCGGTAGGTTTTCACCGATTGCCTAATAATATTAGTAAATGGAAGTACAACAAAGATGCGCCGTAATCCACGCCTTTCCGCTTGTGCAAGTAAATGAGCCATTACTGCCGTTGTCTTTCCCGAGCCTACCGGACTATCGCAGGAGCTTATGGCGGAATCTATGATAGTGTCTCGACACGTAAAATACATTTCATTTCTCAGAGTGTTCCGTTCATCGTTCACTCCATTTTGTTTTAACTCCTCAACATATTGGTCTAATTTTACAAGTCGCTCAGCTGGTCGCAAAGGAATCGTATTCACTTCATCCGGATACTTCCGATAATGGATAGCGGTATCGGTGTGGTCGGCATCGACGAGGCATGAAAGCAACAAGCGGAGAAATACCGGCAAATCCCCTGACGGCATTGAGGTGTCGGCAAGCGGTTTCGTGTCTATTATGCTGTCGTGTATTCGTGAATATTTCGATAATGCCGCGTCAACAGCCTCTTTCACTCTGTCGTCGCGGAACATGGACTCTCCACGGTTGCTCTCACTAACGAAATCCGGCAGTCCCATGTGGTGCGACGCAATGGCAATTGCCGCAAGTATCGAAATATGCGTGTCGTCGAGCAGGAATGCGGCACCTGCGTCCGCATGATTTATAGGAAGCGATCTTGCAGCTTTATGTCCAGACAATACAGGTTGATTTTCTTGATCAAGTTTACCTAAGTCGTGATAAATTGCCGCAATTTCCGATACGCGCAAGAGCATTTTCCCATCGAGAACGGAGTATTGGGCTGTTTCAGACGCAAAGCACCTCACTCTGTTCAACACCCCGTTAACGTGCTGTGCATATGTTTGAGCGGGATACCCCTCTTTGGGACTATGCGCAAAATATTCTGTCATAGTGCCATCAAGTCAACCATGCTATTAACCTTCGCCAGCAGCTCGGATGGAAGAGTGTTCTTGTCCTCATAGTCCGACCACTCATTGGATGGGTCGTTTGAATTGCCGATACGGGTTGGTGTGAGAGCTTCCAACAACAGATAATCGGGGCAACTGCCGAGCGCATTCTTATGCTCTATATACCAAGCGTGTCGAATACGCACATCAGGCCTGATTGCCGAACGGTTTAAGTCATACGCCTGCGGAATGAGAAGTTTTAGCAATTCTATATCGTCTGAGGTGCAGCCTGATTTTGCGGCGTAGTTCGGGTTTACGAAAAACGGCATTACATATACGCCATGCTGAACAATACGGAACGCGAGCGGAGCCATGCCCGCGTTTTTGCCCTCTTGTACGCCCGCTTTGTTTGTGTTTGTATGCCGAACGATTTCTATCGGCGATATGGACACGCCAACACCAAACTGTGCAACGCCCGTTTTAATAAACCCCTTTTTGGAAGGGTTTTTATTATCATCTTTTTCTTTTTCCTCAAGAAAAGTATTGCCAAAAACGCGAGCGTCCCAATACTTTTTCACAAAAGTGCTCTGGAGAAACTTTTCTTGATTGAAAAGCTTCGTCGAAGCAGCACCTGTTTCCTTCATTTCCTTACTAATCGTATTACGGTCGCGCCCTCGCGACTCCAAGATACGATAGCTGTCGGCGTTGCCTGAGAATTTTTCGGGCAAGCTCTTAAAGAACGGACTGTCCGCGTCTTCGAGCAAGTCGCGAAGCTTGCGCTTAAACGATACCGGCGAAATTTCTCCGCGGCCGTTCGGACGCTGGCGCGGTTCGCTTTCCCTATCCGGATCTCCGTTTGGGTTGGAGTTAACAGCTTCAATTACTAAAAGTCCTGTTGCGCGTTTTATTTCACTACTCATCTTGTACATCCTCCTGTTCTATCGATTGCTTGTTCTCAGATTTTGGAAGCTCCGCGAGGTAGCCGATAAACAGCTGTGCTTTTTCCGATTCGTTGAATCTGATATCTTTCGTTAACTTCGGGCGTAATTGTGGCATAAGCATTTCATACTGTCGTAAGAACCACGCCGCTAATCCACTTTTTTCTTCATTCTGTTCTCTATACTGCCATGCCCACGATATGTATGGTTTCATTCTCGTACACAGTAACGCCAACGCCTTTACCGGCGTTTCCGATGCTGTCACAAACACGGAGTTGCCCGCAAGCTGCGGCGGTATATCTCCATCGCGCTTGACTTCACAGTACAAAGCGTGTAATGCATCGGAAACTTTCAGAACCTGACCGATTAGATATGCCGTATCTTGCATATAGTCCTCCTTTGTTACGTCGCATTTGAATAAAAGCAGTCCAAGCAACGGGAATAAACTGCCTATTTCTGCTTTGAGCGCACTTTTGACGACTTCCTTTCCATCCTTTTTTCGTCGTAGATTGTTGCCGACAAATAGTACCAAACCCAACGAGTTGGCAGTCACACCGTGAGCAATTCGCAGCAGTTGCGATGGTATAGGCGCATCGAGAAGCAGCTCCATCCCTTGATAGTATCGCATCAGCTTGACCTCGCTCTTGCCGTCAGCCTGTGTGCCGTTCTGTTTCCACACCTTGTTTGCAATTTTCGATACACCAAGCGGGAATGGCATGGTTGGCTCAATCTGAGAGATGCCGGGGAGGTTGTGGCAGCCACTTTGCCACTCGTCCGTGGCGTTGATTAATCCGTCTACAGTAAGATTGCGAGTAAATACGACCTTTGCGCGTTTGGATAAAGCGGGTGGGATTTGTTGCAATGCGAATATTTGAATGCTCTCAGGTTTTTCGTGTGGTTTGATTGCACTTAGCGTAGTGAGAAATTCTTCAGCAATCGCTTCAAATCTGCTCGTGTTAGTTGTATCTGATTGCTTGTTGCTGTCGTACCCGCCGAATAATTCTGCAAACTTAGGCGGGATTTCTGGCAGCTTGTCTGGATAAACAAATAACATAGCATCGTTGTCAATCTTGCGCCACGTCTTTCTCTCATTGTCAGGTTGCGTTATCCATTCGAGAGACGTCTTTGTTGCGCTGCGATTAGATTTGGCAATCGGAAATGAGCCGTCGTCGGCATTACGATAGCGATACTGACAATGCTGCTCACGGAACATTGACCGAAGCACCACCTCAAACCCTGGCGCAAGCCGTACAGACGGCATAGCTTTGCCGATGTCACTGTAAGGGGTGCCGAACGCATCGTAAACACCGGTTTCTGCTGGTCCATCGCTGTCCGAATCGGTCAGCAGCCACTCATTTATTTGCTTCGTTGTATTCTCGCTCGCTATTGGGTCGCCAAAGTGCTCCCAATCTGTTAAGTCAAGCATAATGGACAATGAACCTGTATCGTCTTTTGGCTGCTTCTCTGCATTACCCTTATGGAGCAGAATTGGCAAATATGTTTTTATGTCGCTTTGTAGATGTTCCCATACGCAAGTTTCGAGTGTGGTTCTTAATGCAGCGCCATCCATTTGCTCTGCAATACGCATAAGGAGAAAAATTACGCTGTCCTTCGGCATGGCAGGGATTTTCTTATGCAGACAGCTGCCCACTTTTTTGAGCAGTTTGCCGCACCAGTTGTCGCTAACACATATTGACCTCAATCGACGGGTATCAATCTGATCCTTGCCATTATCAAGTGCATCGTAGTAAGCTTTGTCCTCGTCAGACGTAATCCGGTACAGCGGCGCAATGTTAAACGCAGGGAAGGCCTGCTGATTGTTGCCATATTTTCGGCAGACTGCAACCAAGTCTTTGCTCATTAGCTCAATCTTTGAAACTGCCCCGTCATTGCATAACCATACCCGATAGCAGTCGCCACCCGGCAACGGCTTGTAATCATCGTGCCACTCTTGTTGCCTTATATTGTTGTTTGCAAGCGTTACCGAAAGTTTATGCAATTCATTCAGCATGACAGTTTTCCTCTACGGTAAAGCAGAACTCCATTGACTATCTCTATGTCTGTGTCGAACAAATACGCAACCTCAGAGTTATACCCTTTCGAGAACACTTGGCGCAGCATAGACGGTATGCTCATTGACGGTAATTCCTCCATAACACGGGTATTATCGCGGAATATGCCAAAATATGAGGGTGTGAATTCTCGCCAGCCCAAACTCGGCACGGAGTAGCACTGCCCGCGTTTGAGCGCCGATTAAACATGGCCTGATATGCGTGCCCAGGCGATGTGGTCGCCTTGTCCCATTCTTTTGCCTTTTGGGGCAATTTGTCTTTCTCACGGAAAGGAATCACTTCAGCATACAAGCGATAGCATACGTCAACCAAAACTGTTGCGCACAATTGATAGCTATCCCCTTTTTTAATATTCACGCTCTTACGCAGCGGGCCGCCGTAGTTGGTATAGTATGAGTGAAACTGTATTGGCGCGCAAATTTCCGTCTTGACCGGATTAATCTCGACTGCCGGTCCCCATAGAATGGATTCAAAAATCGCTTTCACTGCTGAATAAGTAGGCGCCGGATAACTAACCGGACAATCTCCCGTATCTGGTCTTGTCCACATTGCGGTATTACCTGAAATTTCCATTTTGACTGAATATGACAAATGAGCCATAATAATACCCTAACTCTTTAAACATTAAATAGATTTTCTAATCGAGATAGAGTACAATAATGTTTGCAATTTATATGTGGATATGGAAAGCCACCGGGCACTCCGATAGAATGAATGGTGCAAGCAAATCATTCAAAAGGAGAAAGAACCGATGGCTCAAAAAAAGACTAC